>Ga0100377_1000527_pt1 | contig 32762 bp, 22 predicted proteins | sample CryGeymeta201501_FD_83664 | JGI IMG/M metagenome (GOLD analysis project Ga0100377, IMG submission 83664) | Groundwater microbial communities from Crystal Geyser aquifers in Utah, USA - Crystal Geyser metaG 2015-01 | ecosystem: Environmental > Aquatic > Deep subsurface > Groundwater | place: USA...
CCATTAATTTTTATACGCTCTCTAAAATCTTTTAAATGAGGAGAAGTATAAAGCCCCACTTTATAACCAGCTTCTTGTAAAACAGATGCCAACATGTGCGAGGTAGAACCTTTGCCATTCGTTCCTGCGATATGTACCGATTTAAATTGCTTTTCAGGATGGTTTAAAATTTCACTCAAACGATATGTATTGTCTAAATTGGCTTTGTAAGCTGCATTTCCAATACGTTGGTACATGGGCAACTGACCAAAAAGATAATCGAGTGTTTCGGGGTAATTCATCAATTAAGAATAAAAACAAAGGTCATAGTTCCTTTTTGCTCTGCCACAGCATCTGCTTTTACATTGAAACGAGCTTCTAAGGCTGCTTCTTTAGCAATTTTATAAAGTGTAGTATTGGTAGTACTAGAACCTCTAGCTCCTGGTGTTGCTCTAATTACTTTTCCGTTTTTATCCACTACAATTTCTACTACTACTTTTCCATCTTCTTGTGTTGGATTATTGGGTTTTTTCACTTTTACCATCGACCTTCCTGCTAAGGTAAAATCCACTCCATTACCAGTGCCCCCACCTGTATAATTACTACTATTGGGGTCGCCATTTGGGTCACCTTGGTCTCCAGCAGTATTGCTGTTTCCATCGCCTGTTGAATTATTATTAGGATTATTTAACGCATTTAACGCATTGGTTAAATTTTCATCTACTGTTTGCTCTGTTTGTTGCTGTGTAGTTGTTTGTTGTGATGTAGTATTGCTTTGCGAAGCATTTATCTCCACTGATTCTTCCGTAGTTGTTAGTGCATTTTCTTGAGCCGAGCTTGGTGTAGTGGTTTCGCTTGTTGTAGCATTTTCAGAAGTAGTGCTAGTTTCTGAAGAAGAGGGTTGCACATCTCCCATACCTTGATCAGTTGTTCCAAAATTAATGACCATTCCTCCTGCATTTTCTTCAGGTGGGTCTTGGTAAGTCATCCCAAATTGAATAAAAATCAACAGTAACAGCAAGTGAAACAAGATAGTTCCAATTACTCCAGCTCTACTATTTTTTTCTTGTATGAGTTCCATTTATGTTGCTTGATGCATTAATTTTTAATATTCCACAAAGTTGTTCTCTAAAAAATGTGTTTTTTAACTACACACCCCAACCCCTCTCAAGAGGGGAAGAAATTTGTTATTTTTTAGAGAACTCATCCTAATTTACTTAGGCGATGTTGCCAATACCAATTTCAACTTGTTTCTATTCGCAATATCCATAATTACCACTACATTTTCTATAGGTACACTTTTTTCTGCTCGTAATATAATTCCTGGGTTTTCTTCATTAGCCGTATGCGATAACAATAAGGTTTCTAGCTCTTCAACAGCTACCTCATCTTTATTTACATAATATCTTAAATCTTCTGTAATACTCACATTTACCGTTTGAGGGTGAGGTGCTGAATGACTTGCTTTAGGCAAAATAACATCCAACGCATTAGGACTAATTAATGTAGATGCGATGATGAAAAACACCAACAACAAAAACACAATATCCGTCATACTCGACATATTGAAATTGGTGCTTACTTTATTTTTTGAACGTATAGCCATTTTTATCAGTTAAAAGTTTGAGGTTTGAGGTTCGATGTTTGAAGCTTGAAGTTTCTCTCATTTCATTCTCACATTTACACATTAAATAATCCACACATTAGTTAGCTGGCTCATGCAAAATATCTAAAAACTCAGTTGTTCTTGCTTCCATAATAAACACAATTTTCTCCACTTTTGCTACCAACGTATTATAACCAATATAAGCAACAATACCAACTATAAGCCCGGCAACTGTTGTTGTCATTGCTGTAAAAATCCCTTCCGAAAGTGTGTTTAAATCAACTCCACCGCCACCTGTTGACATTTTATGAAAAACCATAATCATCCCGATAACAGTTCCTAAAAAACCTATCATTGGTGCAGCACCAGAGATAGTTGCTAAGGTAGATAAGTTTTTTTCTAACTTATTTAGCTCTAATTTACCTGTATTTTCAACAGCCGTTCCAATGTCGCTTAGTGGTTTTCCAATTCTGGAAATTCCTTTTTCTATCATTTTAGCTACTGGAGAAGTTTTCGTTTTGCAAAGCGATTTAGCTGCATCAATTTTTCCGTCAAGAATAAAATCTTTAATTTGATTCATAAAATTGACGTCTTCTTTACTTGCAGTTCTTATTGCAAAAAAGCGTTCTACAATTATATAAACAGCCAAAATTGAGAGTATCAACAACGTAATCATAATAATACCACCTCCAACTCCTCCTGAGCTAACTAATTCCCAAATAGAAAGCGTTTTTCTTGTGGAACTATTTCTTGAACTGCAGTTGATGTAGAGTCAGCAGCAACATTAATTTGTAATAACAAAGATTTTATCATAATTATATTTTTATAGTGCTAAGATACGGTTGATTATAAGTTTTGAAGAAGCAATTAGACGTAATTTGTAAACAGCCAACTGTTAGCTTTTATTGTGAGGTTAGAAAAAAAAGTACCCTTTCTGTAATTATAGAAAGAGTACTTCTTAGAAAGGGATAATTATTCATTTACTTTCATCACCTGATTAGGGTTACTTTTCCAATAAATTCATGTCTTTTAAGGTGTACAATATCTTTAACATTTAGTTTATATACATACACATCATTTTTCACTGATTCTCCTTTGTAAGTTCCCTCCCATCCTTTCTCAATAGCATGTGATTCGAAGATGAGTTCTCCCCATCTGTCAAAAATCAATAGTGTGAAATCATCTTCACTTATTCCAACTCCTTTTGGGAAAAACATATCATTTTTTCCATCACCATCAGGGGTGAAAGCATTTGGAATATACAACGAAAAGAAAGGATTTATTCTTAAAATTACAGTATGAGTGTCTATACAATTAAAATTATTTGTTGCAATTAAACGAACTACATAATTCCCTGTATCTTTATATTCATTTATTGGATGAAGTAATAATGAAGTATTTCCATCTCCAAAATTCCAGTTATAAGCGGAAGCTCCTACACTTTCATTTATAAATTCTACTGTTGGATTTAATATTGAAATTTCAGTTGGAGCGTAACTAAACATTGCGTCAGGAACAGGATAAACAGTTACTGTGCTACTTATTGTCGTATTTACCATACATCCCACCGCAGATATGGCTGTTAAATTAATATTATATGTTCCTGAGTTTATAAACGTATAGGTAGGCTGTTCAAGATTGGAATGTGTTCCATCACCAAAACTCCAACCATAAGTTGTATTTGCAGGGTTATTGGCATTATTGAAAAAATTAACAGATAAAGGTGGACATCCTTGACCAAAAGAAGCTGGAAGATTAATGATAGGATAAGGATTTGCATTAATGGTTACTGAATCAGAAATAGAGATATTACAAATTACATCTGTAATTGTCAACACAAAAGTAGTTGTGTCATTTAAAACCATATTATGAGGTCCTAAGCCAGTAAATCCATTGCTCCATGAGTAGTTATAGTTAAAATTATTACTATTGTTATGATTTCCATAAAAAGTAACTATACCTCCAACACAAACATCTCCTCCTGAACTTATTACAAGACTATCTTGTAATAAAAGACGAACAAATACAGAAATTGTGTCTGGGGTTGAAGGACAACCAAGCCCATCATAAGCAATAACTACATAAGTTTGAGTATTGGATGGACTAACATTATGAGATTGACCAATTCCTATTCCTTGATTCCACACATAAGAATAACCACCATTTCCGCCTGTAGCATTTGCAGAAATAGTTGCTGTATCTGAAGGACAAATTGTATCTCTATCTATAGTATTTACTATGACAGGAAGAGGCTCCATAATCGAAATAGAGTCAGTTACAATACAACCATTGATATCTTGTACAGAAAGGTAATAAGTTCCTGCTGTTAACATATTTATTTGGTTATTATTTCCAGAAAGTGGAGTCCAATTATAGACATATGTAGCTGTTCCACCTGAAACATTTGCAAGAATGGATCCATCATTTCCACCATTACAAGAAACATGATTTGGGCTAAAATTTAAGAGTAGAGAATCTGGTTGAGTTATGTTAACATTAATAGAAGCAACACATCCATTTGCATCTGTAGTTTCAAAAGTATAATTTCCAGCAGCCAATCCTGATGCCAGCGTTGTATTTTGAGCAGGAATTGTATTCCAAGCATAAGAATAAGAAGGAGTTCCTCCACTAACACTGACATTAGCTTCTCCATCAGACAACCCATAACAACTAACATTTGAAGAATTAATTAAAAGAGGTGTTAGTGGAGTTGGTTCTGTTATTAAAACAGAATCTGTATAACTACAGTTATTTACATCTTGAATGATTACAGTATATAATCCAGCTATTAAACCATTTGCTGAATTACTGCTTTGAATAGGTGTTGTATTCCAAATATAGGAATAAGGTTGTGTGCCTCCAATAACATTTATATTAGCTGTTCCATCAGAAAAGCCAAAACATGAGGTATTAGTGGAAGACATAGTTGCTGTGATAGGTTGAGGCTGAGTAATTTCAACTGCATTTGATGTTACACAACCATTCGTATCTGTAATAGTTAATATATAGTTTCCTGAACTTAAATTAGTTACTGTGGCTGTAGTTTGCATTGGAATTGTATTCCAAGAATAAGAATAAGGAAGTGTACCTCCATTTACAAGTGCTGTTGCTGTTCCATCGTTATAACCAAAACAAGAAACATTAGTAATGGAAGAAATAGTAGATATTAAAAGTGGCGGTTCAGTAATAGTTACAGGAATTGTTGTGAAACACCCATTATAATCAACAACATCAACGATATATGTACCTGCTGCTAAATTAGTATTTGTAGATGTAAAAGAATTAGGAGTTGTATTCCAATTGAATGTATATGGAGGAGTTCCTCCCGAAACGCTAATAGATGCATATCCATCATTAAAACCATTACAACTCACGTTATAAATAGTATCAACTTGAGGTAGTAGTGGTAATGGTTCAGTTATAGTAAAGCTATATAAGGTATCACAACCGTAAACATTTGTTACTAAAACACTATAATTTCCCGGAGCTAATCCAGTTATAGGATTTAAGGAGGAAGGAGGATTTATTTGAAAAAGAATGTTATAAGGACCTTGTGTTCCTCCTAAAACATCAACATAAGCTTCTCCATCACTAGCTCCTGCACAAGATACATTTGTAGTGCTTACTAAAACTGTAGAAATAAAATCAACAAAATCAATCCGTATAGTGTCTTGGTCTAATGGACATGTTCCATTATTTGTAGTAGTTAAAATAAGGTAGGCATACCCTTGAGCTAATTCTGAGGGCGAAGGATTATATGTGATATTTAATGAATCTACATGAGGGCTGAAAGTTCCATTTCCACCAGACCAAGTACCTGTGGTAACACCTGTAACTTGACCAGTTAATGAGATAGGTAAAAAGTCTTTACAAATAGTTGTATCATTTCCAGCAAAAGCGGTAATAACATTGGTAAATTGTGTTACAGTAATTGTATTTTGGACAGGAGGACAATTAGAAGTATCAGAAAGTATTACCCAATAAGTTCCTGCTGTTACATTGATAGTTTGGGTGGTGTCACCTGTACTCCATTGATAAGAATAGGGCGGAGAGCCACCCGATCCAATGGCACTTATTGTTATACTTGTATCACCAAAACAGATGGTTGGGTTAGGTGGAAAGAAGTTTACAATCAATGTTGGATTATAATAAACTCTCATTGTATCACAAAATGGAACTGTAGTACAACCACCAAAAGGTAATCCACAAACTTGATAATCAATATAAGGTGGCAATCCTGTTTGGGAAGTAAATATGGTAGAGGCACAACCAACAGTACAAGACAAAGACCCATTAAAATCACCAAAATTACCAGGATAAACCGAATTCCAAGTGATAGATGAGGTGTCAAAACCACTTGTGGTTAAAAGAGCAGAACAACCATCGTTTACGGTAACATTAGGACCTATTTCAGGACCTGAAACAGATAAAATTTGATATTGATTGTTGTTATTACCTGGTTTACAAAATGTAATTAAATGGGGTCCAGGACCATTTAAACAAAGCACAGTTCCAATAGGGGTGGGAGTGCCACAATTAAGTTGATAATACAAAGCACCTGGAGGAATAGCTCCTGAAAAAATTGTAAAAATAATCCCTACTACATTAGGATGAAGCAAAACATTAAACTCAATACATCTGTCTGGGCTTACCGCTCCACAACACAAACCACTTCTTAATGTATCAGGACTAATCCATGCTCCATTAGGATTACTACTTAAGTCAACATTCAAACTAGGAACATTAGGACCACAGCCAGTTTGACTATATAATTTATCTGTGCTAATACTTAAAATAGATAGTACGAAAACCACTTTTAAAACTGAGTTTTGTATTGTGGTTAATAGGATATTTAGGTGCGTAGTATTCATAATAATATAATTTTGGTTACTACAAAAGAATTCAAAACTTTATGCATGCATAATATTGTTCTGATATATTATACGTATCTTTTCCTTTTTTAGATACAATTAATTTAGATGTTTTTTCAACAAACTAATTCTTGATGAGTTTCGATTTTATTTTTTCAGCTTAAACAAGCAGAGGTAAATGGTGGGAGAAGTGATTTTTTTTTCTATAATATACTGATTACTAAGCCTATTTAATTCGGAATCACTAAAATCATTATTTACATTAGAATAAAGAATATAAGTATCTTTTCCTACTTCTTTCGGTTTGAATGAACGAATATCATTATTAACAAAGATAACCGAATGTTCTCCTAACATTGGAAAAGCAGTACCTACTTCACTAAAAGTAATTTGATTTTTATCTAAATAAGTATTCATTTTTTGTTGTAACGAATAAAAAGGGATATGAGCTAATGAAGCATCCCAGCCTTGAGCTATTTTGTCTGGATATACCAAGAAATTACCAGTAAGAACACCTAGAATTAAAATAGAGAAAATGCTTGTTTTTACTCGATTGGAAAAAAAAGCGTGATGAATACAATAGGAGGCAAGTAAAGCAATTAAAAAATAAAGAGGTAATAAGTACCGATGCTGGGTCAAGGTTTTGTAGTATAGAAAAGGTATTATAAATATACAACATACTATACCTACTATAATTAATAAAGGTATTGTTTTTTTATGTTGAAACAGGCTTTTTTTATTTAAAAATAGTAAAAGGGATAAACCAATAACAATGAACACTCTTCCAAAGTCTAGTATTCTCCAAGAAAAAATACCGAGATTATAGAATAAACCACCAAAAGAATTAGTTTCCCTACCAGGTTTCCATGCTGAATCGGGGTGAGTCCATACCCAACCTGTTTCAATGTAATGAAAATAATGGTAGGTTAAGAACAGTAGGAAGGGAGCAATATACGCAATGTATTTTTTTTTAAAAAATTGTGATAGAAAATCATTAAAACCTTCTTTTCTTATGCTAAGTATTATATCAATAAGCAATATTGAAAAGACAACAACAATTCCACGCATACTAATTAAAAACAAGCCAAAAAGTGCCAATAATAGGAAATTTCTTTTTTGTGAAATAATAGCATTTAATCCTAGTAAAAAGAAAAATAGTAGCACAATGTCTGGGGAAATAAGAATCATTTGGCTTAATAAGGTTGCGTCAGACAAGATGAGCATCATTGCCCAAACAACGAAATTAGGAGAAGAAACAAAATGTTTAACAAGTAAAAAAACCTGAAAAACAATTCCCAAAACAAAAGGTAACATTGCTAAATGAGCTACCACCAAATTTTTTCCAAAAACTTTCCAAACAAGTGCTATGTAATACCCTAATGTAGGAATATGACCTGTGTCAATTTCTGCTGGAAGAATAAGTGTTTTGAAATTATTTTCATAAAAGAAATGAGCGGGAGCTGAAACTAAATGAATGGTATCCCAAAAAAAGAAATTATTAGAAACAAAGAATATTAAGGCGATAAAAAACAGAAAAAAAGGAAAAAGGATTTTAAGATGCTGTTTCATTAAAGATGTATAACTATTTATCCAACAAATCTATCGAAACATATACATTTTTCCATATCCTTTTTTAAAATACGAATCCATGCTGGTGTCTCTGTGTTCAATATCATCATTTTCAATTTTTGTAACAACGCGATAGAGGTATAATCCATTAGCCAACCTGTCTCCATAAGTATCCGTTCCATCCCAAGAAAAATCAGTAATGTTGTTGCCAATTTTAATATGTCCTAATTCTTCTTTGTGAATTTCTCTAACTACTCTTCCTGTTATGGTTATGATTTGAATTTTGAAAATATCAGGCACTTTGCTTCCAGTAAGCGTAAATACAAATCGAGTGGAAGTTGTAAATGGGTTGGGATAATTGATAATATTGGTAATGGTAGATTTTAAAATAACCTCAAAACCGATTAAGTAATCATTATTACCCGAAACATTTTTTGAGATATCATTAGCTTGTACGCGCAACTTATATTTTCCATCTTTTTCAAAATCTGCCTTATAAATAATTTTTGCACTATTTTTTGGTAAAGAAGCTGGAATAAACTGCATCATTTCTTGTCCGTTGGTATAGAAATAAATTCTTTTTTCTGTACCACTAGGAGAAGTAATCCAAACAGCATAATCAGAAGTATCGTTGAGCAAAAGAAATTTATTTTCGTCTTTTAACTCTATAACGATTTCAGATTTGGGAGATACAATGTCCCCATCTAAAATATGCGTTCCATCAAAAGTAACATCCAATAAGGGATTTATTTTGTCATCGATTACATAAAATGGTATTTCTGCTATATTGTTAAAGTGATATTTTTCCAATTGGTCGTTGTTGGGGTTGACATCTATTAACAAACTATTGATTCCTGCCATTCCAAAAGTAGAAAATTCAAAGTTTACTATCATAACACTGTCTGCCAATAAGGGGCGTTGTCTTGGAAACGGTAGCGAAATTATAGTATTATATTTATTCAATACAGCAAAAGAAATTAACAGACTATCCATATTATGTCTGCTGATATTTTTAACAGCAATGGATAACTTGATATGTTCTCCTTCCTGCACAGTATCTTTATGAAAAGTAAAATGAATGTTCGGGTCGAGTGCAGCTTCAGGAATATCATCATAAGTTACTTGCCAACGGTGTAGCTGAGGAGCGGTAAACAAAGAATCATCTGTAAGGTGTGCATTTAATTTTAAATAAGGATATTGAGCAGCATCAATTTGATTGGTAATGCGAATATCACCCGAATCGGTTGGGAGATTAGCAATCAACAAAGTTTCATTTCCATTAGCATCTACCCCAAAAACATTTAACACTGTGCTGTCTTTTGTAGTAGTAGATTCTAATGAAGTCATTCGCCAAGAAAGTGAATCCCAACGAGAGGATGGACCAAGTGGAGGAGAAAAAATATTGGCATAGTTGGCACTACCTATTATCGTTGCACTTACTGTTATACCTTTAGCGGTTACACTACTACCCACCGACTCAACAACAGATGATGGTGTTCCTTTTTTTACAAAAAAAGCAAAAGGCAAACTATCTTGTGCAATAGGAATTTGACTAGCTCCTAATCCTGTAAATGCAGCATTCACATTAGCTGGAAGTGGAGCATGCTGAGAAAAAAAGTTCCAATACCATGTCCAAGCTAAAATATAATAGCCATTTGGGACACTATCGGTAAGCATATCTGCCAAGGCATTCATTTGCATTGGATCTGCATTTCTAAAAATAAAAAATTTTGAAGGTGCAGCAGCAGGATTAGAACCTGGTATATTTAATTGTCCCATGTTCATTTCTAGGGGCTTCCAGTAATCAAGCATAACTGTATCAATTATAGCAACATGAATGGCACTATTTGCTCCCCAACCATTACCAGCTATTCTGTTTTGATCTATAAAATATGAAGGAATAGAACCTTCACTCCAATTGGTTGTGCCATTAACAGTGTTACTACCAATTGCTCCATCTGTTACTGCCTTTAAGGTTGCTACCTTGTTTTGAAAACTAAATTGACGTGTTATTCTGCTATATCCTAAGAGTTGCATCGGATTATTTTCAAATTGGAAAAAATGTTCTTGCTGCCAACCTTCTTTATTTTTAATGTATTGAAAAGAGCGATTAATCCAACTGAATCCATTTGCATCAACAGAATCTTTACCTACTCTCCAAAAATAAACCATACTATCGGACATATTTTGCAATAAATTTGGTGACCAACTTACTACGCCTCCAGCTTGATTAATTATCATTCTTTCTTTAATTGGGCTATTAAAATAATCGGTAGTATCAATATCAAAAATATAATTGTTGGCAGGTTGAAAAGCAAAAGCTGTAGAAGCTTTTAAGGTAACTCCTTGGTTTGGAACTATTGAAAAATGATAAGGATAAATTGGTATAATATTTCCCGAACGAATATTCAATGTTTTAACAATCATATTGTTATCTTCATAAATTTCATCAATAAATAAGGGCGGTGCATCAACCATTATTGTAAATGTATTTAAACCTAATCCTCTAATAAAATCAACAGGCAATTTTAATGAAAAAGTATCTTTAAAATGTGGTGCAGCAATAGGAATTAAGTAGGTTGTATCAGTAAAATTAGTATTTGGAAATGATCTTTCTACACTTAACAAAATAGTCGTATCTATAGCTCTTCCCAAATTGGCAACAATTATTTGAATGGTAAAAGAATCTAAATCGGAAGTAACTATGTTTGGTTGAAAACTTACCGACTGTTCATTAATCATATAATCAGGTTTATCGAATGTATGTAAATGAATGGCAGGGTCTCCATGGAAAGAAATATTCAGTCCAACCGAATTTGTAAAGTTTTTTATATCCGTTCCTTGTCCTTGTGTTATTGTTTTAATAGTATTTTTGATTTGTCTTCCAATAGATTCTCCATATTTTGTTTGTGATAAATTGATATAAAAATTACTCGCATAATTGTGTAATATATTGCTTATAGCTAAATCTACAGAAGATAGAAAACCAATAGTTCCTTTGTTGTCTATAATGACATGTTCTTCACTTGTGCTATTCGAATTGGGCAAATGCATATCTCCAGCAAAGCAAGCCAACCCCATTAGAATTGGATAACGTCCTTGTTGATTGGGCCACTCAGAAGGTTTTTCTATATTTTGATCAAAACCACCTGTTGCAGAAGCATGTCCAAAAAAAGTCATGAAAGACACTCCACTTCCTATTAAATTTTTAATTGAATCTGCAAGAGTGATTTGAATTGGAGCTGTAGTTGTTTTTGTAAATGTTTTTACATTTGCTCCAAAAAAAGGGTTTTCGATGATTGTTTTATAATTGTTTACAAAAGTAAAAAAGGTGCTTTGTTCTCCAGGATTAGTGCCTCCACTAAAATGCAAAAATCGTTTCATCCATTCTGTTTCACCGTTATTTCCTAACACAGGGCTTTCGTGTTGTTGCACTTTACTTAAATACCAATCTACTTCTATGTTGTTTTTTGCAGCTAACCTCCCTGTTGGAATGGCTGGTTCAAAGGGTAAACTTCCGTTTAATCCTATGGTGATCATGTGGTCGGAGGCAGGATTTCCGAACGAAGGAACTAAGCAATTAGTAAAATTTGTATTGTTTTTTCTTATTTCCTTTGCTTTAACTGATTTTCCTAATAAAAATAAATAATTAGGTTCGGTAGTCCAATTGGTTAGCAAATAATCTAAAAAATTACGGATTGCCAATGGATGTTTTTGAATTCCGAACGAAAATTGGTCGTAAATATCATCCACAGTAAAAATAACTGGATTTTGAGGTAAGGCTGCTGGACCTGGGTTTGACCTGTAAGTAGCATAATCTGTGGCACTACTCATTAATGATTGATGTGTAATGATAATAAAAGCGGTATCTATAGGGTTTTGAGCGTGATTTACAAAAAAGCCTGTATTATTTATAGGAAAAAGTTGGGTTACTGGTTTTGCCTGACCAACAGAAGTAACATAACATTCTTTGTTTCCATTACCATTAGGAACAAGACAATGAAAACTACCTCCAAAAGGAATTACAGTTATTTTTTTTTGGTTAGTTAAATCATAAAACAAGATGTTTCCTGTGTTGTTTAGATTATTAAAATTGAGATAACTTTTGGTTTGCGAAGTGTTATCATCAACAAAAAAGGAAGAAAAAGAAGTTGCTCCTTCAAAATCGAGCGTGTGCGGATAGGTAATTTTCAGATAAGCAATGGCTTGTCTGGCAACTCCTGAACCTAAACTATTTATACTTGAAAATGTAACTGAAGTGGTATTTGTGCCTAATTGATTAAGCGGAATGTTTTGGTTGACATCAATTTTTTTATATCCATTAAAAGTGGTGTCCCAAACAGTTGAACCTAATGAAACACGCAAATGCTGATTTATAGAAGTTGACATGTTTGCGTCATTAGATTGCCCTGTAACTACAGCTTGTAATTTTGCATCCGAACCTGCTAAATAAGCATTTTGGGTGTTAATATTCTTTGTTTTTGAACCACCCAGATTATAAGGTGAATCAAACCAACCCTCGGTAGAGGCATAACCAAAAAGCGAAACACTACTATTTCCAACACTAATTGTTTCACCATCATAATAAGGATTTACTGTTCCATTGCCCTGCGTGTAAATTTCAATATTTTCTTTTAAGACAAAATCTATTGGTGTGTAAGAAGAAAATGAAGTGTCTGTTTCAACTGTAAAACGTAAGTTGGAAGTAGAGTTGTTCCAAGTTAAAAAATAGCTTATCGTATCTGTTGTTAGGCTATAATAAGGATTTGGATGATTTACTGCACTTCCATACAGTTGTTCATCTAACCAACCGTCATTATGTTGAGCATAAAATTCAATATAATCGGAGGTATTGAAAATACCATCATTTTCTCCTTCAATGTAAATAGGGATTTCTTGACCTCGAGCAAAAATTTGCAAGTTTTGAGGATTAATTGTACTAAGTGGAATGCCTACATTAAAAAGTGTAGCAGAATCTATTCTAAAAATACCTGTTTCTGCTATTTTAAATTTATAGTATTGTTGGTTATAATTAATCCAACTGTTGTTGAATTGGGCAAAAGAAACTAAGCTGAATGATGTAAAAACAATCAAAAAAGAGAATGAAATAATGGTATTTCTATAGTTTTCAAACACAATAAAGACTTAATTTAAAAAATAAAGTTACAAAAAAAATATGTAAAAGAAATTTATCTAAATCTTTCTTGTGTATTTGTTTTTTTATTGATATCGAAACGCAATGAAAAAACATTAGAAAAAAGTGCCTCAGATTGGTCGCCAATGTCTGTTAGTGCATAATCTAGAGAAATTCCTTTAAATTTAACACCTACACCAAAATTAGGTTGCCATGTAATTTGGTCATTATTAAAAATAGTTGTTGTTTTTTGAATGTTTCCAACACCAAAACGAATAAAAATAAGTTTGCTATAATTGGCTTCAATTCCTAAATGAGGATCAACACTGATAGGGTCTCCAGTAATTAGAACATTTCTTTTTCCATCGGTAGAAAAATCAAAATTTATTTCGCTTAAAAGACCAAATTTATTGTTTTTAGTAAGATTAACATATTTACTTATGCCAAAAATAACTTTGGGAAGTGTTATTTCAATGGAATTGTCAGGAATTTCATTTCCTGTAGCATTAAAAACATCAATGGTGTTTTGGTCGAGCGAAAAGCTCCACGCATTAAATGTTGATGTAACGTCTCTTGCCATAAGTCCAAAACCCCAATTATTTAAGGTTTTATACTGAATTCCAGCATCCAACCCAAAACCCCATGCTTTTGCCATATTACCAACTTGACGGTAGATAACTTTTACATTTGCTCCATAAGTAAGTCGTTTTATTTTAGTCGATTTTCTGGCATAAGAGAATAAAAAAGCATAATCTGCAACAGAAAAAGAAAAGATTCTGTCATAATCAATATTACCATCGGCATCAATTAACTGAGTGGTATTAGGGATTCCATCAACTCCAAAACGAATAATTGAAATACCAAAGACACTGTTGCTATCAATTTTGGTTGCAAAAGCTCCATAATCATATTTAGCTATCCCTGCAAAATATTCGGCATGCATTAAATCTACCTGAAAATCGCTATTCAGCCCCATTAGTCCTGCAGGATTCCAGTAACCAGAAGTAACATCATTTACAGAAGATACTTGAGCATTTGACATGCCTAACGCTCTTGCACCAACCCCAATTGCCAAAAATTCATTACTAAACTTAGGGGCAGAAGTTTGGGAAAATGTATCTAATACTGATAATAGTAATCCAACTATGAGTGTTATTCTTATCACACAAAAAAAATTAGAGTATAAAGTTAATAATTTGTAACTGATTAACAACAATTAGTGTTTTTTATTGTATTAAAAAATAGGTATTAAACTTTTAAAATGTTATAATAATTCTAAACACTATTTTTTATCCGTTGAGGATGAGCATAGCAAGTAGCTTTTTTTTCTCTACAAAAACCTAGTAGTGTTATTCCTAATTCTTTAGCAAAATCAACTGCCAGGGTTGATGGGGCAGAAACAGCTCCTAATATTGGTATTTTTGCTGCAAATATTTTTGATACAATTTCGTATGAAATCCTTCCACTAACAATTATACATTTCACTTTATTCATTTTTTTGTTATTCACGAGATGACCTATTACTTTGTCAACAGCATTATGCCTACCAATGTCTTCTCTAATACACAATAGAGTACTGTTTTTTGAAAACGCTGCGGCAGCATGAGACCCTCCTGATTGATGAAAAGTAGGTTGTTCTTTATTCATTACTTCAAACATTTTATAAAATGTTTTTATGTCCAAAGCATCTTCTTGAACAACTGATATTGAAGTATATTGACTAGTATCTGTCAATTCTTTTTGACCGCATATTCCACATGAGGAGACGGATAATAAGTTTCTGCTGTTTTTATAACCAGAGCCTAATTCTTTTTCATTGATAGTTAAATGAGCAGTCGAAATATTTTTTTCTTTATCTTCAGAAAAAATAATGGAAAGATTTTTTTTCTCTCTATAAATATCTTCGGTGTATAATAATCCTCTAACCAAGTCTTCATCATGACCTGGAGTACGCATGGTAATTGAAAAAGTTTGATTATTTATTATTATTTGAAGAGGTTTTTCTACAGTAAGGTTATCATCAACAAAAAAAGAAGTGTTGTTGCAAAATTTTTTTCCTTTATAGTTGTCAAATTCCATTGAATGATTGATAATTCTTAAAGTCCCAAAAAATATTTTTCTTCCGATAGCTATGGGGAGAAAAACCAATTTTTAGAGGATGTTCGAAAAAATTGAAAATGGATTGTAAAATATCGTTCAGAATTACACCTAATCACTATCTACTAACACCTAACCCCTTATTCCTATAACTTCTGCTTCACTTCTACTTGTTCGTATGCTTCAACAACATCACCAACTTGAATATCGTTGAATTTATCAATATTCAAACCACATTCATAACCTCTAGCCACTTCTTTCACATCATCCTTAAATCGTTTTAAAGAGCCTAATGAACCTGTATAAACTACTATTCCATCACGAATAACTCGAATATTACTATTTCTAAAAACTTTTCCATCTTGAACCATGCAACCTGCAATAGTTCCTACTTTAGAAATTTTAAAGATTTCTCTAATTTCAATAGTTCCAGTTATTTTTTCAACAAATTTAGGAGCTAACATGCCTTCCATTGCATCTTTTACTTCTTCAATAGCGTCATAAATAATAGAATATAATCGAATGTCAATTTGTTCTTGTTCTGCAATTTTTCTTGCATTTACCGAAGGTCTAACTTGGAAACCTATAATAATAGCTTCTGAAGCAGCTGCAAGCATCACATCAGATTCGGTAATTTGCCCCACTGCTTTCAAAATTATATTTACCTGAATTTGGTCAGTAGAAAGTTTTTGGAGTGAATCTGATAATGCTTCAATTGATCCATCCACATCTCCTTTAATGATAACATTTAACTCTTTAAAATCACCGATAGCTAAACGTCTTCCAATTTCGTCAAGCGTGATGTGTTTATTTGTTCGAGCTCCTTGTTCTCTCACTAATTGTAATCTTTTTTCAGCAATAGCCCGAGCTTCTTTTTCGTCTTCCATTACAAGGAATTTATCTCCTGCACTTGGAGCTCCATTTAAACCTAAAAGAGCTACTGGTGTTGATGGACCAGCTTCAATAATTTTACCTCCTCTTTCATTAAACATCGCTTTAATTTTTCCGCTATAGCATCCTGCAAGCAAAACATCTCCAATTTTCATTGAGCCAGATTGAACAAGTAATGTAGATATATATCCTTTTCCTTTGTCTAATTCAGATTCTATAACTGTACCTCTTGCTCTTTTATTAGGGTTAGCTTTTAACTCCAACATTTCAGCTTCGAGCAACACTTTTTCGAGTAATAAGTCCACATTAGTACCAAATTTCGCTGATATTTCTTGTGTTTGGTATTTCCCTCCCCATTCTTCCACTAATATGTTCATAGCAGAAAGTTCTTCTCTTAATCTATCTGTATTAGCTCCTTCTTTGTCTATTTTATTAAATGCGAAAACAATAGGAACTCCCGCTGCTTGAGCATGGTTTATTGCTTCTTTTGTTTGAGGCATGATGTTGTCATCTGCTGCAATAACAATTATTGCAATATCAGTAACTTGAGCACCTCTGGCACGCATGGCTGTAAAAGCCTCATGACCAGGTGTATCTAAGAAAGCGATTTGTTTGCCATTATCAAGAGTAACAGCATAAGCACCAATATGTTGTGTAATTCCTCCTGCTTCTCCTGCAATTACATTTGCTTTTCTTACGTAATCCAATAACGAAGTTTTTCCATGATCAACATGTCCCATTACGGTAACAATTGGAGCTCTATCTTTTAAGTCATTTGGATCGTCTTCTTCAGCTATATCAATATCAATATTTTCTGATGCAGATATAAATTGAACAGAATAACCGTATTCTTCAGCAATTACTGATATGGTTTCTGCATCTAAACGCTGGTTTATAGAAACAAAAAGACCTAAGCTCATACAAGCTCCAATAATTTCATTTACATTAACTTCCATCATTTTTGATAGTTCGTTAACCGTAACAAACTCAGTTATTTTAAGGATAGATTTTTCTCTTTCTTCTTGGTCAACATGTCGTTGAGCTTCTTCACTAGCTGCCTGTCGTTTGTCTTTTCTGTATTTAACTGATTTGTTTTTTCCCGTACCAGTTAATCGAGCAAGAGTTTCTTTTACTTGATCTTGAATTTCTTTTTCAGTAAGCTCATGCTTCTTTTCAACTCTTCCTCCTTTAGAGGCTGCATTATTTTTTTCAAAAGGTTTTTTGGCTGTATGGGCTACATCTATTTTTTTAGGCAGTCGTTTTCTTTTGGATTTATTATCTTTTGAAGATTTGTCATCAGAAGGTTTGTTCGTGGTTGAGGAAGCTACTGGTTGTTTCTTTTCAAATTTTTTCTCAACAGGAAGTTCTATCGTTCTTAAAACTTTAGGGTCTGCTAGTTTAGTATAAACAGTCTCTATGTTTTGTCGTTGGTGTGAAGTTTTTTCTTCTTTTTTCTCTTCTTCTTTTGGCTCTTTTTCTTTTGGCTCTTCAACCTGTTTTTTACCTACCTTCTCTTCATTTTTTTCTTTTTCTGTTGGTTTGGTTTTTTTGTCAGGTCTTGTTTTACTATTAATACTGTCTAAGTCAATTTTAGATATTATTTTCGGACCTGATTGTTCTTCGGGTTGAGCTTCTATTGGTTGTTGTGGTTGCTCTATTGGTTTTGGTTCCTCAATTGGTAATTGAACAATTTTTTCAACTGGTTTTTCTTTCACAACAGGCTCTCTTAAAGAAATTGATTCTTTTTCTGAACCAATAGTAATTTTTTTAGCAGCTTCTTTATCGGTTTTATCTGATTGAAACTCTTCAAGCAAAACAGCATAAATATTTTCGTCTAATTTTGTATTAGGATTGCTTTCAATCGTAATATTTTTAGATTCTAAAAACTCAACAATGGTGTGAATTCCAATGTTAAATTCTTTTGCTACTTTACTTAATCGCTTTACTTGTAATCCATTAGACATAATCTATTATCCTTTTATTTACACTCTATTAATTGATCTAATCAATAATTTTTTATTAATTGAAGTTGTTTAAAATCCAATTATTCAATCTAACACTTAGTAATTAATTATTAATTTTCAAATTCTTGTTTTAAGATATTAATAACATCTTCAATAGTTTCAATTTCTAAATCTGTTCTTTTCACTAAATCATCTACCTCTAATTCTAACACACTTTTGGCTGTATCACAACCAATAGATTTTAACGCTTCTATTACCCATGGTTCTATTTCATCAGAAAATTCATCTAATGCAACATCGTCAGCATCATCATCCATATCTCTGTAAACATCTATTTCAAAACCAACAAGTTTTCCTGCTAATTTAATGTTATGACCTCCTTTACCAATAGCTAAAGAGATTTGATCTGGTTTCAAGAATACTTCTGCTCTGTTATTTTCTCTATCTAGTTTAATTGAAGTAGTTTTTGCTGGACTAAGCGAGCGTTGTATATATAGTTCAATGTTGTTTGTATAGTTTATTACGTCAATGTTTTCATTTCGTAATTCTCTAACAATACCATGAATTCTAGCTCCTTTCATTCCCACACATGCTCCAACAGGATCAATTCTATCATCATAAGATTCCACAGCAACTTTTGCTCTTTCGCCTGGTTCTCTCACAATTTTTTTAATGGTAATTAATCCATCAAAAATTTCAGGAACTTCCAATTCAAATAATCTTTCTAAGAAAAGTGGTGATGTTCTTGAAAGAATAATTGCTGGTTTGTTGTTTTTCATGTCAACTCTAACAACAACCGCTCTCACACTATCTCCTTTTTTAAATCTATCGCTGTTTATTTGCTCAGTTTTTGGCAATATTAATTCATTGTCTTGGTCGTCTAAAATTAAAATTTCTCTTTTCCAAATTTGATATACTTCTCCCGTAATAAGTTCGCCAACCCTATCTTTATATTGTTTGTAGATGTTGTCCTTTTCTAATTCCATTAACTTAGACATTAAATTTTGCCTAAGAGAAAGCACTAATCTTCTTCCAAAATCTTCAATTTTAACTTCTTCCGAAACTTCTTCACCTATTTCAAAATCAGGTTCAATTTTTATGGCATCAGTATAAGCAATTTCTTTGTTTTCGTCCTCTACTTCTCCATCATAAACAATTTCTCTGTTTCTCCAAATCTCTAAATCTCCTTTATCTACATTCACAATAAAGTCAAAATTTTCATCATCACCATATTTTTTTTTGATAGTACTTCTAAATACGTTTTCTAATATATTCATGAGCGTTACTCTGTCAATATCTTTGAATTCTTTAAATTCTTCAAATGAATCAATTAGGCTTACACTTTCCATAGTTGGTAATTTATTTAAATGATATAATTATTTTTGTTTCTTTTATTTGATTAAAATTAAATACTTTATTTTCAATAATTGTTTTCTTTTTTTTTCCTTCTTTTACTTTTCTTTCTATCTCAACTGTTATATTTATGTTATTAACAGACAGCAATTTCCCTTTTTCAATTTTATTTTCTAGGGTTTGAATCTGAACATCTTTTCCAATGTTTTTTTCATATTGCTGAATTACTTTAAAAGGTTTATCTAGCCCTGGCGAAGAAACTTGTAAATCAAAATCTTCATTTTCTCTATCTAAATTATTTTCAATAGCTTTACTAACACTTACACAATCGCTTATTTTAACCCCATCTGCACTATCAATTTCAATTAAAATATTATTTCCTGGACGCACTTCTAAGGTAACCACAAAATATTTTTTTTCTTCAAGTGTAGGTGTTATTAAATCTAATAATTGTACTTCTGTTATCATCTCGTTATTAGTAAATGAAAGAGGGGACTTTTGTCCCCTCTTCCTTTCAACCTTTTATATTTTGTGCAAATGTAATAATTTTTTTGTTATTCTTCAACAACTTCAAATTTAATTATTGCATCTACTTCTTTGTGTAATTTTACTTCAGCTTCATAGTTTCCAAGAGATTTAATTGCATCTCCTTTCAATTTAATTAATTTTTTATCTAAAATTAATCCTTGTTTTTCTGCTGCCTCAGCAATTTGAAGGGTATTGATAGAACCAAAAATCTTTCCGTTTTCGCCAGCTTTTGCACCAATTTTTAAAATTAGTTTAGCTAATTTTTCGGCTGTTTTTTCAGCTTCATCTTTTACTTTTTTATTTTTAACTGATTGTTGTTTCAAGTTTTCAGCTAACATTTTTAGTGCTGAATCTGTAGCCATTTTAGCCAATCCTTTAGGAACAAGGTAGTTTCTACCATAGCCATTTTTAACGCTAACAACATCGTTTTTAAAACCTAAGTTGTCTATATTTTCGTTTAATATTAATTTCATTGGTTTTTTTAAATTTATAAGGTTAGAAGGTTAATTTACTAACCCCTAACTACTAATTACTAATTTTGTTTATTTAAGCATATCTGCTACATAAGGCATTAATGCTATATGTCTAGCTCTTTTAACTGCTTGAGAAACTTTTCTTTGGTATTTTAAAGAAGTTCCTGTAATTCTTCTAGGAAGCAATTTTCCTTGTTCATTAACAAATTGTAACAAAAACTTTTCATCTTTATAGTCGATGTATTTGATTTTGTGTTTTTTAAATCTACAATATTTTTCTTTAGTTAACTCAATGTTTGGAGGAGTTAAATATCTAATTTCTGATGAATTTTCTGACATGGTTTTTAAATTTTATTGTTCAACGGATACTTGATTTTCTTTTTTGCTTCTTTGTTTTCTTGATTCAACAAATGCAATAGCATGTTTGTCAAGAGAAACGGTTAAGAAACGCATTACTTTTTCATCTCTTTTTAATGAGATTTCAATTTTTCCTATTGCTTCGCCTTCCACTTCATACTCAAACAAGTAGTAAAACCCAGTTGATTTTTTTTGAATAGGATAAGCTAATTTTCTTAGCCCCCAATCTTCTTCGTGCAATAATTTTGCACCAGAGTCTTTTAAAAACTTTTTAAAGTTTACTACTGTTTCCTTTACCTGATCAACAGATAAAACGGGAGTTAAAATGAAAACAGTTTCATAACGTTTTGTCATTGTTTCTTTATTAATATGGTTTATAAATAATTAATCCTTTCCTAAAAAAGGATGGCAAAAATAAACATTTTTTAATTATTTTCAAACGATAGTGCTATTTTGTTTTTTTTCATCGGTTTATAATGGGTAAATCGTTATTTGATGTGCTAGATTAAAGTATTTTCTTTTTTAGATTCATTTAACACTATTTTTGGTAAGAATAAAATTGTAACTACTCAACCACTAGAAATGCCACAGATTACACAAATTTTCACAGATTTATCAATGTATTGTTTATTTTAAATTAATGTATTGATGCTACGTTCGTGGTTTTTCACAGATTTCATAAAATAACCACATTTGGTGGTTATCAACCTGCGTAAATTGGTGTAATCTGTGGCAAAAAAGAAAAAATAGTTAGCTGAATAGAAACATAAAATTAAAAACTTTCGTTTTTTTTTTTCAACACATCAAATATGGATTAAGCCTTTATCTTCAATTAAAAAGAATAATTGAACTCAGGTTATTAGTTTATCATCTAAATTAATTTTAAATTTACACCTAAAAATCAATAGCTTATAAATAAATTTGTTATAAATTTAAAAGAGAAACCCATGAAAAATATACTCATTGGCTTTTTTGTTCTAATAAGTGCAAATAGTTTTGCTCAAACAAATATCATTAGTACTAATCCTCTAGCCGAACAAATTTTGGTAGGAAACTATAATCCTTCTAATTATGCAGCAACAACCATTATCAATCATCCTGATAGTATTATAAAAGGAATTGAAAATGAGGTAAATGCAGATTCGTTAAAGGCATACATCATTCAATTAACTACATTTAAAAATAGAAATACTGGGGCTGACACCAATAGTTTGATTACTGGAATTGGTGCTGCTAGGAAATGGGTGTTAAATCATTTTCAACAAATAAGTGCAACAAATGATAATCGTTTAATCACTTCTTATCTGCAATTTGACCAATCTATCTGTAACATAAATCAACATAAAAATATTTTTGCCGTTTTACCTGGAACGGATACTGCTAACCATCAGGTAATTTTAATAGAAGGACACATAGATAGTAGGTGTTCTAGTGTTTGTGACACCTCTTGTATTGCTGAAGGAGTGGAAGATAATGCTTCAGGAACTGCTTTGGTAATGGAGTTGGCAAGAGTAATGAGTAAATATACGTTTAAAAATACGATAGTTTTTATGGCTACTATTGGCGAAGAACAAGGATTGTATGGGGCTAATGCTTTTGCTCAGTATGCAGTAAATAATAACATTCCTATTGAAGCAGTATTAAACAATGATGTGATTGGAGGAATAATTTGTGGACAAACTTCTTCACCACCTTCTTGCCCTGGTTTAAACGATATTGATAGTACACAAGTAAGGCTATTTTCTAGCGGAAGTTTTAATTCTATTAATAAACAGCTTGCCCGTTATATAAAATTACAATATAAAGAAGAATTACTGCCTTTGGTGAGTGTGCCAATGGTGCTAACCATTATGTCTGCTGAAGATAGAACAGGTAGAGGAGGAGATCATATTCCATTTAGACAAAGAGGGTTTGCTGCGATGCGGTTCACTTCTGCCAATGAACATGGTGATGCTTCCAATGGACCTGGTTACACTGACAGACAACATACTAGTGATGATATTTTAGGCATTGATACCAATAATGATAATGAAATTGATAGTTTTTTTGTTGATTTTAATTATTTAGCTCGAAATGCAGTGGTGAATGGAATTGCTGCCGCTGCTATTGCTGTTGGACCACAACCAGTTACTTTTTCTGTAAATCCTTTGAGTGGTAATGTCTTTGAAATTACGATTAGTTCTTCTATAAATTATCCTAATTATAGAGTAGGTGTTAGAAGTACAACCCATGATTGGGATTCGGTTTATACGTTTAATACAGCCACCGACACCATCACTTTTCCGCAGTCATCTACTTATTTTCTAAGTGTTGCCTCTGTGGATTCCAATACCATTGAAAGCTTGTTCTCTAATGAGGTTTTTGTTTCTGCCACAGGAGTTGGGAGCTATGTTGAGCCTCAAAAATCGTTCGAATTACTTCAAAATATTCCCAATCCTTTTGATGAAGTTACCACTATTTCGGTGAAGATAAATCAACCTAAAAATTACCAACAAGCGTTGATTGTGATTCGAGATTTGCAAGGAAAAATCATTAAAAAACTGCCTATAGCACTTACTAAAGAAATTAATGAAGTGAACTATGAGCATGGTTACGGTAAAGTGGGTATTTATAGCTATTCGTTGGTGATAGATGGGGTGGAAGTGGATACTAAAAAAATGGTTTTTGCTAATTAGAGCCTGTCTATAAAGTCCCCGTACATTCTAAGTTGTAAGTGTACGAACTAAGTTTTGTGAGGGTATTGTGGGCGGTTACTTAGGTCGAGCAAACACAATACATTATAAAAAAATAGTATTTTTGTTTTAATGAATTATGAAAAACAATATCACTAAGCCCTCTGCTAAAATGTCAACGCTTCAGCTTAGTGCTTACGTTGGGATTGAAAATAATTTACATTGGAATTTAGATGTTATTTTCAAAGAAGACAATCAAGCGAATCGCAACCAAACTGCCATTGAAAATTCAAATCTAATTGCAAAATTAGCAATTACATCTTTCATTTAATGTTCTAATCTGCTACATTTGCGGATTTAAGTAAAGAAAAATAATGGAAGAGAAAAAATACAATTTTATTACAACCACTTTAATACCTGCTACCGAAAATAAATCATTGGTTGGTTGGTTGTTATATGTATGTTTTGCGTATCATTACAAAGCAATTTTTTGTGGGTTAGGAGGTAAAATACTAGGTTTTGAATGGATTTGTTTCACATCTATTCATGGTATATCTACTAATCATTGGTTTGAACAGCTAATCTATGCTCCTTTGCTTTGGTATGCTTTGTATCGCATTATTGTTATTGTGTTTGGACCAAATGATAATGAAGTTTTAAGTAATTCAGTGAAACGATTAAAAATAATTGCCTTATTTTTTTTAGCGATGTATATTTATGGTATAGGTATTCATTTTACTAATACCATAGAAATTTATTCTCGTGAACAATTAGGAATTACAACAGGAGCTTTATATAACCAAGTTTATTGGGTGGACGAACAGTTTAGTCATTGGATTCAATTTTCATTCTTTTTTTTATTAATGGCTTGGATAATAATTTTTGATAGACTTGATAGGGTACACGCTAAAAACGCTGCTATTTTAACAGGATTATTACATGGATTAGAACGTGCTATTGGCGTAATTGAAGGGGATAGTCCGCATATAGCATTAGTATTAGGATTTTTTATAATTATAGCATGTATAATACGCTGGAAAAGACATGATTGGGATTTAAAACGAGTTTGGAAAGACTTTTTTTTTCGTCATGGGTTTTATTTTGGGATAACAATGCCGCTTGCTCTTTTCTTCTATCAACTTATTTTTGATGGATTTGTTCAGCCCTCAGCTATGGGGGTTGGTGCATGGAAAGTGGCAGTGTTTGCTATAAGTTTAACTGCTATTTTTTTTGTAGTGGCTCGCTTAGCCGATAAATGGTTAAATGTTCAACAAAAAAAATAACAATGAAACTAGTTTTTTCACTACCTTTTGGACAGATTTTAAGTTGAACTTAAAATATGTCCGAATTAAAAAATGCCTTTCTAAAAAGGCAGCTACAAGTCGAACTAGAGCAACCGTAACCCTTTAAGATTTATATTTACTTCAATTTCTTTGTTTTCAGTCGTATAGAGTTTCCAACTACAATTACATCTGAGAAAGCCATTGCCAATGCTGCTACCATAGGGTTTAAAAAACCAAGTGCAGCAACAGGTATTGCCAATACATTATAGAAAAAAGCCCAAAATAAGTTTTGCTTAATGGTGATTAGGGTATGTTTACTTATTAAATACGCTTCATATACCTGAGATAAATCTTTATCATTCAATAAAACAATTTGAGCAGAATGCACTGCTACTTGTGTGGCTTTACTCATAGAAATTCCTACAGAAGCTTTTGTTAAAGCAGGAGCATCATTAATGCCATCGCCTACCATTGCCGTTGGTGCTATTTCTTCCAATTCATCAATTTTTGTTAATTTCTGTTCAGGAAGCTGTTGACTGTAAACCGTTTTAATATTCACTTTAGTAGCTAATTCTTCACACTTTTGCTGTACATCCCCACTTAGTAAAATGGTATTTAACCCTTGTTGATTCAATAAAGAAATAGTTTCAGGAACATTTTGTTTGAGTTCATCTTCAATGTCAACTCCTGCAATAAGTGCCTTGTTTTTAAAAATAAAAATAGCGTGTTGCATCTCATTGGTTTGTGTTTCATCAATTCTATAAGAACCTACTTGATAGTGATTATTTTCTTTATCAGTAGCTTCTAAGCCTATGCCTTTTATTTCTTTTATATTAGAAAAATCAAGCGTTGTAGCATCTGGTTTTAGGTAATCTACAACAGATTGAGCAATGGGATGGGAGGAATGTTGTTCTATGGTAAAAAGTATATTTTTAATTTCTTGTTCTTCAATAGGAGCGTATAGTTTTGTTCTTTTTATCATAAATTTTCCTGTAGTAAGTGTGCCCGTTTTATCAAATACAATGTTTTTAGCATTGGCAAATAATTCTAAGGTGCTTCCGCCTTTAATTAAAATTCCTTTTTTGGCAGCTCTTCCTATTCCTACCATTACGGCTGTTGGTGTTGCTAACCCCATGGCACAAGGACAAGATATTACCAATACGGCTATACTTTGCATCAGTGCTTGTTGCATACTGATATCAAAACCGAAATGGGCAATTAAAAAGGTGAGTAACGCAATTACCAACACAATGGGAACAAATATGGCACTGATTTTATCCCCCAATCGTTGAATGTTGGGTTGATCTTGCTGTGCATTTTTCACCATTTCAATAATTTTAGACAACACCGTTTCGCCTCCTACTTTTTCTGCTCTGAACTGCATTGTTCCATCCATTAACACCGTTCCTCCAATAACTTTTGAACCTACTTCCTTCTCCACAGGAGTACTTTCACCAGAAATCATAGACTCATCTATGGTAGCATTTCCTTTACTGATTTCTCCATCAACAGCTATTCTGTCTCCACTGTTTACTTGAATGATGTCTCCCACATTAATTTCATCATAACCAACAACAGTGGTAGAACCATCGGGCATTATTTTTTTGGCTTCACTTTGCTGAATCTGACTCAATTCTTTTATGGCAGTAGTGGTTTGGTTTACCGAACGATGTTCTAACAAATTGCCCAACAATACTAAGGTGATGATGGTGGCAGCGGTTTCAAAAAACAAATAATTGTGTGCCTCGTGAGTGTCATAATAAAGATACATCCCAACAATACTATAAACAAAGGCTGCTGTTGAACCTATGGTAATCAGCACATCCATATTTGGAACACCAGTTTTTAGTGAGCCAATAGCACTTTTCCCAAAATGGAATAACCCAATTAAAAAAACAGGTGTACACAATGCCAATTGCACCCAACTGTTATTTAAAATGTTATCGTGTGGCATAAACATGTGCAAGAACAAAGGAATGGTAAAAATTAACGAAATGTAAAATTTTTTCTCAATGGCAGATAATCCTTTTTGCTCTTTTGGAGCATCAATTACTTTATACCCCAATTGATTAATGCTATCAATAATTTCTTGAGTATTGAGCTTTGTATTGCTATCATAAGTTACTTCGCCTGTTGAGAAGCTTACATTTACGTTTTCTAATCCTTTTTTAACTAACTGTTTTTTAATGCCTAAGGCACAATTGGCACAGGTCATTCCTTCCACATTTAGGGTAATATTTTTTATATCGCTCATCAACTACAAAGTTAAGAAAAAGAGGGGGAGCTATATTTTTTTAAGATAAAAATAAAAAATTGTAGTAGATTTGTTTGATGTAAAAATAAAAAAGTATATTTGCCCCCTTCAAATGGTGGTTGTAGCTCAGTTGGCTCCGTAAAATAAAAATCTTTGATTTTATTATTTTACGAGAGTCCTCGAAAAAAGAGAAAATTATAAATTTTCATTTTTTCGGGATTAGAGCATCGGTTTGTGGTACCGAGGGGTGTAGAGAAAAATATCATAGTAATTGTTTGATGTAAAAATAAAAAAGTATATTTGCCCCCTTCAAATGGTGGTTGTAGCTCAGTTGGTTAGAGCATCGGTTTGTGGTACCGAGGGTCGTGGGTTCGAGCCCCATCTTCCACCCATTTTAAAGCTGCCAAAAGGCAGCTTTTTTTGTTTTATGAGTTATTATGTTTACATATTATATTCAAAAGTTATAGACAACTATTACATTGGTCAAACTAATGACGTAGATAAAAGATTAGAACGACATAATAAAGGATATGAAAAATTTACTAGTCGAGGAATACCATGGGAATTGAAGGGGTTTAAGGAATTTGAAACAAGAAAAGAAGCAATAAAGGAGGAAAAACGAATAAAAAATTTTAAAAGCAGGAAAAGGATTGAAGAATGGCTGAGGGTCGTGGGTGCCGAAAAATAGAAATTTATAATTTCTATATTTTTCGAGCATCCTCGTAACAAAAAGAAATTGGAAATTTCTGTTGTTACGGGATTCGAGCCCCATCTTCCACCCATTTTAAAGCTGCCAAAAGGCAGCTTTTTTATAAAATGTTACCCCCTACTCCGCAGTTTCTTTTTGGGTCATTTTTAATATCCCTACTTCACTTTCGGTTAAAAAACGCCATTGTCCTCGTTCCAACTTCTTTTTGGAAAAGCCTGCAAAATAAACTCGATCTAATTTTGACACTTCATAACCCAAATGTTCAAACATTTTTTTTACTACTCCACTTTTATTGGAAGTAATTTCAACGCCTACGGTACGTTTGTCTTCTCCTTTACCTACATAAGTAGCTTCATCTAATTTTACAAAACCACTTTCTAACTCAAATCCAGTTACTAATTGTTTTAAATGTAATGCTGAAACATTGGTGCTGGTAGATACTTGGTAAATCTTTTTTACATGTAGTTTTGGGTGTGTTAATCTTCTTGCTAAATTATCATCATTGGTAAGTAGTAAAACTCCTGTGGTATCTCGTTCCATTTTATCAACTGGTGCCACACGTTGTTTTAATTTACCTAACAATTCCAACACATTTCTTCGGTTAAAAGGGTCGTTCATTGAAGCAACAAATCCTTTTGGTTTATTCATCAATACATATACTTTGTGTTCATTTTGGAGGCTTTCACCGCCATATACTACCTTATCTGTTTCTGAAACTTTGCAGCCCATTTCAGTAATTACCTTACCATTTACCTCAACTACTCCTGCTTTTATGAGCACATCAGCTTCTCTTCTTGTGCAAATTCCAGCATTCGCCAAAAATTTATTCAATCGAGTTAGTCCGTCATCTACTTTAGGTAAATTCGATTTTCTGTCGGGACGTTTAGTAAAATCCTTTTTAACATACGGCTTTTTTGAAAAAGTAGATTTACTCTTGTCCTTACTAAAAGACTTCTTTTTTGAAGTAGCTGATTTTGGTTTATTTTTATTTTTTTTATTTTCCATTTATAAAGTTGTGAGTGTGTGAGTTATAAAACCACATTAGTTATTCGTTAATAGTTAATCGTTATTTGTTAATTGTTTCTTCTTCCAAACTTATCACCCCTCTGTATCTCTCCTCAAGTATCACCCACCTTAGTCCTCCCTCAAGGGATGAAATCTAACGCGCAATGCCAACTTCTTCCCTCCTACTTCGGACTTCGGTCTTCGGACTTCAGGCTTCGGTCTTCGGTCTTCCATCTTCAAACTACCTAATCTCCCCACCGTTATCTATTGCTTTTTCAGGAGAAACAAAAGCCAAATTTCCTTCGTTGTTTTCTGCCATTAAAATCATTCCTTGAGAAACGATGCCTCTAATTTTTCGAGGAGCAAGATTTACCAAAACAGATACCTGTTTACCTATAATTTCTTCAGGTTTATAGTGCTCAGCAATACCCGAAACAATAGTGCGAGTATCAATTCCTGTGTCCACTGTCATTTTTAATAACTTATCTGCATCAGGGTGTTTTTCGGCTGTGAGAATAGTTCCTATTCGAATGTCCATTTTGGTAAAATCATCAAATGTAATTTCTTCTTTCATGGGTTTTGCTTTTTGCAAGGGAGCATGCTCCCTTGTTGTTAATTTTTGAATTTGTGCTTCAATTACTTCATCTTCTATTTTTGGGAAGAGCAATTCAGGTGGATTAATTTGATGTCCAGCACTTAATTTTTTGCCCACAGTACTATTTAAAAATTGAGCTAATTTATCTGCTGTTTTAGGTAAAAAAGGAACAAAAATACCACTCAAGGCACTACAAATCTGTAAAGAAATGTGAAGAATTGTTTTCACTTTTTCTTCATCTGTTTTTATTAATTTCCAAGGTTCTGTATCCGCCAAATATTTATTACCTAATCGAGCCAATGTCATTGCTTCTGTTTGAGCATCTCTAAACTTGAATTGTGTGATTAAGTTTTCTACATTTTTAGAAATAGTAGTAATTTGTTCCAACACTTTTTGCTCTTCATCAGTAGGCAACTTTAATTCAGGAACTTTCCCTTCAAAATATTTGTGCGTTAATACTACTGTTCTATTCACAAAATTTCCTAAAATAGCCACCAATTCATTGTTCACTCGTGCTTGATAATCTTTCCAAGTAAATTCACTGTCTTTGGTTTCGGGAGCAATGGAAGTTAGTACATACCGTAACTCATCTTGTTTATCGGGAAAATCTGCTAAATATTCATGTAACCAAACCGCCCAATTTCGAGAAGTGGAAATTTTATTTCCTTCTAAATTCAAAAATTCATTGGCAGGCACATTGGTTGGTAAATTAAATTCGCCATGTAGTTTTAAAATAATAGGAAAGATAATGGCATGAAAAACAATGTTGTCTTTACCAATAAAATGAATCAGTTCCGTTTCGGGATTTTTCCAATAATCTTCCCAGTTTTTATTGTTATCGCTTGCCCATTGTTTGGTAGCCGAAATATAACCAATGGGAGCATCAAACCAAACGTACAATACTTTTCCTTCACCACCTTCCACAGGAACTTTCACGCCCCAGTCTAAGTCTCTGGTAATGGAACGAGATTGCAACCCATTGTCTATCCATGATCTACATTGTCCGATTACATTTTTTTTCCATTTCGATGGGTCATGGTGTTGTTTGCCATCTAAAATACCTTTGTCTAGCCATTCTTTCAACCACGCTTCATGCCTGTCCATAGGTAAATACCAATGGGTGGTTTCTTTTAAAACAGGTGTATTTCCGCTTATGGCAGATGTTGGGTTGATTAAATCTGTTGGACTTAACGTAGAACCACATTTTTCACATTGATCACCATAAGCTCCATCGAAACCACATTTCGGACACGTCCCAACAATATACCTATCTGCTAAAAATTGTTGTTGCTCTTCATCATAAAATTGTTCGGAAGTTTCTTGAGTAAATGCTCCTTTTTGATGTAAATCTGTAAAAAATTCTGCCGCAGTTTCGTGGTGTATCTTTGATGATGTTCTATGGTAAATGCTAAAATTGATTCCAAAATCTTTAAACGCTTTTTCAATAATGGTATGGTTTTCATCCACAATTTGTTGAGGCGTTTTGCCTTCTTTTTTTGCCCTGAGCGTAATGGCTGCTCCATGTTCATCCGAACCACAAATAAAAGCTACATCATGTCCTTTACTTTTCAAATAACGCACATAAATGTCGGCAGGTAAATATGCTCCTGCAATATGCCCAATATGCAAAGGTCCGTTGGCATAAGGCAAAGCAGCTGTTATGGTATATCTCTTTTTAGATGACATTCTACTATTCTTCTTTTTTGTTGTTATTTTTGTGCAAAAGTACATTTACTATTGATACTATTTTCATGATGTTAACCAAAAAACTGCCTGTTCTAAAAAAAGGAGATAAAATTGCCCTTATTGCTACTGCCAGAAAAATTTCTGAAGCAGAAATTACTCCTGCCATTCAGGTACTCAATTCGTGGGGGTTAGAAGTAGTTTTAGGAAAAAATTTGTTTGCTATTGAACATCAATTTGCGGGTACTTTAGCACAACGTACTTCCGATTTGCAAGTTGCTTTAGACAATCCCGAAATAAAAGCCATTATTTGTGCAAGAGGGGGTTATGGAACGGTTCAACTCATTGATAAAATTGATTTTACTCACTTTATTAAACACCCAAAATGGATCATTGGCTATAGTGATGTAACGGTGTTGCACAATCACATTCATCAAAATTTTAATATTCCAACCTTGCATGCTACCATGCCTATTAATTTTCCTACCAACACTCCCGAAGCTTTACATTCGCTAAAAGATGCCTTGTTTGGAAAGGCACTTACCTATTCTTGTGCTTATCATCCACTCAACCGATTAGGAGAAGCAAAAGGTGAATTGGTAGGTGGAAATTTATCTATTATTTATAGCTTAACAGGTACTTCTTCTCAACTAAACACCAAAAATAAAATTTTGTTTTTGGAAGATTTGGATGAATACCTCTACCACATCGACCGCATGATGCAAAACCTGAAAAGAGCTGGAATGTTAACCAACTTAAAAGGACTTTTGGTTGGTGGAATGTCTGACATGAATGACAATGCTGTTCCTTATGGAAAAACGGCTCAGGAAATCATTAAAGATGCTGTTGCTGAATATAATTACCCTGTGGCTTTTGATTTTCCTGCCGGACATTTAGCGGATAATAGAGCATTGGTTTTTGGGGAAAGTGTGCATCTTCTTGTTGAAAAAGAACAAACAATGCTTAGGGCTTGGGATGTATAGATAATTAATACCATTTTAACTTCTTAATGCCGCTATGGTATTTCCTAAAGCATAATGCCGATGTAGATTTTAAGAAGCATTTATACTGATTATTAGTGGGTTTGCAGTAACAAAGCTACTTAGAACCAGTTATACCGATACTTTATTTATAAATCAAAATAGCATCGGTATATGCGACATTTACAATCACAATCGGTATAATAGCCTAAGCTAACAAAATACAAAAAGCGAAGCAAATGCTTCGCTTAGGTAAATTCTTTTGACATACTACGCTTAGTGAGGCATCCCATAGGTTGACTAATTGGATTAAATTTGGAGTTACTAAAGTACTATTTTTCTTTTAATTACAAAAAAAGAGACTCATTTTTTCGCACAATGTCATTTGTTGTAAGCTAATGGGTATTCTAATTCTGCCAAAATAGCCTCCATCACTTCTGTAGTTTTTTAGGTCACACTTTTTGTAGCTGGCACACATTTAGCACTTTGTCAAAAACAAGTTTAGCCAAAAAGCTAAGCCACCACACTAGTACAAAAAGAAGCTAATACCCAAAAGTACCGCTTCGTATTAGCTGTGCCATAAAAAACTACCCTAAGCTAAGTAACATAACCGCATCTTATAGGAACATTCCCTTTTATTCCTGTCCCATAAGGCAATTATATTAAATAGCCTCATTTTCCTACGCTCTCGGTAAGTAGTTAATGAAGTTTTTTTAAAAAGGATAAGGTATTTTTTTTCCGAACGTCTTTTTTTGAGCA
>Ga0100377_1000530_pt1 | contig 32715 bp, 43 predicted proteins | sample CryGeymeta201501_FD_83664 | JGI IMG/M metagenome (GOLD analysis project Ga0100377, IMG submission 83664) | Groundwater microbial communities from Crystal Geyser aquifers in Utah, USA - Crystal Geyser metaG 2015-01 | ecosystem: Environmental > Aquatic > Deep subsurface > Groundwater | place: USA...
ATTATACGCCTCTGTCAAATCTAGTGTTCGCCATGCTAAAAAACCAGGAGATAGCGATCCAGATGTTTTGAAACTATCTTCGAGCATGTTTGCTTTATTCAGCGTTTCATGCTGGCCTGTAACACCATTGCCGTGTATAGGCATCTTCAATGCTCTGACCTGCTTTATAGGCGAACCTATCACTAGACCTGCTTCGACATATAATTTTAAAACCACGGCGGAGTCAACCCCGCCGGATATTCCAACAACTACCGAGTCAAGCCCGTTTTTCGTGAAGAATTCGTTGATTGCTACTATTTTTTTGTCTAGGTAGTCTTGCGCGTCAAAATCTCTCATATTTGTTTTATGTTTTTAATAGTAAACGTGAACTCGTGCGTTGCCACCCGGATCGAGACACGTAAAATACATGGTCTCCAGATTTTATCTGAATTTTTTTATTTCATTTTTTTTATCTGTCACAAGTCGCGAAATCACGTCCTGTGCCGCCTTCGGCGTCTTTCCCTTGATCATACCAGTCAGCGCCAATTCTAACGCCTCCAGCTCATCCAATGCGACCCTGTGCTCCTTCGTGATACCTGCTTTAGCGTCCATATACTTCGTCTTGCACTTATCGCACTCGAGATACGATAATTCAGGATATGGCGCGCACACCTGCAACTTCATACTAGGGTGAGGCCTGTATCCGCACAAACCCTGACTACCCTGCACCAAGTGCACCATGGTAGATTTGGCATTGTGTCCTAATTCTGTTGCCCTTCCGAAATAACCGGTTGTGGCTCTGAATACTTTCTTCTGTAGTGTCATCTTTTAAAATTTTTTATAAAGATAAATGGCCTTGGTCGACCATACGTTCGTAATCATTACTTTGCTGCGCGCGTTCGATCATGGCCTGATCTTGCACGTCCTGCTCGATCGCTTCGTCCTCTGTCTTCTTGATCTTCCTGCTGATTTTGTCGAATTTTGACTCGAAATACTCAGCTCTAACCACCTGGTCTCTGACCACTTTTACTAATATTGTGTGCATATCTTTTAATTTATATGTAAAGATACGAATAAATATTGATATAAAAAATTATTATGGAAAAATAATTAAAAAGCCACGCAAACATTTGGTCTGCATGGCTTTTTTGATTATTTTAGTTTATCAAGCTGTGTTTGTATCACTCTTGCTTGGTCGTAATCTTCCGCAACGATTACTTCATCCAATTGCAATTGGAGCTTTGACAGTATCAGTGCACCAACATCGTGGTGCTCGCGTGTCAAAGATATTAAATCTTGCTCGGTAATTACACCGGGTTCCAACAAAACAATATTTCTTTCGATTGGCACATTAATGTCTTCGTCTTCATCATAAAATGACTGATAGAATTTATGGATAAGACGATCTTTTAACTCGAAACCGACAAATTTTCGTAATGATTCATCGAACGGCATGTAATTTGTAATGCTATGTAATGATACCGTCGCAAAATATGAATCAAGACGATCATGTAATTTTTGTGCGGTATCAATGCCATTTGCTATTAATGTGTCTACGAAGCACTCATCGAATAATTTGCTTTTGTGCATGTTAAATTGATCTGCAAAATCAGCAACACCTGTTAACATGTGTAACTCTTTAGGAGTCATATCATGCCAAAATATGTGCAGTCTAATTGTTGTCAACATGTGATTTTCGCTAACTGCCAGATTTTGAATTTCATCGCGCAATTCTTCTATCTGTTTATCAAGTGCTTCTACTTCCGGATTATCCCACTCCATATCATTTACGGTAGATAACATACTATCTAAACGAACGGTTGCATCAAGTATAACTTGAGGTGTTGGATATTTAGCTTCCAATAATAATTCTAATCTTTCAAATTCTGTGTCTATTTTTTTCATAATATAATTTTTTAAGGTTCAATTAAAAATTTAATTAGTTATTATTAGTATTAGGTATTTAGCACATATCAAGTCAATATAATATAGTTGTAATTAAAAATAGATTGGACCAGGTATATTAAATTTTAAAATTTTGAAATTAATTAGAATAGAGAAATTAATTAAAATTATAAGGAATCAATAGGTTGGTTGGCAATAGCAGGTTAATTAGTTATAAGATACCGCATGAAATTTCAAAGAACGTTTATAATGCAAATATACGAACTAATAATGATATAATAACTAATTTACCAAAGAAAAAATTAATAGAAATAAAATAGTAGGCTGGACTCGACCCGTTGTTCGCTCAAAAACGACACCGTTTGCCTACTGTTTGGTGACCCTGGAGGGATTCGAACCCCCGACAACTCGGTTCCGAAGACCGATGCTCTGTCCGCTGAGCTACAGAGCCATTTTTACTGACGTGACGTCATGAACTTACCGGTAGGATCCGGCGCGTTCATAAGCGTCTCGCCCCTGTTGTTCTGTACAGAAACGTGCACAAGTCTCCAGTCTCCGCTCCTGACGTAACTGTCCTTCATCACGTGTCCATGCATCGACTTGATGTCCGACTCCAATATACGTATCGCCGACCGGATCATATCCTTTGTCGCATCTACCCTCTGCGGGTAATCGTCATGATTTAATGATCTCAAACCCTGTCTGAGTTAATAGACCAATAATTTGTGACCCCACCAAGAATCGAACTTGGAATTTTCTAAATATTGTGTGGTCTTGGAAGGATTCAAACCTTCAATCTTATCCTTAGGACGGATCTGCTTTATTCAGTTAAGCTACAAAACCAAGTACATTATGAGGGATTCGAACCCCCGATTTCAGATCCGCTACCCTTACCGATTCCGAAGATCGGCGGGACTCTAATGCATGTTCGTGGGCCCCACCAGACTCGAACTGGTAACCTACTCGTTATGAGCGAGTTGCACTAACCAATTGTGCTAGAGGCCCAAAAATATAACTCATTGTGATCTAGGAGGGATTCGAACCCCCAGCCATTCGGGTAGAAACCGAGTACACGTCCGTCGTGCTGCTAGACCATAAAGTTGGCGTGATCGGATTTGAACCGACATTTTCACTTACCAATTACCCGTAGCAATCTTATCAGGATTGAGGGTTACACGCCAATATTTGTCGGAGAGGTGGGTTTCGAACCCACATGTGACCGTTACGCTTTCTACACGATATAAGCGTGAGGCGATACACTCCGAAATGTGTAAAATGCAAGAGGCCCAAGAATATATCCCGGGCCTCTTGCAAAAAAATTAGTTATAAACTTAGCAATACACATCCGAGACACTAGGGCTTATCCTACGTCTAATAATTCGGAATATGTTAATTACGTTCATTATGTGTTATATATCTATCTTAATAAAAAGTTTCAATGCAAATATAAATAAAATATTTTAACCGTGCACTATTTATGGAAAATTAAAATTTTTTAAAGTTGTATTGGTGCTTATAAACGTTCACTGCATAGTTGTTAACGCAGGGCCGTCCTGTGTTGTACGCGCCGAAAACGGTCTTCCAGTCGCCGTACTTATCGTACAGTCTGCGCAGCAGCTTCATGCTAGTCTCGACGTTGAACGTTATGTCGTTCTTCAATCTGTCGGCAGTCACTTTTTCCTTCGGCCACATCATCTTACCGGTAGACGGCATTATCTGCATTGGACCTATTGCACCTGCAAATGAAGTCTGGTCGTGCTTGTAGTCCCAGTGGAACGGCCCCTGGTACCTCGTTTCCTCGTATGCGATTCCGAAAGCGAACCTACGCGGGATCTTGTACTTGTCTGCGTACGTATCGATAGCGTTGTACATCTGTATACAGGGCGGCATTCTGTACTGAACTATTTTGTCGATTGATTTTTGCGCGCCGTTGTCTATGACATCGAATGCCGACTCAATAAATAAGAGTATTCCGATGAAGATCATCGCTGATATGATTAAGTTTTTCATGGTTATTTCTTTTGTGAATACATTTGATTAGCGTACAGCGAGAATATCGTATTGCCTATCTTAGACTCGTACACCTCGTACATGCCGGTAGACCGGTCGATGATCATGAGCTCGTTCCTCTCGTTTATAGCGATGGACGTCTCATCTAACATACGCACGTTATTCGCCTCATTAGCCATCGGCTTGTACTTATGTCTCAGCTCACTGGTGAAAAATCCGAAGACCATGGCCAACGTGATTACTATAAGCTTGCCCATCCTTAATATGAACGGCATCACCTTTGCTAAAAATAATTGCATCTTTTCTTCCATTTTCATGTTTTTTTAGTTAATACATTTTAATGTAAAGATATTAAAGAAAATGAGAAAATGAAAATTAATTGAAAAATATTTCCGGTAAAAACAGTAATACCAGACTAAACCAGACTAAACCAGGGTCCAATTCCGTAGTCGTAATGACCGGCGCGATCGGTTTCAATCGAAGAAACTCGTGAAGCTTTTGGAGAGCCCACCGACACCAAGCCTGTCGAACGCATATAAAATAAAAATGGTCCCGAACTTTCGCTCGAGACCATCGCTTATTTTTGTTGAACCAAAAAAATTAGAGAATAGGAATACACGAGCTTTCAGTTGCCTGATGCCAATGATTACCGTGTATGTTAATTCTATTTCTCATGTTGTTATTATACTATATAACTGAAATTGTTTCAATTATTCTACAAATATACGACTTTTTTATTAAGTTGGTGCAAAAGAGGAAAATAAATGTTATTTTACATAAAATCCTCTTTCTATGTAATCAACAGCCTCTTGTCAATTTCAAATAATTTAATATTTTACATAGTTATTCAGTTGTTTTTCCGTCGAACTCTTCAGCGTTAGCTGGATCCTCTGCGTCTTCCTTAGTTTTTCTGATTACTCCGTCTGCATGGTGTGGCGGTGCGTATATGGTGTACAGTTTGAGATCCTCTTCTCCGGTGTTGATAATGTTGTGCTTTGCGCCCTTTGGCACTATTATCGCATCGCCATTAACAAGCACGTACTCGGTCCCGTCTTCTATTATGCACTTACCTTTACCAGCATCTACCCTGAAGAACTGATCAGATACGTCATGGACCTCCTCACCTATGTCTTTGCCAGGCTGTATTGACATCAAGGCGAGCTGCATACCATCCGCCGTATATAATACCTTCCTGTAATCGGTGTTGGCTATGGTGTCCTTCTCGATGTTCGCGTGGAAACCCTTAAGATCACCATCTTCCGCTTCGTTCAGGAAGCTGCCGAATTTCTGTAAGTTTTTCATTTTATTTAACGTTTATTAGCAATTTGCACACAGGTACTTCTACAAAACCGGTCTCTACCATACGTAACGGCTCGCCGACTACTCCCGCTTGCATCAATGCGTCTAGCATTCCCTCGTTCTCGCTGTAGTCCTTGATGATAACCTCGTCGTCCTCAATATCTTCTTCTGGTATGTTGACTGTAGCAGTTGCTACAGGTTCATGTGTAACCTTATCGACCAGCTCAATGGCGGTACGGTCGTTGACCCTATAATTACCGAAATCAAGTATACAATTCCAGTTTTTAAACTTTACCGTTATTCCTGACGCGTCCTCGTTTAGTGCGTAGCTGTCGAATGTAAGTACTCTCTTCATAATTTTGGTTTTTCAGATTTTATTAACATATTAATGTCGTTCCATTCAGCATCAGTAAACGGGTAGTGTCCAACGTACCTGCTGTCCGTAACGGTGTTACGATACGTGAAATTGTCTTTCGCCACGTCGTATACGTATAATCTTAGTCCGTCTTCCGTGATGAAAGATGTCTCAGGATTTTCGAACACGAACGATCCCTTCTTGTGGCTCTCGCCAACGCGATCCATGATCTCTTTCAAAGTACGCTCGCCTTCGTACGTATACTGTACACTGATCATCGTGAACCAACTATTTACTTTACTCTTTAACATTATACACCCATCCAGATCGTTTTGATCTCGTTCTTAACTCTTTGTACTAGATCTTCATCTTCTATGTCCTGATCGTCGACTATGGCGTATACGTCGTATACGCTGATGTCCGTGTTGTTCGGATATTGCGCCCTCATACTCCTGACGACCTGTCTGAGTTCTATTGCTATCTCATACTCGTCGTTTATAAGATCCTCTATGTTCGCCTTGATGTTGTCCGTGATGTACTGCGCATCCAAAGGTCTTTCTAGTTTGACCTCCATGTTCGGTGGCAGTTTTGTCAGGTCGTGCTCATCATCTAATTCGTCTCTTCCTTTCAAATGTTTGAAATGTGGATTCTCATTCTTGATCTCCATATTATTTTCAACCTCGTTTTCTTCTTCAACTACTTCATTAGCGTTCTTCTCTATGTCCATACCCCTCTTTCTGGCCATGCTATATGCTATTGCCGCTGCTTGTGCATCTGGGTAACCCTCTGCCTTAAGCTTGGCGATCTTTGTTGAAACGTATCCCTGTGCATTGTCCGTCAGTTTGGCCTCTTCCATTTCGGCAGGAACCTCTACCTCTACTGAAACTGCATCTACATCTGCATCGGCATCTTTATTTATTACTTTTAAATCTGTTAATTCGCCAACCTCCACGTCTGGTTCATCTTGCTCTTTGTCCGAGACTTTGAAGTCATCAAATGATATTATTTTTCTCATAGTTAGTGTATAATTTATGTATATATCCGACCAATGGAAACAAATAGTCTACAACGGCATAAAATATGTATGGTAGAAGATCATTTTAACGAAAGACTAAGAAGCGGACGAATGGGCGAAGACTGCGTATTAAAAGCATGTCATCAAGGTATACTACCATGTAAAGATGCAGTCTTTACAGATCCGGTAACACTTAAGGATTTTAGTGTCGAGCATTATGAACAAATCAGACACAACAAAGTAAACGGCGATATTAAATTTACTGATATAACAGGACGTATTGGTTATATGGACGTAAAGAACGGTACATGGGTATCAGAAGCTAGTCTCGAAAACTTTAGATTAGATAATAGTTGGTACTTCTTTAACGCGTTTGTAATTGATCGTGCCAATATGTACTACATGATTCGAGCAGATCTGAAATTTAGACAGTATGCACTTACATGTCCACGTATTGAAGTAAAAGGATCAGTGGGACGTATCATAGAATTTGGGCCTTTACCTGTTGAGCATTTTAATAGTGCACCTATCGGTAATATTGTAGATTTTGAACCAAAAGATTATAGAATGATTGTTGCGGAAATGTATGATTACAACCGTGACAATAATATCAAATACAATAAAAGAGTTAACGGTTAACGAGCGTATTGCTCTATGATGTTCATGCTGTTGTTCATTAGCGCTTTCAGGCCGAAGTGCTTTGGCTCTAATTCTTTTAAATCGTCCAACGACATCCACACAGCATCTTCGTGCTCCCAATCCAAAATCGGTTCGAACTCTTTTGTCACCAGACCTATGAAGTTAGCGTACACAAACCCGCTTGTCTTATATACGTATGCCGGAATAACAGTCAGTTTACCGGTCATTCCAGATTCTTCCCTGAGCTCTCGCTCAGCTGCTAGTTCCGGCCTGTTATACTCCCGTCTGTCCTCTATCTTCCCTCCGAATACGTTCCACATTCCGGGTTCGTTCACGTCCTCCGATCTCAAACCAACTAGTATTCGTCCAGTAGATTTTGATATTGGTAAAATTCCAGCACCGGCGTCCCCAAAATATGGCATACCGTTTGTATTATTAAATATATTATATGATTCAAGATATAACATTAATGTCTAATAATTTTAAAAAATCATCATATTTTTTATCTATAATAAAAATAAAGTTGTATCCTTGTGCAATACATGCTTTTTGTTTAGCAATATTAATATCTAATAATCTATTAAAATGATATGTACTTTTAATTTCTATGATTAAATTTAATGGTTTATAATAGAAATCTGGAAAATATTTCTTATTTTTATTATTATCAAATTCATAATAAATTGTTATTGGTTTTTCAATTTTAATATTATTTTTTTCACATAAAAATAAAAAATCTAATTCATAACTTCCTTGATATAAAATATTATTATGATATAATTTATTAACAAATGTTTTTGATTGTTTATCCAAAATTGTTTTTAATAAAATTTTATCTTGAAATGGATATTCATATCCATTTCTTTCTAAATTTGTTTTCTTTAATTTATTATGTATATTAAGTAAAGTATCAGGATTTAAAAACGGATTAGTATATCCATATCTTATTAAATTAGTATTTTTAATTTTTTCTTTAATTTTTTCTGATTGATATATATTTTCTACGCCATATCTTTCTAAATTTGTTTTCTTTAATTTTTCTTTTATATTTTCAGAAAACATAGGATTTTCTACGCCTTTGTTTTCTTTACCTTTTCTTTATTTTCTTCTAATTGATATACATTTTTTACTCCATATTTTTTTATATTATTTTCTTCTGTTTTAATTGGTGTACAACGTTTACAACAAAATTTTCCATTAGTTTTAATAGAATGATTATACCATCTATATGCTATTAAATATGGTTCTTTGCAATAATCACATAAAGCATCTATTTTATATTTACTTCCAGTAGATAGATGTTCTATCGGTATTTCTATTTCTTGAAATATTTTTATGTCATAACCTAAATTTTTATAATAAGATACAGCGGTAGAATTTACTTTAATTTTTATATTTTTTGTTAATATCATATTCTATATATCTTCAAAAAATATAAACCAGCTCCTATATCACCTCAAAATTTATGCTAAATTTATATGAAACTTTTTATGATCTACGTCATAAACATTGCAACAAACAATATATATATCATTCAAGAAATATGGAAAAAAATAATTACGCAACTTTTAAAAATAATTACGCAACTTGTATTTTTTAAATACATATATTTTTGTTAAATAAATTACAGTACCAATGAATAATTTTCAAAAAGAATTTAATGAGCTCGTTAGGGTAAAAGAGATGGAGTACATGTTCAATAAGAAAAAAGAGAGCAGAGCAAAGCGCATCGCCAAATACAGATGGTGGCGTAAAGCATTAAGCACGTTTTTCATTTACGTGAAAAGGGGCCTGCGATTAATTTATTTACAAATTTTTTAAAATTAGGAAGTTCTCCAACAATTTTCCAACCAAAAAGTTTAATTGTAAAATCACGATTATATCACGATTATATATTCAATATTAACAGATGATCCAAGTTTTAATTTTATTTTAACTACTAACATATTAGTAGTTGGGTTAATATTTGTTGTTAATTACTAATATGTTAGTAGTTGTTTTTCAATTAAAAAGTGCTAATGATTTATTTGAATCCAAGATAGCACACGTGAGAATAGTACCACAGTCAGATTCTTACAAGATAGAGATAGTTTACGAAAGACAGGAGAAGGAAAAAATAGAAACGGAGAAGTGGTCATCTATAGATCTAGGATTAAATAACCTAGCAACGGTCGCTTTGGAGAAGCCAATCATCATAAATGGCAGACCGTTAAAATCAATAAACCAGTACTACAATAAACAGAGAGCGAAAATACAGAGTCAGTTAGAGAAGAATCACGGAAATAAGAGTTCAAGAAAATTAACAAGATTAACGAATAAAAGAAACAATAAGATAGAAGACTACTTCCATAAAAGTTTAAGGATTGTAGTCGATTGTTTGGTTAAGAATAATGTATCTGATTTAGTAGTTGGGTACTACAAGGAATGGAAGCAAGACATTAATATTGGTAAAAGAAACAACCAGAATTTTGTCCAGATTCCATTTTACAAGTACATCCAGATGCTTGAGTACAAATGCAAGTTAGAAGGCATAGGTTTTCACACTAGAGAGGAGAGCTACACATCCAAGTACTCTGCTTTGGACAGGGAGGATATAAAGAAGCATGATACCTACCTGGACAGGAGGGTCAAGCGTGGAATGTTTAAATCGAGTAAGGGAATTAGAATTAACGCGGATTTGAACGGCGCGTTAAACATATTAAGGAAAGAAACCGGGGATAAGGCAGAAGCGATTCTACAGACTCTATCCGGTAGAGGCCAGGTAGTTTGGCCAGCAAAGGTTAACCTCTGCTAACTTTTTTGTTAAAATTTGTTATGAATCTTAACGATTCTAAATGGAATTATAAAATTGATACTATCTCATTTCTTCTATTCTTTATTACTCGCTAGTACAAAACATCAGTGTTATCCAAAGGGACTCGAACCCTTGTGTTACAGAGTCTAATTCTTACCAGCCGGGCAGGACTATGGGAACATAAAAGGCGAAAACAGTTCGCACTATTTTCGCCGTTAAACTATCTCGAAGGAGTAGTTTTCTTTTCCACCGCTTTCTTTGCAGCCGGAGCTGGTTTAGATTTTGATGTTTTTAGTTTGTCGATCGTTGCTTCCACAACATCATTAACTGTTTTTCTGCTATCGCCTTTTGCGAAGCTTCTGATGTCACCAACTTTGGTTAATGACTTGATTTCTTTAATAGCCTCAGTAGCCGTAAGATCTCTTGACTTGCTCATTTTTTTAAAAATTTAAGTTTGACTTTCTATTTATTTTAATTATAGTTCAAATGTAATAAAATAATTTGTCTTTGTACATTAGGACATGTATTTTTTCCCGTACGGAGCGCCCCTTCTGGTATAATAATTCCGCTGCACGTATTTCCTATATGTCTTCGGATTCAAGTCTAGGTCGCGCACCAGTTGGTTAAACGATGTCTCGCCAGTCCACATCAGTTTATCGAATACAAATTTTTCTTCATCTCTATCTTGTGATAGTATGTAACCGCGGATCTCTGCTGCGTCATCTATGTAACGTACAGGCACGTCTACTTCTAATGGCAACAGCACGCCCCATTCAGCAACTTCCATGCAGAAACCTAGCATTGCGTTGACGAGCATTATTGTGTCATGTAGTTCCTGTGATGATCTGACCATCTCGAACGTCCGCAGCTCGAAATGAAAACGAGTTTTGCAGTTTATCGAATAACCCTTCCCGCCGCACACGGATATATCGTTCCACAAATCGTCGGTCAATGTCATATTGTGCGTTGCCATTTCATGATAAGCACGTATGAATCGGTCATTAAGCACTAAAGCATTTGCCGTATGATTATCTGACGGTTCGTTAAAAATCCAGTTGAGTTCTGGGTGGTTTGCTATTAGTATGAAAAAATTTGTGTAAGCCAGCTTCCAGTTAGGCACTGTTTTATTGTATGATATGTTCATGTGCATGCCGCCGCCGCCACTAGTTCTCTTCCAAGGCAGGAACTTGTGTGCCCTGGCAAGTGCATTTGTCTTGGCGAACCAGTCGCGCATAGACTTCCAGTTCTTGTGTATAGGCGTGCATACCTCAATAACGTCTCCACAATCCTTGTACACTTTAGATCCATAACCCGTCAGTAGGTCAGCATTCTGAAGGATGTTCCTGAGCTTATTTGTCGGGACTTTCTGATCCTGACGACCCTGTCGCATTATTAATGTTCTGTTAATTTCTATTTCGTTTGATTCATGTTCCTCCACTGGTCCCTCCACTGGTCCCTCCACTGGTCCCTCGACTCGTTCTTCTACTTGTGAAAGATAGTCAATGCCAGCAATAAGAAGACCGTCAAGATCTGTTTTCTTTTTAATAGGTGCATGATAAGAAAGTTCGAGACCTATCGGCGCAAACAGTTTTGAACGCTTGTCGACTTTATTAGCCTTGGCCTGAACTAAATCATCACCGTTTAATACGTTTAATTCACCTGTAGTAGATCTTGAATGAGATACTGCACTGTGTAAGTATTCTATAAAACTTCTTATGTATGTTTGATTAGTTTGATTACTATGTAAAATAGCGTCTTCCGCAGCAGTCCTGACACTATTAGCGATCTCTATGTCTGGACAACGTTCTATTGCTGTCAAGAGTCGGAGATATTCATCACGGATACCGTCAGGTAGGTTATCTATAGCATCGAATAGTTGTATAGGCATACCATCACGCCCAATAACACCTTCAACGACAACATCGTCGGCAATCACCATTTCCTGTACTTGTTGATAATCTACCCTCAAGATGTCATCTGACGACACACTTATTAATCCTGTTGACATTTATTTCTGTTTAAACGTTCATTAATTAATTCTCGAATTTGTTTCCTATTCTTGAAAATATCCCACCTTGAAACATTTTCATTATTAAGAAGTTTATCCAGTATTTCTTTACTTTTCAACATCTTCTCCATTTTTAAATAAAGTATCAATACTTAAATGTTCTTCTTCAAAACCGTCATCTACTAATTGTGACCTTATATCTTTTAAAATAACAATTTCTTTTAAATCAACATTATATGCTTTTGATTCAGGTAATGAAATAATTATTTCATTGTTACTTTTAATCTTATTGAATCTTGCTCTGAAAAATCAAATTCGGATGTGCCTACTGTTTCTGTAAAATATTCATACTCCAATTGAACTTCAGTAATAAAATTACCTTCATTATATGCTTTAATATAAGATTGAATAAATGATTCTGGTATTTGTTTCATTATGTGAAACTCTTCATAATCTCGTTCATCATGTATCATCCAACCTAAAGATTTATCTGTTGTAGCTATTATTTTTTTAGCATCTATAAAAGTCGTTTTTCTATTTAAAATTTCAGCTTCTAATTTATTTGTCTTTGTTGGAATAGCTCCAAAACTTTCTATTCTTATATACCAATCTCCTTCCTTTATTTCTTCATCAGATAGGATAAATAAATGATTAAGTGACCAATATTGTTCTTCTGTTTTTCTTATTTTATCTAATTCACTATTAGATTTTAAAGCATTACTTTTACTTAATAGAATCATACCACCAGAAGATTCTGTAGGTAGCATAATTATTTGATGTGTTTTATTCATAATATAGATTTTAAAAGTTCGTTTATTTTATTATTCATATCATATTCCATATTTATATGTCTAAATAATCATCAAACTCATTCATAATATTCATTTTTAATATATTGTAAAGATAATAATAAATATTATAAATAAAAAATAAATATTAATATAAATTTAAAAACTTTCCAATGATTTAGTCAACAACATAGTTCAGTTTATATTTTTCCGCAATATGTAACAGATGGTTTCTTATTTGATCAACAGCACCATTGAATGTTGGTTCGGGTGTTTCCATATAGACTTCCCAGAACCACCCACGCAATTCATCAATCTCTTGAAAGTCCTCTATCACTTCATCCTTTCTTTCAATGTTGTCGATTAACAATTTTGAATAGGTTGAAATAATGGTTGATACACTTACATCCATTCCATTTTTACCATCATTAATTTCAATATCTACAACGGTTCTGTTTTCTTCGTTCCTTAAAAATAGTGTCATTTGTCATTTGTTTTATCGTGGTTTATGCCATAATTCTTTTTTAATCGTATCCAATTTCGCATCGAACGTGCCCGGAAATTTGCCCGGCACAGCAGTCTCTATTATGGTATACTTGTAAAAATACTGTTTATCTGGCTGTGCTGCTGGCACTTTTGATGACATTACATACTCTTTCTCAGTGTACAATTTTTCTCTGGCATTGTCCTTGGTCCAGGCTATCAAATTTATCGCTGTTGTTGATAAAATTATAGCAAATAATAGTAGCGCTATGTTCTTCATGATCTTCGTTTTTTATCTGAGTCCCAAGTGTTTTCGCATAGTCTGTCATTCAAGTCTTCGAGCTCACCGAACATTATTCCCAACGTGACAGCAGTCAATGCAAAACTTAATACACCTATGCCAAGCAGAGCAAAATATTGAAGCGGGCTTGACACAAAACTGTCACTGTACAGTGCGTAGATTAAAGAACACAATACGAAATAAAACGACATTGTCATTAACCACATGCTGGACAAGCTAGAGAAGAACATTCCGCGCAACCGTCTCATGATAGTGAAGTCCAGTCCCCATCGTTGGAACAGTCGAACACTTCTAGTTCCAAATCATTAACCCGTTTTGCCAGAAATTTATAATCTTCCAAGTGGTGTAGTTCCATCTCATCAATCTTAGTGCGCTGTATATTGATTAGCACATGTGCGTCTGTGAATCTATTGTCTATTCCTAGAAAAGACAACAGCATTTTTCTTATCCATTCTTTCATGCAACAAATATAAGAAACAGAATTAAAATACGGCCGATAAACAGGAAATTAAAGTTCCGCAAAAAGGAAACAATAGTCCGGAATTGACGTAAAAAATTTCGTAAGGTTACCCCAGGGGATATATATTTAAGGTGCTATCATACGACCGCTAGGTCAAAGAAAGTTCGATCAGATGGCATAAACAAGTTTATGCTTCTCCTATTGGACCACCTAATGATATAGGCATAGACATTCCGATCTCATCACCGTCTTGTATATTGTATTTCTTCTTCAGTTTATCTAGTTTGTTCATGAATGCTATATGGTCTGATGCGTTTAACTTGATTGCCATTATGTCATTATCAAGATCTACTTCCTCTCCGTTGTATTCTTTGATTAATAATTTGACATCAGACATGAAGTCAGACATCTTGTCATGATCGTCAATTTGCTTGCCAATAATTAACATCGCTAGACTCTTCAATCTATCGTCATCGCAAAACTTTTGGTTAACCCATTCGATAGCCGCTTCAATGACCTCCGACCTCCGAGATTTTCGTTTTTGTATTTGTTCGATCTTGAATATTATCTCATCGTACTGGTCTTCTGTGATCCCCATCGCAACCAGCATATCATCTGATTCATGGTTGAATTTTGATTTTGATGTCATAATTTTTAATTTTCGTTGTAAAGATAAAAAATTATATTATATTTTATTTTTTAGGTTTTGGCTTGAAGAACATGAACATTTTTTTACCTTCCATTTTTGGCAACTGTTCTGGTATGCCATATTCATCGAGTGCAGCAGCCAGCTTTAACAATACTATCTCGCCTCTATCTTTGTGCATTATCATTCTGCCCTTAAACATTAGCGTTGCCTTCACCTTGTCGCCATTCTCCAGCCAGCTGATGGCATGCTTGGTCTTGAACTCAAGGTCGTGATCGTCCGTGTTTGGTCCGAGGCGTAGCTCTTTTATTTCTGTCTTCTTGGCGTTGCTGTCCTGCTCCTTCTTACGCTTCTTCATGTCATACAGGAACTTCTGGTACTCGCATATCTGCACTATCGGCGGATTTGACTTGTCGGACGTCAGTATTAGGTCCGATTCTAAGCTGTCAGCCAGCTTTAGCGCATCCCGTGTGGACATCACCTCTCCCTTGAATTTGTCTCCCGTGGTCGGGTGCGTTCCGGTCAATCTAACCTCAGGTACTCTTATCAATTCATTGATCTTGTGCTCTGGTTCTCTAGACTTGAACGGAACCCTGCCGCCTTTTTTTTGCATGTTTTTTTCTATGGTTTTATTTTATATTAATCTTACAAAAATAAAATAATACGTCAACAAAGGCACAATGTTTCGGAAAAAAGAAAACCCCGAGGTAGCGATACTTCGGGGTTCTCAGTAGCCGAAACTACTAACGGTCCTAAATCCGTATGTCTTTATTGTACATGTTTAATATCTAAATCAATTCTAATGTTATCACCATGTTCCATGTGTACAATCATACGCCTCCGTCGTGTATGTACTGGAACAACTCTGCGAACATCACCCTCTCCGGGAATTTTATCTTGTAGAACGTCTTTTCGCCGAATGCAGCGGATTTGAGGTGTTCTGACTCGAAGCCCATATCGACGAGTCTGTCGTTTGCGGCCTTGTCTTTCTGCGCCTGGTTCTCTAATGCATTCTTGTCGATTATAAACTTTCTGTAGTCCTTTGCCGTGTCAGACGTCTTAACGAATTGTTGCATCCACTCCTTGATGCCGGGATAGTCCGTGAAGAATTGTCGTATGTCATCTTTCTGCACCTGGTTCAGTCCGTAGCTTATCTTGCCTTCAGACAACTGTTTAAATGATTTTATGTTCTTCATCCTTATATTAGTCCTTTTGGTTTTTGGTCGACCTTGACCATTCCTTTTATTTCCTGGTCCAATCTCTTGCCCAGTCCTGGCACGTCAGTCTTCTTCTTTTTCTTCATGAATTTAAAAGAATCCTTGTCAGCATTGCTGTTCTTCAAGTACCCGAATGTCGGCATCCATCCCAATTTTTACTTTCCGTATTTTTCTTGTAGTTTACCTGCCAAAGCTACCACCGAGTCAACCCAATTCGTGACGTCTTTCGCAGAGTCGAATCTTGTCTGGTCCTGTTGTTCTTCCAAGTAAGAATTGATGTCGTTCACAGATGCAGCAGGTACTCCGTTATCGATTATGTAGCCCTCGTCTTGTAACAAGTACAGTCTGTTGAGTTCGTTCCACAGTTCTTCTACGTCCTGTGCGAAATTGCTGTTTGCTTCGTTCACTTGGCCGAAGTCCTCGAATAATTTTACGTTCTTCATTTTACTTATGTTTTTTTATTTTACTTATGTTTTTTAGCCAACGCGACGAAGTCCTTCGCCATATCGTGTTCGTTGATCTCCACGAGCATTCCGTAGCACATTGCTATGATCTCGTCAGGTTCCCATTTGAATGCCTCTGTGGTCTCCTTAACGGCCTTACGCACGGCAGGGTCGTCTGCCATTGGTATGTACTCTTCGACCATTTTGTCATACGGAGTTAACTCCTCATTCATATTGTTAAATCTTTTCAGTTTCATCATTTTACTTATTTTTATTGCATGTGGTGCATATTTGCAGAATTATAGAACTTACCATCCATGATGTTGTACCATACGTCTGAATTTTTATCTACTATCGGATAGTCCATGCTATTGTCGCCACCTATAATGCCCTCATAACTTATATTTAGTGTTGACCATATTGTCGGCTTGAATGCAAATTCCTCCTCCAATGTTCTAAACTCTATATTTTTACCGCTAAAAAACACAAAAGAACAAATACGCAAAACTTTAGAAAATACAGGACCCAACAGGTCATTTGTTAGCGGTTCTGTCACAAGTGTAAGGTACGATGATCGATTACCTTCACTAATTTCGAACTTGGATCCTTTTGCTGGAATATTGTTGGCTTTGATAAATTCTTCCCAGAGTTATTTCTGCCTGTATCTTGGCTATTAATTCTTCTTTGTTAGTTATGCTTGGATCTGTAGTCCATGCATCATGGAGTTCTTCATTAACAACTGACATGTTGTTAAAGTTTTCAAATAATTTAATTCTTCTTTTCATGATAACTTGTTTATTATTTCATCGGGTGTTCCAACGAATCCTCTGTCATTATTGCCGTCCGGCCAGTTCTCTATGAACAGCTCGTCATATTCAGCAGTCCACACCTTGTACTTGCCGTGCTTCTTGAAATCTACTATTGCGTACGGTCCCTGATACTGGTCGAATCCTTTGATGTCGTCTATTTCGAGATCAACACCCTGAGACTTGATTTCCATCAGCGTGTCGTACAACGACTTGATCCACGACGCGTTATCATCTCGACCTATCTCGTCATCAGTCATTCTCTTAACCGCTTGCAAATCCATGTCACGTGACCACTCGCCGGTCTCGTTCATTTTGCTCTCGTTCATTTCTTCTGCCGATTGTTTATCAACGTCGAAGTTCTCGAATAGCTTCACGTGCTTAAGTTTGCCGTATCTCATCTTATACGTGCGTTTGGTCGTGTCTTTCATTATTATCCTTTTTTAATTATATTGTAATAATCGTCGATGGCGTCAAGTAACATTCTGGGTTCCGTGCCATAATTATTCATGTTATCAATCGCAAATTTTGCAATATCATCTACACTTATATCACTGCTTCCGGACCATGAGTCTAGCCAATCGCCAACATTCGTATCATAGCGTTCCATTGTTTTCTCAACACTGTTCCCAACTTTCTCAATGACGTCATTGTATAACTTGGTAATCTCGTGCATCTTTGCAACAGCTTCTTTGAGTTCTTTACCGTAAGATGTAAGGAAATCTGTATATGAACTTTCGTTCATTTTGCTCTCGTTCATCTCTATTCCTAACTTGCTAGCAAACTCAGTTGCATCCTGTACAGTCATGCCGCTCTTTATCACGGCACGAACCACGTCTTCCGTATCTTGCGCATTGTCAACCTTGTACTTAGCAAAGAAATCATTTATCTTTCCCTGCGCTTCCGGCATTGATAAAGCGCTTGGTGGATTGTCAAACGCATTTAAGATAGCCCATATAGTCTCATACATGTCTTCATCTATAAATGGGTTGTCCGCCTTTTCTGCCTCATCAAAGTTCTCGAACATCTTCACGTGCTTAAGCTTGCCGTATCCCATCTTATATGTGGTCTTATACGTACGCTTGGTGGTTTTATCCTTACCTGGAAATTCGGTTTTTTTTATGTCTTTCATTATTTCTTCATTTGTTTTAATGCTTCTGTCGTGCTAGGGATCTTAATGTCCAAAGGCTGCAATTTCGTGGCGAGGTCGTCCACTGACGACGTTAACACCGGAACGTGAGCTTTTATCTTTGTCCATAGGTCCTTGAACCATGTGCCCACCTTATCGAACAGTTCAGTCAAGGCACTCTCCTCTACGGAGTACTCCATCTTTATCTTGTCCGGGTTTATCTTCGTGTTGAGGTCGTTGATGTTCTTGATGGCCAGCTGCATCTCGGCAGTTACCGGTAGCAATGCCTCTTCGGCCTCTGCTATGTTCTTGTACGACTTGGTCTCCTTGCCAGCTATCCGCTTGAGCTCGATTGCCACGTTGCCGATCCTGATGAACTGTGCACCGTACTGTTCCAATTCTGACTGCACGTCAGACTCGTATTTTCCGAGCAGCTTAGACATCACCTCATACTCCTCTTTTTTCGACTCGAACTGCTTTGCTAGCGCGACCATGTCGTCTACCTTTTTCTTGAAACTCTTGGTGATCCTGAGGTTCTTGGTGCCTACCGCTTCTGCGCTCTCCTCGTTTATTTTCACGAACATGCCCTGCACTAGGAACTTCTCCATGATACCCATGGCGATCTCGCCGTGCACGAAGTCTGCGCTGTCGCCAACGTACTTGCGGTTGAGTATGGTGACCTTCTGCTTGTCGTTCTTGTTCTTCCTGACGTTTATTATCACCGGCGGCATCGGCTGGTCGTACATCTCTGTGGTTACGAAGAAACCAAGTTCTTCCAACGGTTTCGTCAAGCTCATGAAAGACGTCTTCTTTATGACCTCCTTGATAGAATCTAGTTCTTCTTCTGTGAATGATTCGGTCAGCTTCTCTGACTCGTCGAAGTTCTCGAACATCTTTACGTGCTTAAGCTTGCCGTAACCCATCTTGAATGTGGTCTTGTACGTCTTCTTTGCAGACTTGTCCATCTTGCCCGGAAATTGCTTGTGATAGTTCTTATTATCCATTTTTAACGATTATTTTTTCATATTTTATTTATATATCCGGAGACAACACTTTTTTAATGCAGTTATGAATTATTTTATTCATGCACACGTATTGCGCCCGCCGTCTTCATTTCGTTGTCTGTAGATTCAAACAATTTATATGCCTTTATGTGCTTCATTTTAAATTACTTAGGATTGGTTATACGCGGAAGCCTCAATAATGGGCGAGCATTACAGATGAGTATCGCTTCGTCGCTGTCCTGTACCACCATCTGGTTGAGCACAAGGCTCTGTTTCTCTTCTTCCAGCATCAGTCCAAAAATTCGTAAATTGGTCATCTGCAATGGCGAGGCCGTAAGTTTCCATCCCTGCTCTGCATCGAACGCCACCGGTGTTATGTTTATCATCTTGCCGTACAGCATGTCCATCTCCGTGGTGTTCGCCCTTAGAGACCACAGATTCACGCCGGCCTGCGAGAACTGGTTGGAAACGTTCACTACCAATGCGTACCACTTGCTTGACATCGTCACCGAGTCAAGCGTGAATATGTACGTGTCGTCGTTTAGCGTCAATCTCACTGCGGACTGTCCAGGGTTCGTTCCGTACACCAGGTCGATGTTCAGCCCTATGTTGGACCCGTTCCTTCCGACTAACAGTGGTCTATCCTGCGCGACAGCGCTGCCCGACTGAGGGTTGATCCAGAATGTGAACGACCTGTTCTCGTTTATGTTCATGTAAGAATTGGCTCTGTACACTACGGCGTCTACCGATCCCTGTGCGGTGTACAGCGAGCCAAGGTCATAGAAGTTCTCCGATATTAGCGTCCAGTGGTTGTACAGGTCATACCTGTCTATAGGCAACGACATGTTGACCTGGTACCTGGTAGGATCCTGTGCGTGCGTGATAGTGACGAATTGTTCCGGCTTTGTGATCCTCTTGATCTCTCTCTCCACCTCTTCCGCGAACAGTTCGTCCGTTGATAGAGTGAGTCCCGCGAGGTCCGCCGCGATGTTGTCTGGCATGAGCATGCTCGTCCTTGGCTGGTATTTGACCAGCTGTGCCTTGAAGTACAGGGGTTCCTGCATGAAGTCTCCGTATATGTATGTGGACTGTATCTGGTAGATTCTGTTGAGCAGCGGGAAGTAGATGATGTCCAGCTCCTGTGGCATGGTGCCCTGACCGAAGAATGAGTCCCAGTATCCCTTGTCTATGTGCACCTCGAAAGGTATCTCGAAGTCAATGCCGAAGTTGTTAAATTTTGGCTTGCTGTCCGGAAACTCGTTGTTAGGAACAAGTATCTTGAGACACTTCTGTTGCTCGACGTTGAATATGGTCCACTCCTTTAGTATGACGTCTGCCGATCTGCCCTGTGGATTTACCCTGTAGTACACGACCTCGTGTCCGAACAGCTGGTTCGTCATGTTTGACAGCTCCTTGTACAGGTTAAGGCCCTTGTTCACAGCGTACGGGTTGAACGAGAACGAGTCCTGTTTTATGATTGGTATTATGCCGAACTCGTCCGAACATCTGGAAGGCGGAACGTATCCTATGTATGGATCTTCCACCGTCGTATCGTACGTTAATGTCAGATTAAGCGATGCGATAACAAATGGCGGGTCTATCGGGTTGCCGTTTATGAGGGCAGGACTGCCTGCCGGGTTAGGTATCGCTGAGTACTTGAACTCTATGTATGTGCTGGCTGTGCTGGCGAACGCCAGCGACGTTACCGCGGTCATGTCCAACGGCGTGTACTCTATCCAAAGCGACCATCTAACGCCGTCGGTACTGTACCTGATAGCACGTTGTACGTCCGCACCAGGCTCCCCTCCAGTGACCACGTCGGTGAGGACCGAAACGGCCATCGCCTTTGTGAACGGCTTTGCGAACGTTATAATTCTATAACTGCCGACTGATGTTAGTGTATTGTTAGTGTAAAAGTCCATTATAGCGTGTCTACTTCATATATGATTATTAACTCGTCCGTACTGAGGACCTCTATCCCAGCTACCGATCCGTTCCACTTGAGCTTGTCTCCTATCTGTACGGCACCGTGTGCTCTGATGACAGATCCGTCTGGCGACTCGAACCATGCGCTTGCATTAGATACGTCACCAGGTCCATCTGCTGACACCACGACGCGGCCGTTTAGCGCTATTAATACGTTTGTGCCAGTTACGGGTGATTGGTCCACCACGTTGAGTGTGGCGAGGTCGCCGTCCGCCAATGTGTCTATGGATACTAATCGTTGAATATAATTAGTGCCTCTCGGTTTGATGGTAGTTTCGATTATGATCGGATTCGATACGATGACGTCGCCAATTGTCGTCACGACATCACGATGCTCTACACCGGGCACGTATCCTTCTACGAACTCGTTGTTCTTGTACCTGTGCTTCTTATTGCGTTTGATTCTGTCGTACTCTTCGCCCATTTTCAATTTTCAATTTTAATATATATTAAGATTATTATTAATTTCTTGTGAATATTGAATTTTATAACTTTTATAAAAATCTTATAAATATATAGTATGTGCTGCAATTAAGAATTTTGCATTAAAGAATAAGACAGGTGTGGAACGCGCCAAAGTGAACGTCGAGTTGCCTACATTAGGAACGTTGAAACGTTAATCAAGTTCATTGTTTGAAAACTTTTTCCATCCTGATAATTGGTTCGTACACGGAATCTCCGTACAATTTATGTGCATCGTCCAAATCTCGCTGTGATATTTGGTGCAATATGAGATATTTTGTTATCATGGCCTTCTCCGGCAGCTTCAACGACTTCTTTGCGGCAGAAGCCTTCTTCTGCCCCTTAGCGAATATCCAGTTAGGGACCTTGGTGTAAACATTCGTCATGTTCCTCTGCCAGAAGTCGACGACGCCGGCCTGCGGTATTCTGATGTGGTTGAGCATGTTCGCCTGGCCAGGGTACTGTATAGACATGAATCTATTAATTAAAAAGAAGAATCTTGATTTTTGATAATTAGTAAACTCATCATATCCTTTTCGGTCTTCGAAAAGAATACGAATAAAATCAAATATTGCTATGTCCGCCATGTTTATCTCGTATTATTGTTACGTTTGTATTCTTTATGGTGTTCCTTCTTATTTTATTTTTATGCACACCGAAAAAAATTGCTGCGTCCTCTATAGAAGAAAATTCATTATAATTTCCATCAACATCAACAGATTGTACAGTTAAGCCTTTGTGTTTTTTACCCTTACGTGCATTGGACATTTTTAATTTTGTCTCCTCTGATATTTTTTTACCGGTTAATGCAATACTAATTTTTTTCTTGTGTTCATCTGTGAATATTCGTTCTCGTCCAATATTACTTTTTTTAAGCTTCTCTATATGATCGGGTGTCAATTTTTTACCAAACATTGGATTTTTATCACCAGTCCAAGCCGCGGAACATTTTTCTCTTAATTCTTTAGCTCGTTCTTCACCGAATATCTCTTCCCATGTTTTCCCGATATTTGGATGTGGATGTGTTTTGAATTTTTGTAAATCGCCACCTTCGCCACCTTCGCTTAAATTATAACCTATATTTTTATCAGTAGATTTATAAAAATTTATCCAATATATCTCTCGTTCATTTAGCAGATCTAAATTATCGCAGTGCTCCAGTATTTCTTTTATGAAATTATGTTTGCCATATTTTTTTATGGCATTTTTTATATAAATACCAGACCCTAAATAATAGGATAGATTCCTTGCATCCTTTCCGATGTATATTTTATCGTTAAGTAAGTTTGTAGTTTTATAGATAACCATATAGGTATATATTTATAAAACATCCAGAAATCCGTAGAAATTAGATGGGTGACCAGGACCCTTATGAAATCAAATAGTTGCATATAAACAAATATACGAAAAAACCCAGGATGTTTCGTCCTGGGCTTGGAAGTTAATTCCGATTATCGTATTTTATATTAATATAGTGCGTCAAGTATCGATGTCTGTTCTTCGGTCAATGCGCCCGCGAACCAATCCTTATCCATCATTATTCGCAAGTGTGTCACGTTCCTATTGACAGTCGAAGTTTCCTCGTCTGTCAATGTTGTTAAAAGATTCAATGCATTGATTAGATTCACTGAGTCGAATGCTGCTGATACAGATTTAGCGATTTGATCTGGTGTCATTTCTTGTTCCATTTTATTGTTTTGTTTATTATTTTATTCGTAAACATCAGAAGTTTCTTATGTGTTATAAATTACTTTTACTGTGACGACCTTTGCCGCAGTAAATGTGTTCTTTATAACAACTGCAGTACCGCCGTTGTATATGTTTATAGAGTTATTCGTCGCGCCTGCGATAGTCACACCCGCGCTGTTGTTGACTAGGGTTACCGCGCCCGCGCTAGTGAATATGAACCATGCATATTCTTCGCCATCTCCGGCCATCAGCCAGCCCATACCGCTTCTAGCGCTTTCCAATGTGAAAGTGTCGTTGTCTAGCATGTACCTCGTGTAGATCTTCTCCCTTGCAACCGGCGTGTTGTCGCCTGTGCCTGTTGACGTTGGCGTTGGCGTCATCACTATGACATCTGCCGATCCGTTTCCAGTGGATATACCGGACTTGGTGATATAATCTCCGCCATTCAAATCCGTTCCGCCGACAATTGCGCCGCCAGCGTAGAGTGTCAAGTCAAATCCTGATGATGGAGGTGAAGCTACTATAGTTGGTCGCATTACACCAAATAAGTGATCTTGTTCGCCATACAAGGTCACGTCATGTCGTATAAATACTTGCGAGTTAAAATTAATGGATTGGTTAGAAGAATTTACATCAAATACACCATAAATTAAACTATTAGTTTTACCTGTTGCTAAATCAGTTACACCTAAACCGTTGTGAATATAAAGTGAGTTATCTTCAGTAACTCCATAATAACCTGCTTGGTAGCCTATAGCAACATTTCCATTTCCATTTATATTGTTGTATAAAGCGTTATACCCCATACCAGTGTTATTATTAGCAGCAGTAGGGTAAGCATATCCTGTTGTACCACCACCAACTCCTGTTGCAGTAAATACTACACCAATAGTATTACTTGCTGCACCTATTAAAGTAAAATCAGTATCTCCAACTACATCTATTGTATAAGAAACTCCTACCACAAAACTGCCTGTTAATATAGTTGCACCAGTATAATACATAACATTTGAACCAAAAGCTGTATTATAAGAACTTGCTTTATTTTCAAATAATGTTGAATAGCCTAATGAGGTATTATCTGTTCCTACAGAATTTCTAAATCCTGTATTATAGCCAACTCCTGTGTTTTGAGTTCCTGTGGTATTATTAAATAATGCACTTTGTCCAATAGCAACTAAATTTCCAACAGTTGAAAAGAATAAAGAAGAATCTCCTATAGCTACATTACTATCACCACTAACATTGTTATATAAAGCTGTGTTGCCAAATGCAGTATTTAATTGCCCTGTTGTATTATTAAACATTACAGATGACCCAACCCCAGAGTTTCCAACTCCATTTGTATTGTTTTGTAAAGATGAATCACCAATCGCAGTATTATATTGTCCTATAGTATTAAATTTCATTGCATAAGTTCCAATAGCTACATTTGCAAACCCTGTGGTATTTGCTTGTAATGTATTATTTCCTACAGCAGTATTTTGATTTCCGCTTAAATTAGCTGTTAAGCTGTTATAACCAACTGCTGTGTTTGAAAGTCCTATGGTGTTAGTAGCTAAACTATTGTACCCTATTGCAACTAGACCACTTACAGTAGCAAGTGCTAAAGCATTGTTACCGATAGCCACATTGTAATTTCCTGATACATTTGTAGAAAATGTATTATAGCCAATTGCTATATTACTTGCACCGTCAACATTAGTTGAACTTGACCCGTGTCCTATTGCAGTATTAAACCCTCCTGTGGTAGTAAGTACTAAAGCATTAGAACCTACGGCAGTATTACTACTTACTGTGTTTACGTTTAAAGCATTATTACCTATTGCAGTATTATGATTACCTACGCTGTTTGTAGTTAATGTAGCATTACCAACTGCGGTATTTCCTGCACCTGCGGTATTTGTAGCTAAACTTGTGAAACCGATTGCTGTATTTGAAAGTCCTGTAGTATTTGCAGTTAAGGCTTGATAACCAATGGCTACCTGATTACCTACTGTTGTATTATTAAGAGCAGCATAACCTATTGCTACACTATTACTACCTACACTGTTTGTTGTTAAAGAATATGCACCTATACTTACATTATTAGTACCTGTTGTATTTTCAACAGATGACATCCAACCGAATGCTGAATTATAATCTGCATTATTTTTATTTAATGCCTTAAATCCAATAGCTGTGTTATAATTTTCAGTAGTACCAACATTCAGTGCTTCTTGTCCAATAGCAATATTTTCATTACCTGATATTAGAGAATATAAAACATTATTTCCAATTCCAATATTATTTGAACCTGTACTATTACTGCTCATACTTGAAGAACCTATAGAAGTATTACTTATTCCTATAGTATTTCCTAATAATGCACCATATCCTATCGCTGTATTATATATCCCTGTTGTATTAGATGACAATGTACCTCTTCCCAATGCTGCGTTGTATGAACCAGTCATAGTAGCATTACCACTATCTTCACCTGCAAAAACATTTGCTGTAGTTGCGTTTGGGTTTACATATAATATTTTAGCTGCACCTTGCCAATAACCTTGTTGCGAAATTACTGCTCCATCGTCTCTTACTCTAAACAATTCTGTACTAGCACTATTTTGTATTATCAATCCAGATGTCGCTGATGTTATTCCTGCCCCATTAATCTGTATTCCAATAGAATCTGAACCAATGTAAACTGTTGCAGGTGATGTCCAAATATTGAATTGGGCTGCCCAAGAATCTTGACCTAACATACACATCTTATTACCTTTGGCAAAAAATCCAGCCATACCTGGTGTAGCTAACTCTACTTGAAAACCTAAATCATTGTTAAAAAAACCTCCATACGCATTTGTTCCCGATACACTTACATTTATTCCTCCCATAAAGGCAGAAGGTTCGTTGTTGACACAATTTATACTTAGTCCATAATTCCAATTGGCTCCAGAACCTAAATCAACTGTCATGCTTTGTGTAATGTGACCATCATTCCATATAGTGAGAAGATTGATGTCATCACTCCCAACAAATTGTGCTGTTCTCGTTGTTTTCAGAACATCTGCCCCTTTAAATGTCGTTGTATTTCCACTGAATGACAAGGAGTTTGCCCCCATCGTTACGATTCTATCGCCACTTAATGAACTATCACCATTATATAATGTTGTTGGTGTTGCTGGAATATCTGTTAATAAAGCAATAGTACCTGTAATAGAAGGTAGTGTTAAAATAATATCACCTACAGAAGCACCTTTTTGTATAAGTGTATTTAAACTACCATCATTGAAATTTAAACCATTAAGTATAGTTAATTCTCCATATATATTTGCCATTCTTTGTTATATTATTTTTTAACTCGTTTCTCCATTGTTACTTGGACGCTGGTGGTGGCGGTGGTGGTGATGCTGGTGACGATGGTGCTGGTGACGATGGTGCTGGTGGTGGTGGTGTTAAGCCAATTATCGTTACTTTAACAACAGAAGGAGAACCTACGCCTGGATTAAATCCAGTAAATGTTATATTTACATTGTTATAATCTATAACTTCTATTTCATCTGCTGATATTAATTTATTACCTTCCCATAATTGTACAATAAGATCGACTGTTCCTAAATTATGTGTTATTATATTTGCTATTCCTAAGGTTCCTGGACTAAATTCTTCTATATACTGTAGTGACGCTGGTATATTACTTAATAGTGCAATAACTCCTGATGCGTCTTGAAAAGTTTGCATTTGATTTCCTGTTAAAACAGCTGAGCCTAATCTTATATCATATTGATTAATAGCGCCTAAATAAATTGCATCTGTATATAAGTCCTTCCATTTTTTTGTAAGGGATCCTATATCTTGTTGATTATTATATGCTGGTAGTATATTTGGAATTGCTGGACTACCTAATGATGTTGATGTTTGTATGTCATTTCCTATGGATTCCCACATCTCAAGAACTGGACCTGATCCTAAATCAATAGCAAGTGACCAGTCAGTTGAATCAAAATTCCAAGGTGAAGCATTTAAACTCCAATATTTATTATCATTTTGAGTACCTACCAACATACCTTGACGTCTGCGCTCAACTGGAATAGCATCTCTTCCTGCGTAGTCTGGAACGTTCCTAAGACCATCTACACCATATATAGAATCCGTAACAGCATAAACGTCTGTCGAATCTGTAGGTCCGATGAACCCCGTTACTGCAATAGCGCCTGGTATAATCATGATTTATATGAAAATTTTAATCCATTTATTTGATTCTGACTATTATTACGTGTTTTAATAATAGATCTTGAATGTATGTTAAATGTATATGCTGCCTCTTTTATGGAAATAAAACTGCGAAGTACTAATCCATCATTATTTATTAGATCAATTGGGCAGCATCGAAAATAACCCTGATCTCTTTTTTTATATATGCTTATAATATCTTCAAATTTTTTATATTTTCTATCTAAATAAATCTGAGTATCTGCATATAAATATATCATAACATCAATAGCGTTTTGTGATTTTGTACTTATATGCGTTTTATCATTTAATACGTGTATTATTCCTCCATTTGAATCTAAATAATTTATATCATAATTTAATCTTCTCATTATGTAACGATTATATTTATTGTTCCTCCAAGTATATTCCTTGTTCTATATAACCTATATGTGGTCATAATGCCGTAAGCGTTTGTTACAAAAACTACCTGATAGTATAGTCCGTTTGTACCGCCATTGGTATATCCTTCTGTTACGCCGGCCATGGCGATGCTAAGATTCGTGTTGCTGTCCTTGAACATGAGTGCCTCACCGAATGTAAGCGGGAAAGCAAAGTACTTGTAATCACCAGCAGCAAAAGTATACGTGGCAAGTCTGCTCGAAGCGAGCTGGTTGCCGGTCAATGCCTCAATGTCAGCCTCTGTCAATGTCGTACTAGCGCTAGTTCCGTAGAACCTCCTCCAGTACCAATTTACGGTGAAATTCTTGGTGAACGTGGAACTGTTCGTCCTCGTGCCATAAATGGTCCACAGATAGTAACCGGCCGACGTTCTCGCTATCGAACTAGGAAAAGTTATTGCCTCGGTGCTGTCGTTTGCCAATCCGGTCGCTAGCCACGACCACACGCCAATGTATTGACGTATCTTGATCGTGTTCGGCGACACGTACGCTGAGTTCGATGTAACCCAGTTGAACGTCTTACTGCCGGACGCTATCGATTGACCTACCTCCATAGTAGTGGACTGTCCACTTATGCTGAATGACGTAAACGTAGGCAGCAGGTATGGGTAGAACATCATGTCGAATAGATCTTTGTATAACATCGAATTGAACGTTGTGCCTGACACGACGCCGCCAACTGTCACAGTGGACGGGTTGAGGTTCGTATACGTTCCTGGCAACTGTGTAGGCGTTGTCTCGAACAACTGTAACTGTGTGCCGTCGTACACGATATAGTACATGACAGATGCGATTATGTCGTCTGGGTCCAGTTCTATCAGGCCTAATGTTTCGTCGCCCTTTAGCATCTCTAAATATCCAAGACCGTCTATGTCTAATCTGACGGCGCCCGTGTTGTTCTGATCGAACAACACAAGATATATCACAGAACTGTCGTACATTAATTGGGTAGGTGTACCTACTCCTGTATATTCGTCAGCCAAAGGCGAACCACCCGTCGATACGAACGTGGCTGTAACTGGGATGTTCTCAGGATCGGTCGCACCGCCTATAGAATCTGCATAATCTTTAGTTATGAGTGCAAACGCGTCGAATTCTGCTGTCCTATCTGAATCGTATTTGACCACACCATTCTCGACTTTTATGTGATCTAATTCGAACGATACGCCAGGATTGCTCGGCGATCCTGTCGTAAAGATCTTAACGCCTGGTGCAACCTCGATGTCTCCGATAACTGGCGTGCCAGCCGCAGTACCTGCTATAGGCACAAAATCGCCTATGTCTCCAGTGTACAACTGGAATATGGTTCCGTCGTGCACGAGCATGTACATGATGCCGGACCTAATGTCATTCGCATCTAAGTCTACAAGGGATGCGCCCACGTGTTTTCTGATTGGTACCGCGCCCAAAGAGTTGATGGAAAGTGTCGATACTCCCGTGTTCGCGTTGTCGAACACGCCGATGAAAACCACGTTCGTGTAATCCACAATCGGCGGATCGACCGTTCCTAAGTATGTGTCAGTTCCTGTTCCTACGCCAATTCTGACGATGGTGGATGGCACTCTTACCCACTGTCCGCCCGGATAGTCCGTCCCGCTGTATAGATAGTAAACACCTGGTTCTGTGTCGATTTGTACAGAACCGCCTTGAGTAGGCTCGGTGTATATCCATGCAACACCACTCCATTGTGCTATTTTATCTTCAAATCCTAACCAATCACCGCTTGCCGCAGGAGAAGGACCAGACGCTATTAAATATCTGTCGCCCGTTGTAGGTGATCCTGGTGGCGTCGATTCTATGCTGGTCACCGATGCGTACCACTCTGATGAGCCTCCGCCGCCGGTTATGTCCAATACGGTATTGCCAATGTAAACGTAAACGTCTATCTGATCTGGGTGTCCGTATGCTGAACCACCCCATCCTTCATTGGATCCGTCCTCCTGGAAAAATATACCAGAGTTATATTGGTATATCCAGTCCCTTTGGTCGCCTATAGATATGGCATTACCGCCATTCTTTGGCTGTGCTAAGTACGAAATGCCGAACGTGTCCGGTATAGCGCCTGTTACCCTGTCGCCAGCTGTTATGTTAACCAATGTTCCGGTACCGTATGTAAATGCAAGCCCAGTCTTTGGATCCGTACCAGCAAGGGCGACTAATGGCCATACAGCAAATAGTGCGTGTCCATTTGACGTAGCATCAAGTATGGTGTTACATGACACGGCCACAGCAACGCCATCTAAGACGGCCTGCGCTGGGCTGACATCTATACTCTCGATCCATACGTTCTGTCCAGTTATAATTTGGCCTATGCCCTCGAATTCGTTAAGAACACCTTTGGATACATCTGTCTGAGACTTTCCTAGTAGGTGTTTGAAGGCTGTTATTGCTTGAGTATTTATGTTAAGTGACATCTTTTATATATGTTCTTTTTATGAGAAATTCCAAGTTATACTTGTAAAGTCCCCTGTGAATGCTGGTCCTACCGTAAATCTGATCAGCATCAGACCTCCAGTATTTGCTGTATTACGAGTGCCTAATGTAAGTCCCCATGCTACTCCGTATGCACGTCCTGCTCCATTTGTCGCATCCCTTGCGCCATCACCGTCGAGCCATGATGCAGGCACGAAATCTTGGTATGCGTCCATAAATCCGGTTTGTGTCGGACCCTTCACGTGCACCCAGATGTTATTGCCTGTCAGAGGTGTGGTATCCGGAACAAAGGTTCCGCCAGTTCCATTTATGATCATCACGAAGTTGGCCGAAGTTGGCGATAGCTTCTTGAATCTTCTTATGTATGTTCTGTTGCCGGCAAGTCCTGTATAATCTCTCGCAGAACCGCCAGTTCCTCCGTCATTCCAAACTGGTGAAAAGTTGATCGCAGTCGTTTGAAAATTCCACGGATAGCTAGAATGTTTACCAGGATAAACAAGCTCGCCACCGATCACCTGAAGACCTGTGATGTGACCTGCCGACCCGTCATTTAACGATTGGGTTGAATCCCATAAGTTACTAGCAGTAGTTACCGATAAAATAGTATCGTATGTCGAATTTGTATTGAGCCTGTACGTTTCGTCGTTGAAGTACTCCATGCCGACCTCAGTAGAAGCAAGAGTGACGTTGTCTATCAGGAAGCCAGTCAACGATCCGCCAGGAGATGTTGTGGTTCCCTGGACCGTTCTTAACGTACTTGTAGTCAACGTTACAATCTCGTTTATCACGCGAATGTTGTTAGCGAATGTTGCCACTTTTGACGTGACGTTTACGCCGGATGCTTCGTTGCCAAAGTTAGCCGGTAACGCTTGTGCTGCTGCTGTCAATAATACACCGTATGCGTTTGAACTTCCTGCGTGCGATATTGCGCTAGATGAACTGCTGTACGTATTCCTATATGGGTTGTCTATGATTACGTTGTACAGAACTGTTCCGCCGGTGTTGAACTTGATTCCCGACAAGTTTTTAGTTCCAGCAAGCGCAGGACTGTACATGGACTCTCCAGAATATGCAGTAGTAGTCACGTCATCATCTAAAACAACTTCGTGCATTGCTACAGTTCTTAAATCAAATGCAGTCACCTCGTGTATGACCTCTATATAGTTGTATCCGTTAGATAGATCTGATTTGAAAACCTTCCACGTTCCGGTCCTGTTCTGAAATGATGTCATGGGCGCTCCACCTGGGAACAACGATGGACTCGACGCGGATACGTATAAACCGGTTACAGCACCAGATGATGTAGTATCTATGGCAGCAGTGGTCGAAGTGAGAGTTATCCTCTTGGCCAACAGTTCAACGCCGTTAACATATATTTTTAGGTATCCCTTATCGGCATCGCCAAATGACATCGCGACGTAAGCAGGATTCGGAGTGCCTGGCCCTACCGTCACCTGATAGTTCAATATGCCGCTGAGCGCTGATGCGCCAGATGCTTGTGTTATGCCGAGTCTCTTACCAGATGATACAAACAGTTGATCAACATAAATTGGAGATGGTGCCGTGTCGGCCGGAAGATAAGTTGCTATAGGATTTGCCGTGTCGAAACTTAACTTGCCCTGCACCTTTAATGACAAGGTTAGTTCATTCCAATCACTAAGTATAGGTGCAGAAGGCGGCGCCAAAAATAGCAAAACCTCGTTGAATCTATCAACAGCCGTTCCTATCGGGGTAGCTGACGTAAAGTCTGTGAACAGCCCGTCCAAATACGATCCGTCCTCAGCAGCGCCAATAACTGTGCCAGCAGCACCTGTCGCGCCGGATAGTCCAGAGTATCCTGACATTCCTATTTCGCCAGAGTAACCTGATATTCCTATTGCGCCTGTGTTGCCTGAGAATCCAGAGAATCCAGAGAATCCAGAAATGCCAGAGAATCCAGAAACGCCTGAGAATCCTGATTTGCCTGAGTATCCAGATATTCCAGATATTCCTGGGAAACCTGAGAAACCAGATACACCGACCATTCCCGAGAAACCAGATAATCCCTTACCAGAGAATCCTGATTCACCAGAGAATCCTGATACACCTATTGATCCAATTCCTGAGAAACCTGAAATGCCAGATGTGCTATCTCCTGACAAACCTGAGAAACCAGAAATTCCCCAGAAACCTGAGAAGCCGGATAGTCCAGATACGTTAAGTCCGA
>Ga0100377_1000533_pt1 | contig 32621 bp, 25 predicted proteins | sample CryGeymeta201501_FD_83664 | JGI IMG/M metagenome (GOLD analysis project Ga0100377, IMG submission 83664) | Groundwater microbial communities from Crystal Geyser aquifers in Utah, USA - Crystal Geyser metaG 2015-01 | ecosystem: Environmental > Aquatic > Deep subsurface > Groundwater | place: USA...
CGAGCTGGGCGGCCTCGGGGATGAGCATGAAGTACCGGATGATCTCGGGGTGGGTCACGGTGACCGGACCGCCGCTGGCGATCTGCTCGCGGAACCGGGGGATGACGCTCCCCGAGGAGCCCAGCACATTGCCGAAGCGCACCATGACGAAGCGCGTGGAGGCCTGCTTGGCCTGCACCGCCTGGCAGACCACCTCGGCGAGGCGCTTGCTGGCGCCCATGACGTTGGTCGGGTTGACTGCCTTGTCGGTGGAGATCATCACGAACTCGGCGGTGCCGGAGGTGAGCGCGGCGCGGGCGACATTGAGCGTGCCTTGCACGTTGTTCCGCACGGCCTCCCACGCGTTGGCACGCTCCATCAGCGGCACGTGCTTGTAGGCGGCGGCGTGGAAGACGACGTCGGGGCGGTGCGCGGCGAACACGGTGTCCATGCGGACGGCGTCCTTGACGTCGCCGACCACGCACTCCACCGCCTGCCCCACGAACTCCTGCTCCATGCTGTAGAGCGCGAACTCGGACTGCTCGAGGAAGATCAGCTTGCCTGGCCGGAACCGCGCGATCTGGCGACACAGCTCAGAGCCGATGGAGCCGCCTGCGCCGGTCACGAGCACGGTCTTGCCCTGCAGCAGCCCCTGAAGCCCCGCCTCGTCGAGCTCGATCCGCTCCCGTCCCAGCAGGTCCTCCAGCTCGACCTTGCGGATCGCGGAGATGGCCACGCGCCCGGTCAACAGATCATCGAGCGACGGCACGGTCAGGGCCGACAGGCCCGCCGCGGCGATCTGCTCGGTCACCCGGCGCCGCTCGGCCACCGACGCAGACGGCATGGCGATGATGGCGTGGCGCGCCTCCGAGCTTGCGACGTGCTCGGCGAACCGGTCCAGCCCCCCCAGGATCGGCACCCCGCCGAGCTGAAGCCCCGACTGCGCCGAGGCCGCGTCGATGAAGCCCACCACCCGCCACACCTTGCTCGTCTCCAGCTCCTTGATCAGCCGCATGGCCGTCTCGCTCGCGCCCACGATGAGCACCGGCGTCCCGACCCCCGGCCGACGCGGCAGGAAGTGACCGTCCTTCCAGGCCCGGTAGGTGAACCGCACGCCGCCCATCAACAGCACGAGCAACATCGGGTCGAGCACAAACACCGAGCGCGGCACCTGGTTGAGCTGCTGCGCCATCACCAGGGCGGCCGGCGACGCGAGGCCGGCGACGCCGGCAGCGAACAGGATGCGCTTGAGATCGGTCACGCTGGCAAAGCGCCACAGGCCGCGATAGAGACCGAACGCGTAGAAGACCACCGCGTGCACGGGGATCACGAACACCAGCGACGACCACATCGCCTCGATGAACTCATCGGGGATGTCGAGGTTGAAACGAAGCCAGTACGCGCCAACCCACGCGAGCATGACCATCGCCAGATCATGCAAGAAAATAAGTGTACTACGCATTATGCCAAACCCCCACGGCTTGCCACACTGCTCGACCAACGCCGGTCGATGGCGACCATCAGCCCCACGTACACCACCGCCCAGACCGACAGCCCCGCCAGCTGCACCTCGAACGACGCGTGCAGCAGCCCCAGCGCCGAGGCCCCGCACGCCGCCATCAGCCCGTACTCCGCCAGCGCCAGCCGGCGATGCGACCACCCCATCTGCACGACGCGTTGGTAGTAGTGCTCACGGTGGGCATGCCAGACCTTCTCGCCGCGGACCAGCCGCTTGAGCAGCGTCATCGTCGCGTCCACGAGGAACGGCGAAAAGACGAGCATCGGGAACCAGATCGGCCACGCCTCCTGGACCCAGCCCACCAGCCCGACGCCGCCGGCGAGGAAGCCGAGCGGCACCGAACCCCCATCCCCCATGAACACCCGCGCCGGGTGGAAGTTGAACAGCAGAAAACCGCCCGCCGCCACCGCCACGCAGAACGCCAGCCCCGACAGCCCCGGCGACGTCCCCTGCAGCGTCCAGCCAAGAATCCCGAAGCCGAACAGCGCCATACCGCCCGCGAGCCCGTTGGTGCCGTCCATGAAGTTGTACAGGTTGACCACCCACACCAGCGCCAGACCGCCGATCGCCAGCGCCCAGACCGGCAGCGACGCCTCGAGGCTGACGCACAGCACCACCGCCGCCACGAGGTGCGACAGGAACCGGACGATCACCGGCAGCCCCCACCGATCGTCGGCGAACGACACCCCGCACAGCATCGCCGCCAGCGACAACAGCAACGTCGGAGGCTCGGACGACATCGCCGTGACGCCCAGCGCCACCGGCACCAGCACCAGCCCGCCGATGCGCGGGGTCGGCACCTCATGCGATGACCTGGTATTCGGGGTATCCATAGCCAGAAGGCCCGCCCAGCCACGACCAAGCAGAAAAAATAAGGTCACCGTCGTCAAGCCAAACGCGATCGGCAACATCCACGTGAGCTCGCTCATGGTCGACACCCTGACGCACCAGCACCGCTCGGCGACGCGGCGCGAACCACGCTGCCGCGGCTGCTTCCAGGGTCCGTTGAGCTTGAGGTCTTGTCGTTCACAGCGTCCCAACGGCCAGAGTGATCAACCGGGCTGCCGCCGCGTGGAACGCGGCTCCCATCCTCCCCGACCCGGTCGGTGACTGCTCGGCCCGATCGGCCCACCCACAGGCGCGCGGGCGGTTCGCACCGTGCCGACGTCGCGCGAAACGGCCCGGAGATTGGCAGATCGCGGCGAGGTTGTACAGGCCAGCCGCCCGCAGACGGGGCTCCGCAACGGTCGTGCCACTCGCCGCCGACCCGCCGGTCACGTCAGGACCGGCCCCATCCACAGCGCCATGAACGCCGGTTCACACCGGGCCTGTCAACGCCGGTTGACGCTCGTCGCACACCTGTTGCAGTTCGGCGACGCCGCCTCTATCCTCTGGCCTGACGTTGCCGTGCCCGACCTGCAGGCCCGACGCCTGCCCTCGACTCCGAGAACCCCGTGTCCGTCGACCTCTCCTCTCACTCGAACTTCGCCGCGAGGGCGCCGCTCCGGTTCGTCGTCCGACGCGCGATCGAGTCGGATCGGCGCTCGATCGTCAGCTTCCTTGAGCGCGACTCCGCCTCGAACCTCTACCCGCTGGCCTGGCTTCAACAGTCGCCGAGGGGACTGCACAGCAGCTTCCGAGCCTCGACCATGCTGCTGGCCGACGCCGGGGTCGGCGCCAGGGATCCGAACGCCATCCTCGGTATCTGCTTGATCGTCAACGACAATATGGCCATCCCGAGCGCCGCACCGCAGCAGGTCGCCCGCGCGTTCGGCGCCCGACTGCGGGCCCGATCCGACCTCGACCACATGGTCGGCGAGGCCAACGCCTGCGCCTGGACATGGGACGCGTACGGGCGCGGCATGGCGCCGCGGCTCGAACAGACCCAGAACCTCTACCGCCTCGTCGGCGCGCCGCGGTGTGCCGGCGTCGAGCCGGTCCCGCTGCGGCTGGCGACCCTCCAGGACGCCGACCTGATCGTCGCCGCCTCCGGCGCCATGTACCGCGAGGAGACCCTGAGCGACCCGGCGCTCGAGGCGCCCATGGCGTTCCGCTCCATGGTCTGCCGCTCCATCGACCGCCAGAAGGTGTGGATGTGGATGCGCGGCACCGAGCTCCTGTTCAAGGCCGAGGTGTCCAACAGCTACGACGGCGGCGCGATGATCTCCGGCGTCTTCACGCCGCCGCGCCTGCGTCGGCGCGGATACGCCCGCAGGGGGCTCTGCACGCTGCTCCAGCACCTGTCGGCCAGGTTTCCGCAGGTGGTGCTGTACGTCAACGGAGACAATGAAGCGGCCATACGGTTGTATGACGCGCTCGGATTCAGGTACCACTGCCCCTACAGGACCATCTACATCCAGTGACGCTGGAGGTGGTCCCCCCGGACGTGTCCTCGCGCCGCGCACGGCGTGCCTTCGCGCCGCGCCTCGGGGCTGACGTCCTCATGGAGCCTGCATGCGCCCCTTCCCACCCTCTCTGCTGCGAGCCTCGACCCTGGTCGTCATCGCCCTCCTCTGGGCCGTGGCGGGCTGTGGAGGCCCGCGCACCGCTGCGACGCCCGACCCCGCGTCCAACGCCGTCGAGACCGGGCTGGAGCCGACCTCCGCCCACCCCGACCCCAGCGCTCCCGACGCCTACGAGGGCTGGGTCCGCGTCTCGCGCGACGACCTCGGCCTGCGCTTCGCCCTGCCGCCGGGCTGGGACCAGCGGGAGGCCGACGGGATGTTCTTCGTCAGCCCGCCCGCGCCCGAAGACGACAGCGTCGTCCTGCTCCTCCAGGTCGCACCCGGCGAGCTCGACGCTGCGCTCGCCAGGCTCGACGGCGCCTTCCCGATGAAGGAGCTCCGCTACAAGGAGCGCAACACGAGCGAGGTCATCAACGGCCTCGACGTGACGTACGGCGAGGGCGTGGGGTTCTCGACGGACTTCGAGGCAGACCTGCACTTCTTCATCATGGTGGTGGAGGCGACGCCGCACACGACGCTCATCGCGGCCTATGTGCGCGAGTCGGTCTTCCAGGACCGCAAGGCCCGCGTCCTGGGCATCATCCAGAGCATCGAGCGCCTGTGACTGTGAACCTGCGGATCGGCCTGTGTCTCGCCCTGGCGGTGAGCGCGCTGTGCGCCTCGGGGTGCCGGCGCTCGAACAACGACGGCAGCACGCTCCTGGTGCCCCCCCTCATCCAGCGCGACGCCGGCACGGCCGACGTCGAACCCGGCACCGGCGACGCCGGCCCGAAGTTCGTCCCCCTGCTCGACGCCGAGGCCATGGCGGTCGTGCTGCCGAAGCTCAAGCGGCGGAGCACCGTGCGCTGGGAGCGGCCGAACACCCTGGTCAGCGGCCACTTCTCCACGCACCTCGTCGCCCGCGACGGCGACCGCTCGATGCTCATCCTCACCATCGACGACCTCATCGACCGACCGGCCCGCATCGAGTGGCTCCGCTCCTCGCCGAACAAGCTCCGCGGGATGCCCGCCGAGATCGCCCGCGACGCCTGGATCCGGGTGCTGGCGTCCAACCGCTTCGAGGTGGTCATCCGCAGCAACGACCCGTCGTTCAACGACAGCGGCAAGCTGCAGCACTGGCTGGAGCAGCTCAAGCTGGACGCCCTCGCCCGCGCCGTCCAGGTCCCGCCGGATGTGCCTCCACCGCGCTCGCCGCGCCGCTGAGCACGCTACATGCGCGCGCCGGCGTAGCGGAAGTACTTGCTCGACAGCGTGGCACCGTACTCCAGCTCCAGATCGCGGCTGATCGACACGATCCGGTCGAGGTCGATGCCCGTCTCGTACCCGAGCGAGTGCAGCATGTAGACGAGGTCCTCCGTGCCGAGGTTCCCGGCGGCGCCAGGCGCGTACGGACACCCGCCCATCCCGCCCACCGACGTGTCAAAGCTCCGCATGCCCACCTCGAGCGCCTGAACGGCGTTCACCAGCGCCAACCCCCGCGTGTCGTGCAGATGCAGCGCCACCCGATCAACCCCCCAGGCCTCCACGGCGCGGCGACAGCCCTCGCGCACCTGGAGCGGCGTGCCCATGCCCGTCGTGTCGCCCAGCGAGATCTGGCAGCAGCCCACCTCCAGCAGCTTGTCACCGATGGACAAGACCCGATCGAACGGCACGTCGCCCTCGTAGGGGCAGCCGAAGACCGTCGAGATGTAGCCGCGCACCTCCAGCCCCTCCTGCACCGAGGCCGTGACGACCTCCGAGACGATCTCGACCGACTCGGCGATGGTGCGGTTGAGGTTCTTGCGGTTGTGGGACTCGGAGCTCGACATGAACACGGCCACGTGGGTCAGACCGACCTCCGTCGCCATCGCCAGGCCGCGGGTGTTGGGGATCAGCGCCCAGTAGCGGGCACCGGGCGCCCGCGCCAGCCTGCGGATCACCTCGGCGGTGTCGGCCATCTGCGGAACCCACTTCGGGTGGACGAAGCTGCCGACCTCCACATCGTTGACGCCAGCGGCCACGAGCCGCTCGATCATCTCGACCTTCGCCTGGGTGGGGACCCGCACCCGCTCGTTCTGGAGCCCGTCGCGCGGACCCACTTCGAACACGCGGACGAACGGCTTGTCCGCGTTCGTGGCTCCGTTGGACTGTGCTGCCCCGTTCTTGCTCATGGTGGGCCCTCACCCCGTTGACGACACCCACGTTGTATGGACCCGCTCCCCCGTTCGTCAAGCCGACAGGCAACACATCGCGTCGACACACTGATGCGTGAACCGCGACGCGGACGGCGACGCCCGACGGTAGCACCCGGCGGCACGTTGCAGTACACTCCACCCTCCCTGGCGAATTGCAGCGGCCCGCGACGACTCGCCGCGGACCCGATCACCCTGGAGACCGCCCCAGGCGCCCCGATCGCCGCTCCATCGACGCAGGCCCCCCTGCTCCCCCACATCGACCCGGTCGTGGGGCTCGCCCAGAACCAAGGCACCATCATGGACACCGTACGCGCACCGCGAGTCAGCAGCAACGACGGCGAGGTCGTCGTGACGGCGATTCATGTCCATGTGGGCGAGGTGGTGCGCGCCGGACAGCCGCTCCTCACCATCGAGGCCAGCAAGGTCTCCATGGACGTCTGCGCCGAGCACGACTGCCTCATCCAGGCCGTGCTCGTCGAGCTCGACCAGACCCTCGCCCCCGGTGACCCGCTCCTGACGACCTCGCCGCTCGACGACGCCAGCCCCGCCCCCCCCTCGGCGGACCGACCCCACGACACCCCCGACACCGGCCGCACGCGCCGCGCCGCCCTCCCCGCCTCGCCGTTCGGCCGCCTCGACGACGTCGAGCTCGCCACCCTCGCCGCACAGCCCAGGTCCGGCCCGCCAGACATCGAGACCCGAGCGCCCCGCCCCAGCGCCCGCCGCAGCGGCCTCCCGGCCCACATCACCGAGCAGCACATCGTCCTGATCGGCGCCGGCGGCCACGCCCGCGCCGTGGTCGACCTCCTCCGCCTCGCCCGCCGCGACCTGACCCCGCTCGGCGCACTCGACGACCTGCGCCCCCCCGGCAGCGACGTGCTCGGCGTCCCCGTGCTCGGCCCGCTCACCGACCTCGAAGCGCTGGCCGACGCCGGCCTCGGCTGGGCGCTGGTCGCCATCGGAGCCCTCCAGCGCACAGCCTGGCGCGAAGAACTCTACCAGCGCGTCACCGCCCTCGGCCTCAACGTCCCGACGCTCGTGCACCCCCGCGCCATCGTCGAGGCCTCCGCCCGCCTCGGCGCGGGCGTCCAGGTCTTCGCCGGCGCGATCGTCGGCTCGAACGTCACCGTGGAGGACAACGTCATCATCAACGCCGGCGCCATCCTCTCCCACGACTGCATCCTCCACCGCGCCGCCAACATCGCCCCCGGCGCCATGCTCGCCGGAGGCGTCGAGGTCGGCTACGCGGCGCTCGTCGGGATGGGCGTGACCGTGCACGTCGGCGTGCGGATCGGCGCCAGCGCCGTGATCGGCAACGGCCGCGCCATCTTCGACGACGTGCCCGCCCACGCCGTGCTCAAGGCGCGCTCGGTCTAGGAGCCCACCGCGATGACCGACTCCCGTCCAGATCTCGAACGGTAGGTCGGAGTGGTGCGAGGGAGCTCCCCGCGACCGGCCGTCGAGATCAAACAGACCTCACGAGAGCCCGAGCACCCCTCGTTTACGAGGGGTCGAGGCCGCCCGCGGAGCTCTGCTCCAAGACCGCAGGCCAGCGCTGTGAGCGGAGCGAACTGCGCAGGACGGGCGAGCGTAGCGAGAACGAACGTAGGCCGGAGGTTTGTAATGTTGCGGCCGCGGGGGAGCTCCCCCGCACCACCCCAACCTCCCACTCGAGCGCAGAACCCTCCTCACGCGTTGGACCACTCGCCGACGCTCACCGACGACGAGCCACCACCACCGCAGCGACCGCCAGCAGCAGCCCGACGATTCCGAGCCCACCCGGGGACGCCGTCGGCGTCGCGGTCGAGCAGCTCGTTCGGCGCGAGCCGCCGCGACCGCCGTCGTCGTCGTCGATGAAGCCATCGCCGCCGCCGTTGTTGTCGACGAAGCCGTTGTTGGCGCCGTTGTTCGCCGCCCCGTTGTTGGCGGTCCCGTTGTTCACGGTGCCGTTGTTCGCCGTACCGTTGTTCGCCGTGCCGTTGTTCGTGACCGTCCCGTTGTTCGTGACCGTCCCGTTGTTCGTGACCGTCCCGTTGTTCGTGACCGTCCCGTTGTTCGCCGCCGGCAGCACGCCACACGGGTCACCGCTGCAGGTGCCGAGGCAGTCGAAGAAGCTCGCGAACAGACGGTTGGTGTCGCAGCCCTGCCCGGTGCCACCGGCGCACGCTGCGCACGCGGTGTCGGCAGCGCACGCCGCGCCCGCGTCACAGCAGGTGTTGTCAATGCAGGTGCCGCAGCCAGCGTCCTGGGCGCTGAAGCCGCAGGTGTTCTCCAGGCCGCACTCGGCCGCGCACTGATCCTGGGCGCAGGTGCTGAAGGCGTCGAGCTGCGTGTTGGTGTTGCACGCCGTCCCGCCATCGCCGCTCAAGCAGCTCGAGCACGTGGCGTTGTCAGCGCATGTCTGCATCGGCGCGCAGCAGGCACCTTCCAGGCAGCTGTTGCACGGCTCGTCGGCGAACGAGATCCCGCAGGCCGGCGGGGCCGGGCACGCCGCGTCGCCCGCACAGATGTCCGCGCAGACGTCGTCGCACACGCAGCTGTTGATCGCGAAGTACTTGTCCACCCCGGCGGCGTTCGTATCGGCGCAGCGCGTGTAGCATGCGTCGGTCGTGCAGCCGTTGAGGCACTCCACGAGCGCCGAGCACGCCGTGTCCTGGAAGCACGCGTTGATCGTGTTGACGCAGCCGCCGCTGCCGGACTGGGCCACCTGGCGGCACAGGTCGCAGCTCTCCTGCACCTGACCGGCCAACACCCCGCTCAGCCAGGTGCTGTACACCCCCGAGACGCGGCCCGAGTAGCCGTCGCCCGTACACTCCCCCGTCACCGACGAGTGCACGCCCACCACGCGCTCCTGTCCGCCGATCGTCGCCAACACCGGCCCGCCGCTGTCGCCCTGGCAGATGCCGCCGCCTGAGAGCGAGTACACCAGCAGGAGATCGTCCAGCGCCGACAGATTCCGCGTGATGCGATACCGCTGACTGTTGTCGTCCGATGGCAGATCGGAGCGCGTCGTGCGCCCGAACCCGACGCTCGTCACCGCGCTGTTCCGCGCCAGCCCGTCGTTGCCCGTCACCACCGGCGTCACCGGCGTCGACGCCGACGCCCCCGCGAACCGGATCACCGCGAAGTCAAACGTCGTGTCACCCCGCGGGTCGTAGGCCGGGTGATCCTCCCAGTCGATGATGTCGTAGTAGATCGCCGACTGGCTCGAGTAGTCGTCCGCCTGGACGATGTACTGCGGGTTGTCCGTCACGCAGTGCGCTGCCGTCAACACCCAGCCGATCCCCCGCGACGGCTGCGTCTGCACGATCGTCCCCGAGCACACCGAGTTCTGGCTCGCCACCGTGATGACCGCGTCATGGGTGTTGTCGATCGTACCGTTGATGATGGCTTGCTCGAGCGCCGAGGGGGCGTCCGGCGTCGACTCCGCGTCGATGCACCCGACCACGGACAGCATCAGCAGAAGGGGCAACGTCCTTACGAGCGTGGACCGCATGACTTGTCTCCGATGGGGTTGTGAGGTCTATATCGAGGGTGTCCTCGCGGGAGGACACCGTCGTGCCCTCAGGCTACCGCGCCTGTGTGGTGTATGACTTTTCAACGCTGTTGTAAACCGACACTCACCAACCCCGCGACCGCCGCCGCCGGCCGCTCAGCGGGTGGAGATCCCATGACCGCCCCCAACGACTCCTTCCCCGACGAGGTCCGCCTCCTCGAGCAGACCGCCGAGCTCCACATCACCTGGGACGACGGCCACGTCAGCCCGTTCACCCTCGCCTACATCCGCGGCTGGTGCCCCTGCGCCGCCTGCCAGGGCCACTTCAGCGACACCGTCAAGTACCAGGAGGTCCCGCCCGCACGCCTCGTCAACGCCGTCCCCGTCGGCAACTACGGCATGCAGCTGAGCTGGTCCGACGGCCACGACACCGGCATCTACGCCCACGACGAGCTCCGCAGGATGTGCACCTGCGCGACCTGCGATCCGGACGGCGCAAAGCTGAAGGAGCGGGAGAGGGTCAAGGGCGGGCCGCGCTGAGCGCGCGGGGAGCGGCCGAGTCGAGCGCATCGACTCCAGGCCGCGCCGGCCGCGGCGAAGCTCACTGGCAGACGCCAGCCTCCAGCCCGTCGAACGGATGCGCCGCGCCATCCTCGGACGTGTCTGGACCGATGACGTCATCCCCGGGGCCGACCGGGCGCGGCTCGTCGCCCGCGGGGCCTTCGAGGCACTGACCGGCGTTGACCACGATGGTCTGCCCCAGCGAATCCGAGGACAGCTTCAGCACACCCTCCAGCACCCGCATCGTACCCGTCTCGTCGTCGAGGCGCAGGGTCGGCGTGCTCGCGCCTTCGAAGGTGACACGGAGCGACTCGTCAAGGGCCCAACTCGGCGTCTCGTCGGCGTTCGGCATGTTGCGCGTGGCCAGCTCGATCGCCAGGTCGAAGGCCGGCGACACACCCACCTCCACACCCCCCTCGACCGCCCGCACCGTCATGTCAAACCGGCGATTGTGGGTCGCGTTCACGTCCACCCCCACCACCTGCTGGTCGTCGACCGCGAAGGTCGTCGTGGAGTCGCCCAGCCCGAGGTTCTCCAGCGTGATCACGTCGTTGGCCCCATCGTACGTGGTCCGCGCGCTGGCCCCGCCGAGGTGGAACGCCATCATGTGACCGAGCATGTCATCGCTGCTCTCACACTGAACCTCACCATTATCAAGGAACTCACAGGTCTCCTCGCTCCCGAACAGCAGGTCAAGGCCCCCCGTCACGTCCACGGCCCCGATGTTCGACTCCGCCGTGATCTCGTGCCCCTGACCATCCACCACCCCGCGGAGCGCCGGCGACGCCGCCGCCACGCGGATGGCCATCGGATGATCGAGGCTCATCGAAAGGATCTCCACCGCCGACAGCACCGAGACCGTCCCCTCGTAGGTGTCGCCGCCGAGCGCCGTCAACGACGCCTCCAGCGTGCCGTGCATCACCTCGGGCAGGTCCAGCTCCTCTTCGGCCGCAGCCGCGAACAGCTCCAGCGCGTCCTTCGTCTTCGCGAGGTCGACCGTCACCGCCAGCTCGTCGCTCCAAATGCGGAACTTGGCGGGGTTGACCCGGCCCTGCCCGATCAGCAGCGCCACATCGACGTCGCCGCGCCGCGGCGAGCTGATCTGGAGCCGCACCGGCACCTCCGACAGGATGCGCAGGCACTCGGGGTCCGCCCCGCCTTCATCAATGGCTTCCGGCACCGCCTGGTCGCCAGGGATCGGATCGCCAGGGAACGGCTCGTCAGGGAACGGCGACGGCTCGGTGCTGTCGCCCGAGCCCAGGTCGCAGAGCAGGTCGGCGGGGATCCGGTAGGTCACGCTCGTGTCGGTCGAGTCCTCCACCAGCGCCTCGGTCAGGATGTTCTCGTCCAGCCAGTCCACCAGCTCCTCGACCGAGGGCGCGAGATCCACCTGGAACGTCTCCGGCTCACCGCCGCAGTCCGTCTCCACATCGCCCTCGAAGACCACACAGTCGCCTTCGGAGGTCGGGACCAGCCGCATGAAGTCGGACTCGTTGATGAACCGGATCGCCCGCGACAAGCCGCCAAGGCTCGCCCGCAGGTTCGCGCCGGTGTCGAGCTGGATGCTCTCCTGGCTGACCGCCACACCACCGCCACCGTCGCCCGGCTCACGGTCGGGGGTGCAGGCGGCGAGCGAGATCAGGCTCACGGTGAGGGTGGTCACGAGGAGGGAGGTACGAAGACGGGTCGACATGGCGCGCTCCTGGAGCGAGGGGGGTTGCATCAACGACGTAGCGGACATCTTCAATGAGCATGCCAACGCCAGAACACAATCCCTCTCACGACGAACACGACGCGCGCAAGGCCGCTCTCCCACACCTCCACGACACCGTCGCCGGCCACAGGAGCAGGCTTCATCCACTCCATCGTGGAGCAGGCCTACCCCTTCTTCTCCAACATCTTCAGGAACGTCGCCGGATCGATCCCCAACGACTCCGCCGCCGCCTTCACATCGCCCTCGTTCTCCTCGAACGCCTGCTGCGCCAGCGCCTGCACGTTCATCGCCCCGCCCATCATCGTCTGCTTCATCGCCGACGAATCGCTCCGCTTGCCCTCCAGCGCATCATTGTGCGTAAACGACGCCTGCCGCTGATACTCCAGCACCACCTCGCCGATCTGCAGCCGCTCCCCGTCCTTGAGCACCGCCGTCGCCGTGCTGATGCGCTCGCCGTTGACCTTCGTCCCGTTCCGGCTCCCCATGTCCTTGATCTCGAGCCCGTACGGCAGCGGCACGATCTGGCAGTGCACGCGCGAGGCGTTGGTGTCGCTCGTCTGAATGAAGTTGCTGACCCCACGGCCGATCGTGACCGTCCGCGTCCCGACGTGATAGGTCTTGCCGTCCACGTCGCCCGCACGGCCCACCAGCCAGTTCAATCGCGACACGTTGGTGGTCGAGTTGATGCGCGTCGAGCTGTGGCGAAGCGTCGCCGTCGGCTCGGACGACTTGCCTCTGCGGAGCAGCACGGCGATGATCACGAGGGCGAGGACACCCACGCCCGCGACGATGATGTACCTGGTCACGTCCACATCTCCTTCGAACGCCTCGGCTCTTCGGCGCCGTAGCCGGCCCGCCGGGCGACCGGCCCTCCGCAACATGCAGGAAAGCTCGCTGCCACAGAACATACCCCAGCCCATCTGGCCTGCCCAGATATTCCCTTATCTGTCCTACGCCTGGGGTTTGTGCGCACTCCTCGGTGCGCTCGGCGCGACCGCCTGCGGCGACGCCACAACGCCGCGCGACGCCACCGACGCTGGCCTCCCCGACGCCACCGACACCGACACCGCCGACGTCCAACCCGACGGCGACGACCTCCCGGAGCTCGACGTGTCCGGCTGGACCCCCGGCCAGGCCATCCTGATCCAGGACGTGACGGCCGTCGACGCCCAACATCGTCGCCCCCACGTCGATGTCCGCCTCCGCGACGGAGTGATCACCGACCTCGCCGATCACCTCAGCCCGATGACGACCGACGCCCGCGTGGACGGCCGCGGACGCTTCCTCGTCCCCGCCCTCGTCGACCCCCACGTCCACCTCGCCTACTCCGGAGCCACCCACCTGGTCGCTCCCACCCTCGAGGCCAACCTGCGCGCCCAGCTCCTGCACGGCGTGCTCGCCGTCATGGACGTCGGCGGTCCCACCACGCTCTTCACCCTCCGGGACGCCATCGCCCGAGGCGACGTACTCGGCCCCGTCGTCCGTGCCACCGGGCCGTTCCTGACCACCGAGGGCGCCCACCCCTGCGAGACCTTCCCCGATCCGCTCGGCTGCCGCTTCGTCACCGCCGAGACCGCCACCGACGAGGCCAACGCCCTGCTCGACCAGGGCGCCGACGCCATCAAGGTCGCCCTCGTCGACACCACCTCCCTGCCCTGGCCCGCTCCACGCCTCGCCCCCGCTGCCGTCGAGGCCGCCGCCGCCGCCGGTGCCCCCGTCATCGTCCACATCGACGCCAACATCGACCTCGTCGACGCCGTGGACGCCGGCGCGGACGTGCTCGCCCACCCCGTGTTCGTCGAGGCGATCAGCCCCCTCGCCCTCGAGCGCAGCCGCCGCGTGAGCGCCGTCCACTCCACCCTCTTCGCCTTCGACGGCGTCCTCGCCCTCGTCGACGGACGCCTCGACCTCCACGACCCCGACCTCATCGTGGCCCGCGGCGTCCTCGACGACTGGGCACAGCTCCAGGACGCGCCCGGCGAGACCCTGATCCCCGGTTACCTCGACGCCTCACGCCAGTGGACCGCCTTCGCCCACGCCAACCTCCTCGCCCTCCACGACGACGGCGCCCCCGTGCTGCCCGCCTCCGACGCCGGCTATCTGTTCATCCCCCATGGCTACGGCCTCCACCGCGAGCTCCAGGCCCTCCAGGCCCTCGGGCTGCCGCCCTCGGAGCTCTTCGAGGCCACCACCACGGGCGCCGCCGCCCAGCTCGGCCTCTCCCCCGGCCTCATCGAGACCGGCGCACGCGCCGATGTCCTGCTCGTCGACGGGGATCCCACCGCCGACATCGCCGCCTGGGCCGACATCGCCCTCGTCTTCCGCGCCGGAGCCCCCCTGACCCGCGCCGATATCCTCCACCGCGATCTGCGCCCCCTACCCGGCGGCGCTGACGAGGTCTGCTTCGACCACGGCGACTGCGCGGGTGACCTGCGCTGCGACGGCGTCCTCAACACCTGTCAGCCCGCCTGCGACCCGCCCTGGGCCGTCTGGGGAGCCTGCGGACCCGACACCTTCTGCATGCCCGCCGCCGGAGGCCGCGACGGCGTCACCGGCGTCTGTCACCCCGAGCCCTCCTGCGACCTCATCACCCAGGACTGCCCCGATGCCTACGACCTGACCTGCGTCCCCGTCGATGTCGACACCAACACCTGCGTCACCGTCGGACCACGCAAGCTCGGAGACCGCTGCGACGCCTGGGACGCCGACCTCCAGTGCGGCGCCGGACTGTTCTGCTCATGGATCGACCAGTACTGCTACCCGCTCTGCGAGCCTGGCAACGACGCCTCCTGCGGAGACCCGCTCACCCTCGAGTGCGTCGTGCAGCTCGCCGCACAGGACCTCGCCTGGTTCGGCGTCTGCCTGCCCCGCGACCGCTAGTGGTCGACCACTAGCACTGCACGCACACAGCACGCGCAGAGCACGACCAGACCGCCCGGACGCAGCCTGCACGCTCACGGCAACAGCCGCAGCATCCATCGTCAAGGAGAGAATCATCGATGCAGGAGAGCCCGAACCCCACGTGCAACCTGCCGAGGCCGATCAGCGCCCGCATACACGCCAGGACGTCCGCAAACCCCTCAGGGACCGCCCTTCTTCAGCTTCACCAGGATCATCTTCACGACCGCCTTCAGCGTGTCGAACACGCCCGGGCCGTTCGGCGCCGCAGCCACCGCCTCGAAGTCCTGATAGCGACCGTCCGGATTCAACGCCTCCCGAAGCTCGCTCAGCGACAACGAGTTCGGCAGATCCCGCTTGTTGTACTGAATCACGAACGGGATCGTGTCGATCGTCAGACCGTACGCCTCCAGATTCTCCTTCATGTCCTCGAAGGAGATCAGGTTCGCCTCCAGACGCTCACGCTGCGAGTCCGCCACAAAGACGACCCCGTCGGCCCCCTTCATGATCAGCTTCCGGCTCGCCGAGTAGAAGAGCTGACCCGGCACCGAGTACAGGTGCAAGCGCGTCTTGAACCCACGGATCGACGGCAGTGACAGCGGCAGGAAATCGAAGAACAGCGTCCGCTCCGCCTTCGTCTCCAGGCTGATCAGCTTCCCGCGCGCATCCGGGTTTGTCCCGGCGTAGATGAACTTGATGTTCGTCGTCTTACCGCACAGACCCGGCCCGTAGTAGACGATCTTGAGGATGATCTCACGCGAGGAGTAGTTAATGAACGACATTCAACGTCCCGTCACCGTGAACGGCGCCATCCGCCCCACCCTTGGGGACGGCGTGACTCCACCGTGTGTTTCCACCCCCTGGCGGGGCAGAGGCAATCCAAACAACCCAGGTCGAACGAGCGCCACTGACGACCATTAGCCCGATGCTAACCCGAAATCAAGGGCGCCGCTAGAAAGTGTCACTGAACAAGTCCTCGATGTCCTCGTCCGTGATCTCCGAAAAGAGCCCCGTGTGGCTCTCCTGCTCGTTCCTGGCACGAGCGCTCATCTCCTCAAACACTCCCGCCAACTCGCCCGTCGCGCGCTTGACCCGAAGCCGCACCAACCCCTCCGTCGAACGCTCGTCGAAGATCACCGTCAAGATCCATTGGTCACCGATCAGTGCGATGTACAGGCTGTCCCGCTCGCCCTGGTGATAGTGCGTCGGAAACTCCTTCTCCCCCAGCAGGTTCGCCAGGCTGCCCGTCGCCGCCGTCGCACCCGCCACCAGCGACGCCAGTGAGGTCGTGTCGATGTTCTCCGTCTGACCGTGCTCGGCCACCAGCTGGCCAACCTTGTCGACCAGAAAGACCGCGCGCGCCATGCTGTCACGCAACAACCGCTCACAGATTTCTTCGAGACGCCTCAGCTCGTCCTCGTAGATGATCGTCTGTGCGTTGTACATGAGGACAGCGGCTCCTTCTGATGCAGATACGCCCGCCAATGACACCGACTGAGGGCGCAGTGTCCGCCCGGGTGTCGCCCTGGCTCGCCTGGCGTGCGCCGACTGTCCGATGGGAGGTTGCGACCCACCGGCCAACGGCGCCACAAACCTAACACGACTGCCAGAGTCGGGCAACGACCACCGTCGTTCTGTGCAACACCCACGCCCCGACCCCTCTCCACACCGGCGCCAGCCCACGCCAGCACCACGGTCTCAAATCTCCCGACGCCCCGTCAGCGCCCGACCCAGCGTCACCCGATCGGTGTACTCCAGATCGCCACCGATCGGCACCCCCGACGCGATCCGGGTCACCTTCACCTGGAACGGCTTGAGCAACCGCGCGATGTACAGCGCTGTCGTCTCGCCGTCCGTGTTCGGGTTCGTCGCTACGATCACCTCCGTCACCTCCTCGTCCCGACGAGCCAGACGCTGCACCAACTCCTTGACCCGAATCTCGTCCGGACCGATCCCCTCCAGCGGCCGAAGCACCCCGTGAAGCACGTGATACTGACCCCGGTACTCACCCGTCCGCTCGATCGCCAGCAGATCCGGCGTCCCCTCCACCACGCAGATCGTCCCCCGGTCCCGCTTGTCCGACTGGCAGATCGCGCACGGGTCCAGCTCCGTCAGGTTGCAGCACACCGTGCACAGCCCGATCTTCTCCTTCACGCCCAGCATCGCCTCCGACAGCTCCTCGGCGAACGCGCGAGGCTCCGCGATGATGTGAAACGCCAGCCGACGCGCTGACTTCTCCCCGATCCCTGGCAGCCGCGCGAGCTGGCTCACCAGCCGCGCGATCGGATCCTGCTCGGCCATGTGGACCTCCAGCGGTCAGCATCCACTCCAGACCCACGCAACACCTGCGCGGCCCGAAGCATGACGCGACGGCTCACGTTCGGTGGACCTCGACGGACCGGTCCCCCGGCCCCGCGAGGCCCGCCCACGGTTGAAGCGCGGGCCAGGCGCCCCCGCGCCGACCCGCAACGATGCTCTTGTGCGATGCCCCCCACCCGCCGCGCCGACAGTCCCCTGCGGCGCCCCCTCCAACCCTCAGATCAGGCCCGGGATGTTGATGCCGCCCGTGACCTTGTTCACCTCCTCGGCCACCATGTCCTGCGAGTTCTTGATCGCCGTCTTGACCGCGATCAGCACCAGGTCCTCCAGCATCTTCGGATCCTCCGCGTCGATCACCTCCGGCGCGATCGTCAGGTTCACCAGCTCCTGCCGCCCGTTGACGTACGCCGTCACGCGCCCACCACCGCTCGAAGCCTCCACGATGCGGGACTCCAGGTCGTCCTGCACACGCGAGATCTGCTGCTGCATCTTCTGGGCTTGACGGATGATGCCGGCGAAGCCGCCTTTGACCTTCGACATGGGTTCCACTCCTTCGATCCCCCACGTGCGGGGGCATGGTCGCGCTAGTTCAGCGACGACGCCCTGGACCTCTGCCCCGGACGACGCCGTTCAGACCGCGGCAGGGTATGCAAATGCCCCGCGACGCGCAAGAGGGCGACGCTCCTGGATCAGGACGTACCGCCAGCCCCCCCGCGCTCACCGGCAACTCCACGGCCGCCCGATCCACCTCGGCAGCCCCATCCACCGCTCACGGCGCGCACCACCCCAACGACACCGACGTCCCATCGGTCGCGTTGTCCAGCCACGGCAACATCTCGATGTCGTAGCAGTCGAAGGTCCCCGGACAGTCCAGGCTCGTCGTGCACACGTTCGAGCACCACGCCGTCCCGCTCACCGACACGCACGCACCATAAACGCTGCAGCTCGACTCGCCGCACGCCGCACCGCGGGCCACGCCGCCCGACACCGCCGTCACGCACAGCCCCGTGGCACGAGGATTCTCGACCGCCTGACCGTCGTCGGTGACGTCGCCGAACAGGTAGGGCGCGCAGTACTCGCCCGCGCCACAGTCCAGCTGACCGTCACACTCCTCCGCGCTCCCCCGCGCATAGCTGCACACCTTGGCGTAGAACTCCGACTCGCCGACCCGATAGCGCGAGACGTCACAAACCTGCTCCGGTCCGCAGTCGGCCGTGCTGTCGCACATCATCGAGCACGTCAGCGTCGGCTCATACCCCGTGCAGAACCGCGAGGCGCACAAGGACTGGTCCGGATCCACGCCGAACGCCCCGCACGGCTCTCCCAACGCCGCCGACCCCGACGCGTTCGGGTTGTCCGTCCGACACAACCCGCCAAAGCCCCCGTCCGTCAGGAACGCCGGATAGCAATACGCCTGCTGGGCCCCCACGCTGAAGCACTCCGACGGCGACAAGCACGGCCGCGGCGCGCACATCTCAAGGGTGATCACCCCGTCTTCGTCCAGGTCGACCGACTGACAGCTCTGGTTCGGCGACCCGCAATAGCCCGCCCCCTCACCCCCGTCCGACGGGCAGAGCGCTGAGCAGATGTCGTCGATGCACAGGTCATTCTTGCACCGCTGCACCTGACCCTTGTCCCGATCCTCGTTGCAGTAGCTCCCCGTCGCCGCGCCCTGCGGCGTCGGGGCCTGACACACCTGCCGCAGCTCCACCCCGCCCGCCGTCGGCTGCATCGCCAGCTTGCACAACTCGCCGTCCACGCAATCGCCGTCCCATACGCACGCCGCCTGTGAGCCCGGCAGGCACAATCCCGTCGCCGCCTCGTTGGTCACGCATCGCAGCGACGCCTGGAACGGGTTGTTCCGGTTGCCCCTGCAGTCCGCGTCCGTCGAGCACGTCGGGCTGCAATAGCCGAACAGGCTCGTGTTCCGCACACACACACCCGACTTCCCCAGCTCCTGCTGGCACTGCACCGCCAGACACCCCGGCCACGCCCCCTGCCCCGGCGAGCACCCCTCGAGCGGCTGCGCACCACAGGTCGCGCCCAGCCCCGGCACCACCGCGCCGTTGTTGGTCCCATTGTTCGTCGGGTTGTTCGTCCCGTTGTTCGAATTATTCGTCCCGTTGTTCGGGTTGTTCGTCCCGTTGTTCGGATTGTTCGTCCCGTTGTTCGGGTTGTTCGTCCCGTTGTTCGGATTGTTCGTCCCGTTGTTCGGGTTGTTCGTCCCGTTGTTCGGGTTGTTGTTGAGGAACCCACCATTGTTGTCCGGCCTCAACCCACGCTCATCGAACTCCACCGAGCCCGTGTCGAACACGAGGGTGCAGCCACCAACCAGCAGCAGCAACGCGACAAGAATCAGCAAGGAGACCAAGGGAGTGTGTCTTGACATGGCGCGGGCCCGCGGTGACAGGCGATCGGGTTCATCCAGGCGACCTTCCCGACGACTATAGCACAGACGACGCCACTGCGGAGAGTCTCCACGCACCTCCCTGCACAGACGCCCACACACCCACCGCCACGCCCTCCACCCACCCGCCTCACCCACCCTCCCGGCCACCCGCCGCATCCTCCCCTTGTCGCCCACCTGACACCCCTGTCATGGTCCCCGACCCCACCCATCACCCCCAGGCGCCACCAACGCACCCCAGACCCTCCCCAACGCACCCCGCCCCCACCCCGCGCCGACCCGCCGCAGCCCCCCTGCCCCCTGCACCACGATTTTCTTGGCACCATGCCTGCACTGCCTGATCCTGACACAGCGGACCACGGCGCCTCGCCGTCTCCCGCCGTCAGGTCACCTCGCTCACCACTGGAGGCAGGATCATGAGCACCGTCAAAGCACTCTTCGTCGTCCTTGATGGGCTCCTCCCCTCCCCCGCCCGACTCCTCGGCTGGCAACAGCTCGCTGGCCTCCTCGGTGACTTCCGCGCCCTCGGCTACAAGGTCATCGGCATCAAGCTCGGCCACACCACCCGCCCCTGGGAGACCTGCCGCGACACCGTCGAACCCGCCCTCGACGCACTCGTCGAGGTCGACGACGAGTTCGTCCCCACCGCATGGTCCCTCGCCCGCCGCTTCTCCCTCAACATGAACCGCTCCATCCTCGTCAGCGCCCACGACGCCCACAGCCGCTGGGCCCACGACGCCGGCGTCCTCCGCTTCGAGACCCCCGCCGGACTGTTCGGCATCTGAGGAGGAGGCTCCCCGAGAGCGCGGAGTCGCTGCTCGAATGGTTGGGTTGCGCTGGTGCGGACAAGCTCCCCCTCCGCTGCATCCGCTCGGGCTCCGCCCTCGCGGGCAGCGGCGACCCCTCGTTCACGAGGGGTGATCGGGCCCTCTCACCGCCCATGGCTTGTAATTCACGAACAATTAGAACATCTTGCATGTCACGACTCGTTCTCGGCCGCCGTCCATCCCGGCGCCGTCCGGCAGTGTCCCCGCAGTCAGCGAGCCCGTGAACCCCGCACCTCGACCGAGAGAGGGCCCGATCACCCCTCGTGAACGAGGGGTCGAGGCCGCTCGCGGAGCTTTGCTCCGCGATTGCGGCCGCGGGGGAGCTCGTCCGAACCACCCCAACCCTCCCTCGAACCCCCCCTCGCCAACACCCACCAACCCGTTCATACTCGGCCCCTCCCTCCCAAGGAGCCCCATGAACCCTCCCCCAACCCCAACCCCAACCCCCACCCCCCTCCCCCTCGCCGACCTCGACGTCATCGTCCTCGACTGCCAGGCCACCGCCGCCTCACCCAGGCTCGGCCACCTCCTCGAGATCGCCTGGACGACCACCAACGCCCGCGCCGCCGCCCACCTGACCCCCGACTCCGTCCACGCCCACCTCGTCGCCCAGCCCGAAGCCACCCCGATCCCCGCCCGCATCACCGAGCTCACCGGCATCACCGACGCCGACCTCGACAACGCCGCGCCGCCCGCCCACGTCGCCGACGCCCTCCGCGCCCTGCTCCCCCCTCCCGAGCGGGCGACCCTCACGATCATCCACTACGCCTCCTTCGAGCGCCCCTTCCTGCACGCCCTGCTCGGCGACGACACCGCCCGGCTCGACCTCGTCTGCACCCACGCCCTCGCCCGGCACCTCGTGCCCGATCTGCCCAGCCGTGGCATCCGCGCCGTCGCCGGCTACTTCGGCTTCCCCATCGAGCGGCTCAAGCGCAGCGGCGAGCACGTCCTGGCCACCGCGCGCATCTGGGAGCACTTCGTCGGGCTGCTCGCGGAGCGCGACGTCCACACCATCGACGACCTGCGCGCCCTCCTCCAGCAGAAGGCCCCGAAGCCGACCGGCCCGAAGCTCTTTCGCATGGACCGCGAGCAGCGGCTCGCCCTGCCGAGCAAGCCCGGCGTCTACCGGATGCTCGCCCACGGCGGCAAGCTCCTCTACGTCGGCAAGGCCACCAACCTCAAGGCCCGCGTCAACTCGTACTTCCAGAAGCGGCGCGCCGACTCGGCCAAGAACAAGGAGCTGCTCGCCCAGGTCTGGGACATCGCCGTCACCCCCACCAGCACCCCGCTCGAGGCCGCCCTGCTCGAGACCGACCTCATCAAGGCCCACGCCCCGCCGTACAACGTCGCCCTCACCGTCGGCCACCGCGCCGTCCTGTTCGCCTCCGCCGACCTGGCCTCCGTCGCCGAACGCCCAGACACAGAACACACCACCGGCCCGTTGACCTCGACCTGGACGACCCGCTTCCTGCCAGACCTCAGACATGTGCTCGATTCAGTCAACGAGCCGAGTGACGACGACCGCCTCGCCCTCATGAGCATGCCCGAGCGCTGGCTCCCCGACCTCGACACCTTTCGCCTCGGCCTCGCCCGCTTCATCGACGATGCCGCCCTGGCCCCCCACACGCCCCTCTCACGCCTGGCGTCCGCCGGACGCCAAGCCCACGCCCGCTTCCTCGCCCAGCGCCTGGCCGCCGCCGAGGCCGCCGCGAACACCGACGATGCCCTCGACGACGACCTCCAGGACCCCGACCCCGAGCTCGCCCCCAACCCCGACGGCTTCACCTGGACTCCCGAGGCCGTCGCTGCCCACCTCGACGCCCTCCTGCGCGGCGCCGCCCTCGCCCTCCGCCGCGCCCGATGGCTCGTCCGCCTCAGCGAGGCCCACCTCGTCTGGCTGCCCCGCGGACGGCGCACCCAACACCGCCTCCTCACCATCCACGCCGGCCACGTCGCCGACGCGCGCGACGTCGCCGACCCCCGCCCGCCTCCCCTCGACGCCCTCCCCTTCGCCGACCGCCTCCCCGCCTTCGATCTGGCCACCGTCGACCGCATGATGGTCCTGTCCGGCGAGCTGCGCACGCTGGTCCGCCTCGGCCGACCCGTCCAGCTCGCACTCGGCCCCCGAGCCCTCATGGACGCCGACGACCTCCGACGGTTGTTTCTCTGGCTCTGACCGTGTACCCCTTGCCGGGACGCCTCTGGCCACCTCGACCCACCTGGAGCTCCAGCACGATGCCCGTTCAACGCCTACTCGTCATCGGCCTCGACGGACTCGAACCCTCCCTCGTCCAGGCCATGATCGACCAGGGACGCCTGCCCAACCTCGCCCGGCTGCGCGAGCAGGCACGGTGGGGCCCCCTGCGCTCCACCCTGCCCTACGCCACCTTCCCGGCGTGGACCAGCTTCATGACCGGCGTCAACCCCGGTGAGCACGGCATCTTCGACTTCGCCCGACGCGTGCCTGGCACCTACGACGTCCAGTTCGTCGGCGCCCACGCGCGCCGCCGACCCATCGTGCCCACCCTGGCCAGCGCCGCCGGCCTGCGCACCGCCTGCATCGGCTTCCCCGGCACCTACCCGCCCGAACCCATCGACGGCGTCATGATCGGCGGCTTCGACTCCCCCGTCGCCGTCAGCGCCGACGCCTCGTTCATCCACCCCCCCGAGCTCGCCGACGCCATCGAGCGACGGTTCGGCCCCTGGGTCTTCGCCGACTTCGCCGAGACCGGCACCGCCCTGCCCGGCTGGCACCGACGCGCCGCCCGCAAGCTCCTGACCGGCCTCCGACGACGACGCGCCATCGCCGCCTGGCTCCTCGACCGCGAGGACTGGGACCTGTTCATGGTGCACTTCGGCGAGTCGGACACCGCTGCCCATCACTTCTGGGCCTTCCATGATCCGAGGTCGCCGAGGCGGCCCGCCGACCTCGACCCCGACCTCGTGCCCGTCCTCTCCAACATCTATGCCGAGCTCGACCACTCCGTCGGCCTGCTCGCCGAGCGCCTCGGCCCCGACGGACACCTCCTCATCGCCTCCGACCACGGCTTCGGTGGCTCCTCCGACAAGGTCTTCTACCTCAACCGATGGCTCGCCCAGCAGGGCTGGCTCGCCTTCCACCCCACCCCCGGCGCCGGCCAGCGCGCCTTCGGCGCCGCCCTGCGCGCCGGACTCGCCGTCGTCCCCGGACGCCTCCAGCAGCGCCTCTGGCGGCTCGCCGGCCCCTGGGCCGGACGCGCCGAGGCCCGACGACGCTACAGCGGCATCGACTGGGCCCGCACCCGCGCCTACAGCGACGAGCTCTCCTACAACCCCACCATCCGCCTCAACCTCGCCGGACGCGACCCCCTCGGCCTCCTCCCCCCCGAGGACGCCGACGCCCTCTGCGACACCATCGCTGAGGCCCTCACCCGCCTGCGTGACCCCTGGACCGACCGCCCCGTCCTCAAGGAGGTCTGGCGCCGCGAGGCCCTCTACCACGGCCCCGCGCTCGCCGACAGCCCCGAGCTCGTGCTCGACCTTGCGCTCGATGGGGATTATGCGTACAACCTCCTGACCTCGGGGGGCCCCGGCCCGCTCTGGCGGACGCTCGCCGAGGCCGAAAAACTCGGCGCCAAGGGCGCCGGCATGAACGGCACCCACCGCAGGGACGGCTTCTGGCTCGTCCACGGCCCCGCGGCCGCACCCCGGCGCAAACGCGCCGACATGGTGGACATGGCCCCCACCATGCTCGCTGCCCTCGGCATGGCCCCGCTCGATGGCATGGAGGGCCGCACGCTCCTTCAGCCCCCCGGCGGCTGCGTCGTCCCCAGGCTCCACACCGAGCCGCTCGCCGCACCCGCCCCCTACACCGCGGCCCAACAGGCCATCGTCGAGGACCGCCTCAGGCGCCTCGGCTACCTCTGAGTACTCGTCGAGCCAAGACCACCACGATGACGGTTGCCCCCCTCGAACCCGCCTCGCGACGCCCCAAGGTCCACGCGCTCCCCGAGCACGACCGCGACCAGGACCCGTCGAGCCCGTGGCTCTCGATCGTGCTCCCCGCCCACAACGAGGCCGACCACATCGGCGTCGTCGCGCTCGGCTTCCTGCGCGCCGCCGAGCGCACCGGACGCTCCGCCGAGGTCCTCGTCATCGACGACGGCAGCACCGACGACACCGCCGGGGCCGTGCGCGCCTGGCCCGGAGGAGACGACCCCCGCGTCCGCATCATCCGCCGCGAGCGCTGCGGCGGCTACGGCAAGGCCCTGATCAGCGGCTTCCACCACGCCCGCGGCGAGTGGGTGTTCTTCACCGACGCAGACGGCCAGTTCTCCCCCGACGAGCTCCCCGGCTTCCTCGACGCCATCGACGGCGACCAACCCCTCATGATCGCCGGCTACCGCAACCCGAGACGCGACAACGCCCCCCGTCGCCTCCTCGGCAAGGCCTGGACCGCGGTCGTGCGCGCGGTCCTCCGCGTCGAGAGCCGCGACGTCAACTGCGCCTACAAGGTCATGCGCAAGGCCGATCTCGACGCCATGGCCCTGCTGTCCTCCGGCGCCATGATCAACGCCGAGCTCCTCCACAAGGCCCGCCGCCTCGGCGTCCAGCTCCGCGAGCGCCCCGTCACCCACCTCCCGCGCCTGTCCGGCGAGCAGAGCGGCGCCCGCCCCGACGTCATGGCGCGCGCCCTCTACGAGCTCGCCCGCTACCGCGCCGAGAGCGCCCAGCGCGCCCTGCTCCGCCTCCTCGGATGAGCCACCGCGTCCTGCACCTCGCCGCCTGCCCCTACCCCACCGCCGGCGGCACCCAGGTCTTCATCCGCCAGCTCGTCACCCACCTCGCCCGCGCCGGACACGACGTCCACCTCCTCACCTACGGCTTCGGCGACACCCCCGACCTGACCGCCTTCGACCGCGCCGAGCCCTACCGCCTCCACCGCGCCCACCCCGTCCCCGGCCACCACCGACTCGCCGCCGGCCCCGCCTGGGGACGACTCGCCGCCGACGCCCTCCTGCTCGCCAAAGGCCTCCACGTCCTTCACCGTCACGGCCCCTTCGACCTCGTGCACGCCCACAACTACGAGGGCGCCATCGCCGGCATCCTCCTCACCCGCGCCACCGGCCTCCCCCTGCTCTACCACGCCCACAACCTCATGGCCGACGAGCTCCCCACCTACGCCGCCCACCCCCTGCCCCGCGCGCTCACCGCCGCCTTCGGCCGCACCCTCGACGCCCTCGTCCCCCCGGCGGCCGACCGCGTCGTCGCCGTCAGCCGCCACGCCGCCGACCGCCTCGCCGCCCTCACCCGCGCCCCCGTCCACTTCATCCCCCCCGCCATCGACCCCGCTCCCGCCGACACCGACCTCCCCCCGCTCCCACCCGCCGACTGCGTCTACTGCGGCAACCTCGACGGCTACCAGGACCCCGACGTCATGTTCGACGCCCTCGCCCGCCTCGGCCGCACCCGCCCCGTCCGCTTCACCCTCGTCACCAACGACGACCCCGCCCGCTGGCGCCCCCTGGCCGACCGCCTCCCCCCGGCCGTCACGCTCCACCACCTCCCCCACACACACTTCCACGCCGCCGCCGCCGCCCTGGCCGCCGCCCGCGTCGCCCTGCTCCCCCGCACCGTCCCCTCCGGCTTCCCCATCAAGCTCCTCAACCACCTCGCCGCCGCCTGCCCCACCGTCGCCGCCCGAGGCAGCGCCCAGGGCCTCACCGAGGCCGACGGCGTCGTCGTCGTGCCCGACCGCGACCCCGACGCCATGGCCCTCGCCATCGAGGCCGTCCTCACCGACCCCGCCCGTCGCGACCGCCTCGCCCGCGCCGCCCGCGCCGCCGCCGACCGGTTCCGCTGGCCCGCCCACCTCGACGCCCTCACCGCAATCTACGACGCCATGACGCTCCGCGGCTCCCCCGAGGCCGTAGTCGCTCGGCTGACGCCTCGCGAACGGCCTCGACCCCTCGTAAACGAGGGGTGATCGGGCTCTCTCATGATCCACGGTTTGTGGTTCACGTCTTGACTCTGGCGTACGAACCCCTGTCGGAGCCAAAATCGATGCGGGCGATCATCGTAAGTACCTGATATCATTGGATTTTATCTTGGCATAACTCGCATCTCGGGGGTTCGTACACGGGAGTCACGCCTTGAGTCACCGTTGCATATTTTTCTCGACGAGAATATTTTTCAATTTCGATTAATATGATTTAAATTATAAATAACAACCATCCATCCTGACCTACCACGCAGCGTCGAGATCACGACCGTGCCGAGAGACGTGAACCCATGTCCCAGGGAGGAAGAGCGCCCGATCACCCCTCGTTCACGAGGGGTCACCGCTGCCCGTGAGGGCGCAGCCCGAGCGACCGGAGGGCGGCGCAGTGAGCGTGGCGAACTGCGCAGGACGGGCGAGCGTAGCGAGAACGAACGTAGCCCGAAGGTCGTAATGATGCAGCGGAGGGGGAGCGCCCCCGCCTCACCCCGACCTCCCGCTCCCGCACGCCCCCCTTGACGCCGGCCCCCCCTCACGCCACTCTGCCACACCGCGCCACCTCACGGCCTCAGCCCCCCCCCTCACACCCCATCGAGCCATGTCCCGCATCACCTTCGCCGCACTCGCCGCCGCCCTCATCCTGACCGCCTGCAGCGCCGGCACCGTCCCCATCGATTCCCCCGCGCCTCGCCCCATCCCCGTCACCGAGGCCCACGCCGAACCCACGCCCGAGCAGCCCGTCGCCGTCGCCGAGCCCGAGCCGCCCCCCCCGAGCCCCTTCGAGACACTCGCCGCTGAGGCCCACCTCGACCTCGATCTGGTCGAGCTCGCCCACCTCGCCGAGCGCTCCCACGACGGCGCCATGCTCATCGACATGGGCACCATGAGCGCCCGCAAGCACACCAACGGCGGCTGGCGCAGCGGCTTCGACCCCACCCGCCGCCACAGCGACGGCGAGAGCTGGCTCGAGGCCGACTCGAAGACCTCCCGCGTCTTCTTCAAGCACAAGAAGGACGGCTTCGAGAGCGTCGTCGTCCGCATGCGCGCCTCCAGCAAGAAGAAGAACAGCGTCACGGTCTACCTCAACGACACCGCCATCGAGACCGTCGACCTCACCGAGGCCATGACCGACTTCACCTTCGCCATGCCCGACAAGGCCCGCCGCGACGGTGAAAACGAGCTCATGTTCCGGTTCCGCAGCAAGCCGACCGTGGACGGACGCGGCCAGGCCGCCCACCTCGCCTCCGTCGCCATCCTGCCCCACGGCGCAAAGCTCGACGACGCCCCGCGCGGCGACGCCGTCGCCGAGGTCAACCTCGGCGGCGTCAAGCGCAAGGCCCTCCTGTCCACCACGCCCCAGACCTGGACCCACCGCCTCTTCGTGCCCGACCGCGGCGCACCCCGGCTCGCGGTGGCCTGGGGCGCCGGTGCCCCCGGCGCAGCCCTCACCATCATCGCCACCTCCGACCTGACACCCACCCGCACCCTCCTGTCCACCCAGATCGACGACGCCGCCGCCGGGAGCTGGCACGAGGAGCTGCTCGACCTGACCCCGTTCGCCGGCCAGGTCATCGAGCTCGACCTCACCAGCGCGAACCACGCCGACCCCGGACAGATCGTCGCCTGGGGCCAGCTCGGCCTGTGGACCGATCGCCTCAAGGATGAGGCCATCCCGCCCACCGCCGGCGACAAACCCGCAATGAACCTCTTGATCTATCTGATCGACACCATGAGGTACGATAAGTTTGCGGTCTACCGTGAAAAGACGGCGATCGAGACGCCCAACATCAACGCCTTCGCCCGTGACGCGACGCTCTTCGAGTTCGCCTACGACAACGAGAACTGGACCAAGCCATCCACGGCCACCATCTGGACCGGGCTCTACCCCGACACCCACAAGGCCAAGGAGGACGGCTCCAAGCTCCCCGAGGGCGTCACCACGCTGAGCGAGCACCTCAAGGGCCAGGGCTTCAAGACCGGCTCCTTCATCGCCAACGGCTACGTCTCGGACGCCTTCGGCTTCAAGCAAGGCTGGGACCACTACCGCAACTACATCCGAGAGGAGACCCGCACCGACGCCGACCGCGTCGTCGACGACGCCTTCGCCTGGATCGACGCGCAGAAGGGCGAGCGTTTCTTCGCCTACCTCCACACCATCGACCCCCACGTCCCCTACTCGCCGCCGGGGCCGTACAAGAAGATGTACTGGGACAAGCCCTACGGAGGCTGGCTCCGCGCCCAGTCCACCGGTGACCAGATCGCCGAGATCAAGAGCCACAAACACGCCGTCACCGACGTCGACAAGGCCTACCTCGAGTCGCTGTACAACGGCGAGGTCACCTTCAACGACCATGAGTTCGGACGCCTGTTCAAGGGGCTTGAGGAGCGGGGGCTCGCCGACGACACCCTCATCGCTATCGTGGCGGACCACGGCGAGGAGTTCTGGGACCACGGGTCGGTGGGGCATGGGCATTCGTTGTATGAGGAGCTGTTGCACAGCCCGATGATCATCCGCTACCCGGGCCGCCTCGCCCGCGGGCGGCGCATCCCTCGCGTCGTCTCCATGGTCGACCTCGCCCCCACGCTCGCCGAGACCCTCGGCGTCTCCGCTCTGCCGGAGGCCGAGGGCGTCAGCTTCGCCGACACCTTCGCGGGAGGCGGCGCGCCCCGGCCCTATCTGGCCGTGTCAGATTTCCTGTTCCGTATCAAGTGCTTCCATGCGGGGCACTACAGCTGGATCACAGGCGGGACCGCCGGTGACCTCTTCGATGTCGTCGCCGACCCCAACCAGAAGAAGGACCTGCTCAAGCGACACTTCATCGCCAGGGCCTACATCCGAGGACTCGCCGGGCAGTTCCTCGGCGCCAGCGACAAGACCACCTGGTGGCAGAACACCGACCGGGACGGCAAGCTGCGCTCCTTCGACGCCGAGTCCATCAACGCCGCCGCCGTCGACCCCGAGCTCCGCGAGCAGCTCGAGGCCATGGGGTATGTCGAGGGCACCCGCGTCGTCGACGACGCCAAGAAGGACGCGCCCAGGAAGGCCGACCCCAAACCCGCCGATCGCAAGGACAAGTAGACCCCCGTGCACGTCCTCCTCGTCTCAAAGCCCCTCGCGCCGCCCTGGAACGACTCCGGCAAGAACTGGGCGCGCGACATCGCCACCTACGCCCGCCACCAGACCATCCATCACGTCATGGTGCCGCTGGGCTCCGACGCCTTCGACGCCCTCGACAACGTCGTGCCCGAGCCCGTCTACCGCGACAACGCCGCCTTCGCCCCCGCCCTGATGGACAAGTCCCGCACCCTGGTGCGCCTGCTGCAAAAACGCTGCGACCTCGTACACTTCTGCTTCGCCCCCAATCGACGCACCAACCAGGTCGCCCAGGCCATCATGCGCCTGCGCCGGCAGCCCTCGGTGCACACCGTCCTGTCCGTCCCCGAGTCCTTCGACAACGTGCAACGCTTGCTGTTCGCCCAGCGCGTCGTCTGCGTCTCCGCCTCCACCGCCAACCGCCTCGAGCTGGCCGGCGTCCGCGGCGTCGAGCTCGTCCCCGCCTCCATCCCCGTCCCGCCGCCCCTGCGCGAGACCGACGAGGCCCGCATCACCGCCGTCGCCCGGCAGCTCGGCCTCTCCCTGTCACGCCCCATCGTCCTCTTCCCCGGCGACTACGAGTTCAGCCGCGCCGCCGACGTCTTCGCCGGCGCCATCGAGCGCCTCTGGCAACACACCGACGCCCAGTTCGTCTTCGCCTGCCGCATCAAGCGCAAGGACTCCCTGGAGCGCGAGCTCGCCCTGCGCACCCAGCTCGCCGGACCCACCCGCGCCGGCGCCGTCCGCTTCCTGCGCACCGTCGATGACATGATCGCCCTGCTCGCGCTGGCCGCTGTCGTCGCCTTCCCCGCCGAGAGCTCCTACGCCAAGATGGACCTCCCCCTCGTCCTGCTCGAGGCCCTCGCCCAGAAGACCCCCCTCGTCCTGGCCGACGTCGCCCCCCAGAACGAGACCCTCGGATCACGCCCCGAGGCCCACGGCGGCCTCCTCGTCCCCCCGCTCGACCCCGACGCACTCGCCGAGGCCATCCACGCCCTGCTCCGCGACGAACCCCTGCGCCACGAGCTCGGGCGCCGCGGACGCAACCACGTCCTGCAGCACCACGACGCCAGCCAGGTCTGCACCTTGTACGAAGAGGTCTATCGGAGAGTCTGACGCACGGACACCAGGGTGGCCTAGAGATAGTCCCCGATGATGTCCCACGTGCTCGGCAGGAACAACAGCCACGGGAACCGCACGCCGGCCAGCGCCACCAGCCGGTTCGGATCGTTGGCGTAGAACTCCACGTCCACATAACCCTGCAGCAGGATGTTGCCGTACCCGATCCCCAGGTGCGCGCCGTAGCCCAGCGCCTCCTCCCGGTACCGCACCACAGGCCCCACGTCCACGTGCGCGCTCGTGCCCACGTAGTCGTACGCCCAGCGGAACGCACCGCCACCCGAGAAGGTCGTGAAGTTGTCCGACGCCGCGAACACCTGGAAGCCTGCGCCCCAGGGCCACGTCACGTCGTCCACCGCGTAATAGATCGGCAGCGCGTATTTGCCCACCGGCCACAGCGCCCCGATCGACGCCTCCAGCCGGAACACGCCCGTGCTGTCCTCGCCCGAGAACGCGTGCTGATAGCCCCCCAGCAGACCCAGACCGCCCTCCAGCGACCAGTACTCCACCAGCGAGTCCACCAGCGCACGCGTCTCCGGCGGCAGCGTCTCATACTTCGCTTGAAGCTCGTCCGCCGAGCCGCTCCAGCTGTCCAGGAACGCCTCGACGTCCTCCAGCGTCTCCAGCTTGACGTCGTCCACCGAGGGCGCCGAAGGCTCAGGCGTCTGCGCCGACGCCGTCGACGCGACACACGTCACGCCAACCAACACCAGCCACACCCATCGCCCCGCGCGCCCACCCATGACGACCTCCGCACCGCTCAGCCCTTGAGGGCGTCCACCTTGTCCAGGTTCTCCCACGAGAACTCCGAACGCCCGAAGTGACCGTACGCCGCCGTGTTCCGGTAGATCGGACGCTTGAGCTGCAGCTCGCGGATGATCCCCGCAGGCTTCAGCTCGAAGTGCTCGCGCACCAGCTCCTCGATCTTCACGTCCGGGAGGGTCCCCGTGCCGAACGTCTCCACGAACACGCTCACCGGCTCCGCCACGCCGATCGCGTACGCCAGCTGCACCTCGCACCGCGTCGCAAGACCCGCCGCCACGATGTTCTTGGCGATGTGACGCGTCGCGTACGCCGCAGAGCGGTCCACCTTCGACGGATCCTTGCCCGAGAACGCACCGCCGCCGTGACGACCCATGCCGCCGTACGTGTCCACGATGATCTTGCGGCCCGTCAGCCCCGAGTCGCCCATCGGCCCACCGATGACGAAGCGACCCGTCGGGTTGATCAGGTACTTCACCTTCGGATCGAGCAGCTCCGCCGGGATGGTCTTCCTGACCACCTCCTCGATGACCGCCTCGCGAAGCGCCGCCGTCGTGATGTCCTCGCTGTGCTGGCTCGACACCACCACCGTCGTGATCGCCTCCGGCACGCCGTTGGCCTTGTAGCGCACCGTCACCTGCGCCTTGCCGTCCGGGCGCAGGAAGTCCAGCCCCTCGCGGCGCGCCTCGGCCAGACGCCGGGTCAGCGCGTGCGCGTAGTGGATCGGCATCGGCATCAGCTCTTCGGTCTCGTCACACGCGTACCCGAACATCATGCCCTGGTCGCCGGCGCCCTGCTCCGACACCACGCCCATCGACGTCACCACGCCCTGCGCGATATCCGGCGACTGCTTGTCCAACGCCACCAGCACCGCGCACGTGTTGTAGTCGAAGCCCTTGCTCGAATGATCGTAGCCGATCTCCTTGATCGTCTGACGGATCACCGCAGGATAGTCCACGATCGCGTTCGTCGTCACTTCGCCGCCGATCATGGCGAAGCCCGTATTCAGGAACGTCTCGCACGCGACGCGCGACTCGGGGTCCTGCGTCAGGATCGCGTCGAGGATCGCGTCAGAGATCTGGTCGGCCATCTTGTCCGGGTGACCTTCGGTCACGGACTCCGAGGTGAAGAGGTGTTCACGGGACATCGAGTCTACTCCTTGATCACATTCGAGCGCCCTGATGGGTGCAGGGAAATCAGAAGCCATTCGGAAAATAGATGCCGATGGATCCGACGTAGATTCTGTCTCCAGGTGGCGTCTGATGGGAGGGAGTGGGCCCAGAGGCCCATGACCGAGCAGAAGACACACC
>Ga0100377_1000535_pt1 | contig 32606 bp, 21 predicted proteins | sample CryGeymeta201501_FD_83664 | JGI IMG/M metagenome (GOLD analysis project Ga0100377, IMG submission 83664) | Groundwater microbial communities from Crystal Geyser aquifers in Utah, USA - Crystal Geyser metaG 2015-01 | ecosystem: Environmental > Aquatic > Deep subsurface > Groundwater | place: USA...
AGGGCTGAGGGCTGAGGGCTGAGGGCTGAGGGCTGAGGGCTGAGGGCTGAGGGCTGAGGGCTGAGGGCTGAGGGCTGAGGGCTGAGGGCTGAGGGCTGAGGGCTGAGGGCGCGCGGGGACGCGCGCCCAGGCGTGCGGGACGCGAGCACCGTGCTCGCGCCGCTTCACCGCTCAGCGGGACTTCGTGCCGACGGTCAGAGCGTAGTGCGCGCCGTCCGGCGTCGAGTCCGTCAGGATGATCTGCGCGAAGTACGTGCCGGTGTAGGTGGGCGTCATGGTGACGACGCCGGCCTTGTCGCGCGTGGTGTCGTACGCCAGGCGATAGCCCCGGTCGTCGTAGATGACCAGGTCGACGTCGTGCGCGTCGTTGCAGCCCGAGCCGACGAAGGCGTACTTGACGCCCTGGTAGAGCGTCAGGCGACGCAGGGCGTACGTGCGGAAGGGCAGGTAGCCTGTGGCCGACGAGTTGAAGTAGTAGCCGTTGTTGACGAGTACCACGGCGCTCACGCGGACCGCTTCGCGGGCCTCGTAGGTCGTGGCGGCGGCCTGCTGAACCGGGAGGAGCGTGGCGAGGAGCGTGGCGGTCATGACCGCGACGGCGGAGAGTTGACGCTTGAACATGGTGGTCCTCATCAGTGTGAGAAAAAAGGTCGTTCGCGGTCCCGCTGGTCGGCGCGCCGGCCCTCATGGGGAGTCGGTCGCGCCCGCTCGAAGGGCTTACTCGAGGATGGCCTGCTTGGTGTCCTTGGCGAGCTCAAAGATCTTCTTCGTGTTCTTCTCGCTCACGGAGGCTCCCTTCTCGACGGTCATGAGCTTCTCGAGCTTGCCGAGCTTGCCGAGCACGAGCTTGCCGTACTTGTCGTCCTTCTTGAGCACGTCGTTGGACTCCCGCACGTCCTTGATCAGCTCGTGCTGCCGCAGCATCGTGGCGGCCTTCTTGGAGTAATCGTCCGAGAGGACCTTGGAGACGACCCAGGTGCCTTCGACGTAGGCGCCGAGGCTGAGCAGGAAGGCCAGATCGGGCCGCTTCATCTCCTCCACCAGCTGATCGGTCATCTTCCCGCGGAGCTGGCCGAGCGCCGAGCGCAGCTCGCCCCACTCCTTCTTCTTGAGGTGCTCGCGGACCGTCTTCAGATCGTCCTTGTCGACCTTGACCTTGAGCTGCCTGGCGAGGTCCACGACCTTGGTAAGCTCGCTCCCTGCGGCCTTGGTGTCCTCGGCGTGCACGTAGACGAAGAAGTCCGTCAGCACCATACCGGTGACCAGCGCGGTCTGGGAGTCGTCCGAGTACTCGGTCTTCTCGATGGGCTCGACGACCTTGTTCCACTTCGGCTTGCCGAGGGCATTGAGCGCCGCGAACGCGTCGTCCGGATCGGGGATGACCGCCGCGACCTTCTCGCCAGAGTCCTTCTCGAGCTTGCTGGTGTCGGCCTGCTCAGGGATCTCCTCCTTGCCACCGCCCTTGCAGGCAACGGCAGTGAGCATCGTCAGGGCGAGCATCAGGGCGAGGAGGCGGACGAGAGGATGACTACGCATGGAGAGCCCTCCAGGTGGTTGGTGAGCGAACGCGGGGACGTGGTGCGCAGCGGGGCGGGTGCGGATGGGTGCCACCTCGCTGGGCGATCGAGCCGGATCCCACGACAGGGAGCGCTGCGAATGCAGTCTGGGTGCCGACCATCAGTGCACCGAGTGTAGAAAGAGGTGCGCGGGGTGTCAAGCAAGCGCGCCACCTTCGCCTGCCGAGCGTCCCTCGCGGGGCGGTCGCGCCTCGCGCCGCGATGGGGGGGACAGGCGCGGGCAGACTGTGGTAGGCTCGCCGGAAGGTGCGATGGCAGGGGGGAACGTGTGGGCCGCGCAGCGGCCGGTGTCCGTGGTGTCGCGGCGCGTCCGGGGGTCCGGCGCGCTGCCGTTCGAGGCGTCCAGCTCTGGAGTGTACGATGCGCAAGCTCTACCAGCCCCACTTTCGCGGTGCGGGCGACGGTCTGGTCTTTCACTTTCTGTTCGGTTTCGAGGGCATGTCGTCCTCGGATCAGCGCCTGGTCTCCGAGGAGCTGCCGCTGATCATGGACGACATCGCCGAGCTCATTCAGCACGGCTACACGGTGGTCCTCGACACCGAGGGGACCCTCGGCAAGCTCCGACAGGCGCTCTACAGCGAGGTCGCCGACGTGCCTCGCCTCCGCACCGCGGGCGTGATGTGGAGCTCGTCGGGCAAGCCGGACGGGACGCTCGGCACGTGGGATGGCGCGACGGTCCAGCCCGCGGATGTTCGCGCGCACAAGGTGGATCGGCTGCTGCGGATGATGATCCTGTCCGCGCCCTACGCCGGCCAGATGATCGACGGCTGGATGGCCGCGTGCGGCGCCGAATGCCACGTGTTCGCCTGGGACGACGACATCGGCCGCGGCAGCAAGCTGGAGTTCCTCAACGCCCGCGCTGGCGATCGGTTGGGGTTGCACGACCTGATCCGGGTGCACCTGCTCAGGCAGGAGACCTCCCCGGCGCCTGCGGCCTCGGCGCCTGCGACCTCCCCGCCTGTGAAGCCAGCGCCTGCGCAGGCGCCACCGCCCGGCCTGACCGACGACGGTCGCACCGTCGCGCTGCCTGCGGTGGTCGCGGTGGCCGGCGTCGCTGCCGCGCGGGCCCCACGCGAGGTTGCGGCCCCCGGCACCGCCGAGGACGAGGCCCCCGTGGAGCCGACCGCGCTCGCGGTCGCCGACCCGTCGCCGACCGACGACTCGCCAGCGCCTGCGGAGTCCACACCAGACCCCGCCGAGGCGCCGAAGCAGGATCCGATCGGGAACATCGCCAACTCCGTGTTCAGCGCATTCAGCGGGGGGAAGAGCTTCGATCAGGTGGTGGGTGAGCAGCTCAAGCGCCACAAGCTGCTCGGCGGCGTCGCGGCCACCGTGCTGCCAGGGCTCGTGTCGTACGCCGGAGGCAAGGCGGCCACCCGGATCAACGACACCGGCGCCCGCAACGTCATCAAGTCCGCGACCGACGCCGCGAGCAAGGCGCTGTCACAGAACCCCGACGAGGAGGCCGCCGAGGCGGCTCGCGCGGCCGCGGCCGCGAAGGCTGCCACCGCCGCACCCCAGCCGACCGGCGCACCTCAGCTCGCCGAGGCCGCGGTCCAGTCGCCGGTCGTGCTCGTGGCCCCCACGCTGGCCGAGGTCGAGGTACACCTCCCCAACGACTCCGATGCCCCGACCTCGCCGCGCGAGCTCGAACACCGCCTGCGCCAGGTCGCCGAGGACCTCCGGGCGTCCTCGAGCTGGCAAGGCAAGACGCTCACCATGGACGTACCGCTCGGCGACCGCCACCAGGTCGTCTACGCGCGCCTGCTCCCCGATGGGCCGACGACGTGTCTGAGCCTGTACTGTCATGTCGGCTACAAGCAGGAGGAGACGGACCTCGCCCACGCGCTACGGCTCGCCGCGCAGACCTGGTTTGCGCGTGTGTCCCTGGTGGCAGGCGATCAGGGGGACACCCTCCTGTGCCAGACCACCCTGCCGCGGACGTCGCTCACGCGCGACGTCCTGCGGCTGGCGGTGCAGGAGCTGGCCGGCCTCGCGGACGGGTTGGAAGGCGCGCTGTTCGGCGCCGACCACTACTGAGGAGTCACTTGGGCGCCGGGGTCACCGGGGCCGGCGGCGCGGCGGGGGCGGGGTGGCCGGGCGGCATGCCTCCACCGGGCGGCATGCCCTGACCAGGCATCATCCCCTTGCCGGGCATCATCCCCTTGCCGGGCATCCCGTGACCGGGGGGCATCCCCTGGCCGGGGGGCATCCCCTGGCCGGGCGCGCCCATGCCACCGGGCATCGACGGCACGACCATGGGGGGCGGCGGGGCGACGAGCACCTCGACCTTGCCAGCGGCCTTCAGGTCGGCGACGAGCTTGTCCTTGGCCTCGCGGAACTTGCGGGCCTCGAGGCGGCCGAAGATCTCGTCCTTGACCTCCTCGTAGGGCTTCTGCCCGGCCTCCTCCTTCTCCTCGACCTTGATGATGTGCCAGCCGAACTTGGTTTTGACCGGCTTGGTGATCACGCCCACCTTGGCGGCGAAGGCGGCGTCCTCGAACTCCTTGACCATACGGCCACGCTCGAACTTGCCGAGGTCACCACCGCGCGGCGCGCTGGGGCCCATGCTCATCTCTTTGGCGAGCGCGGCGAAGTCGGCGCCCTTCCTGGTCGCCAGCTTGTAGATCTCGTTGATCTTCTTCTCGCCGTCGGCATCCGACAGGCCGGGAGGGCCACCCGCCTCGTCAGGCCCGGTCTTGATCAGGATGTGGGAGGCCTTGATGCGCTCCTTCTGGGAGAACCGGTCCTTGTTCTCCTCGTAGTGCGCCTTGGCCTCCTCCTCGGTGACGGTCAGAGAGTTGTCCTTGTTCAGGAACTTCTCCAGCGCGATCTTCTTGGAGATGTCCTCGCGCAGCTTGTCCATCGTCATGCCGGAGCGCTGCAGGAACGCCGCGAACTGCTCCTCGCCGCCCGGCATACGCTTCTTCTGCTTGTCGAGCTCGGCGTCGATGTCGGCCGGGGCGACCACGATGTTCTCGGACTTGAGCTTCTGGCCGATGAGCTCGTCCTCGACGAGGCGATCGACGATCTTGGACTCGAACCGCTTGAACTGCTCGGGGGGCATCTTGCCGCCGAACATGGAGAAGCGCTTCTCCAGGTCGGCGAGCTCCTTCTGGAGGGCCTCGCGGGGGATCTCAACGCCGTTGACGCGGGCCACGGGGCCGGTCTCGTCGGCGGGGGTGGGCGGCGTGTCGCTCGGCGGGGTGGTCGGGTTGGCCGGGTCGGCCGGGTCGGCCGGGTTGTCCGCGTTGTCCGGGGCGACCGTGGAGGCGTCCGCCTTGTCCGCGCCCTCGGGCGCTTTCTTGTCGCAGGCGCTCATCAAGCTGAGCGCCGTCAGCACGGCAACCAACACGAGCAGGTGTCTCTTCATCACTTCAAATCTCCTGGAGTCCGTGGGGGACAGGGCCAGAGCGCGCGCTCGCCGCGGATGAGGTGGGAGCACGATGGTGAGGGGGGCGCCGGCGACACACCGCGGTGAAAGACCGACGACAGAGGTCACTCCCGAGGAAGGAGCGAGCGCCGTGATTGGTGAGCCACACCGGCCCGGCCGAACAACAGCGTGCAAGAGATAGGATATGCTTGCGGCCGTGTCAAATGGTGTCGTGGCGCGGCTTGACTCCCGAGAGCAGGCTCGGCATCCATGTCAAGGGCGCGGGTCGGGTCGACGGCGGATGGTAGGCCAGGAGGGACGGCATGAGGGAGTTGGGGATGCGGCAACTGCGAGGGTGGTGGGTCGGGTGGGTGGCGCTGTTCGCGCTCTGGGGGTGCGCCGCGGCCGAGGTCGTGCCCGACGCCGCCCCGACCACCGCCCCGACCTCCGCGCCAGCGAGCGCGCCGGACTCGGCTCCGGCCGCCTACCCCGAGGTCGAGCTCGAGCCGGCGCCCTGCGACACCTTCTGGGGCCCCATCGACGAGGCCAGCGATCTCGATCCGGCCCGCATCACCCGGCACATCGCGTTCCTCGCCGACGACAAGCAGCAGGGGCGCGGGGTCGGTACGGACGGCCTGACGGTGGCCTCCGAGTACGTGGCGAAGGAGCTCGCAGCGGCGGGTCTGTCCCCGGCGGGCGATGGCGGCACGTGGTTCCAGACCTTCGAGGTGGTGGTCGGCACCGCGCTGACCTCGCCCGCGGCGCAGCAGCTCGCCGTCGGCAAGACGGCGCTCGCCCTCGACGCTGGCTGGCGGCCGTTCGCGTTCAGCGACACCGCCACGCTCGACGCCGAGGTGGTCTTCGCCGGCTACGGCATCTCCGCGCCCGCAGAGGGCTACGACGACTACGCGGGGCTCGACGTCAAGGACAAGATCGTGCTGGTGATGCGGCATGAGCCCCAGCGCAACGACCCCCACGCGCCGTTCAACGGCGACAAGCCGTCGCGCTACTCGGACCTGCGGTACAAGGCGCACGTCGCCCAGAAGAACGGCGCCCGCGCGCTGCTCGTCATCAACGACCCGGCCAGCTACGCCAAGCCCAGCGAGGCCGACCCTGACGGGCTCTACAAGTTCGAGGGCAGCGCGCAGGCGGGCATCGTGGCGGCGCACATGACGTGGAGCGCGGGCGGGCCGTTCGTGCGCGACCAGCTCGGCCTGGACCTCGAGGCGGCGCAGCGCTCCATCGACGGCCCGCTCAAGCCCGGCAGCAAGGCGCTGGGCCGGTCGATGAAGCTGGCTGTGGACATCAAGCGCACCACGGAGAAGGTGCGCAACGTCGTCGGCGTCTTGACGCCGGCGGGCGCCTCGGACAAGGAGGTCGTCATCGTCGGAGCCCACTACGACCACCTGGGGTTCGGCGGCGAGGGCAGCTTGCGGCCGGAGAGCCACGAGGTGCACAACGGGGCGGACGACAATGCGTCGGGCACCGCGGTCGTGCTGGAGCTGGCCCGCGTGATGGCGGCGGCGAAGGACAAGCTCAAGCGCCCGGTCTACTTCGTGGCGTTCACCGCCGAGGAGATCGGGATTCGCGGCTCGCAGTACTTCGTCGAGCACCCGCCGGTGCCGACCGACCACTTCGCGGCGATGCTGAACTTCGACATGGTGGGACGGCTGCGGGAGGACACCCTCCATGTGAGCGGCGTCGGCACCGCCACGGAGTTCGCCACGCTGACCGACAAGGCCGCCCGCGGCACCGGCCTCAAGATCGTCCCCGGCCGGGACGGCTACGGCCCCAGCGACCACTCGCCGTTCTACGCCCACAACGTGCCGGTCCTGTTCTTCTTCACCGGGCCCCACGATCAGTATCACACACCGGACGACGACCTCGCCCTGATCAACGCCGAAGGCGCGCGCCGGGTGGCGGCGTACGCCTGGCGCGTGCTCGGTTATCTGGATACATCCTCGGCGAAGGTGAGCTACACCCAGGCGGACACGGCGGTAGCCGGTGACTTCGGCGGGACGGGCAACTCGGGCTACGGCCCGTACCTGGGGACGGTACCGAGCTTCGGTGAGACGGGCGGACACGGGGTCAAGCTCCAGGGGGTCCGGGCCGGCTCGCCGGCGGAGCAGGCCGGCATCCGCCCCGGCGATCTGATCGTCGAGTTCGGCGGCACCGCCATCAAGGACCTCTACGACCTCACCTACGCGCTTCGGGACCACAAGGTCGGCGACGTGGTCGAGGTGGTGGTGGACCGCGAGGGCACCCGGGTGCGGATGACGGCGACGCTGGGGAAGCGCAAGTGATCAGGCACAGCCTCGCGGGTGTGTTGGCGTGGAGCCTCCTGGTGACCAGCGCGGGTGCCGCCTTCGGCCAGCCGACCCCGGATACCGGTCCCGACGCGGCCGAGGCCGATGTGATGCCCCTCGACGAGGTGGTGCCCGTCGCCAGCGACACGGCGGGCGAGCTCGATCCGCTGGTGTGGGCGGACGCGCACAAGGAGCGCTACGTCGATCATCCGCCCGAGACCACCCCGCCTGCGTCGTCGGACCTGCCCGCGCTCGAGCCCGACGTGGTCGCCATCAAAGCGTGGCTGTTCAAGACGCTGGGGGTCGTGGCGCCGGAGGTTCGCCTCCGTCCGGTGGTGCTGGACTTCGACCCGGAGGACGAGGTGCTGGTGGAGGTGCCCTTCGCGCTCGACGGCCGGACGGTCGAGTGGCTCCTGCTGCTCGACAAGCGCGGGGCGGGCTATGTCTTGGCGAAGCGGTGGACGGTGGACGGCCGCGACGCGCGGGCGAAGGTCGTCGCGCACGGGCACGGCCAGCGGGCCTGCCTCATCGTAGAGAGTCAGGACGCCGATTGGCACGAGGTGGAGCTCCTTCAGCTCGACGGCGCGCTCCGCACGCTCGGCGCGTTCGGTGCGGGCGGCGCGGCGCATCTGACGGTGGACCGCCAGCGCGCGACCTACGTGATCGCCCTCGCGCTTGCTGACGGCGTCCATCGTGCCTGGAGCCTGTCCATGACGAAGACGGGCTTTGAGCTGAAGGCCGCGGACGTGGCGTCCTCCCAGCCCTGAGGGCTCAGTCGAGCAGGTCGCGGCGCGATCCTTCGAGGGCGTTGACGACGAGGCGGACGTCCTGAGAGCGCTCGGCGGGCAGGACCAGCGTCGCGTCAGCCGTGGCGACCACGACGAGGCCCTTGAGCCCGACCGCCGTCACGACGTGATCCGGTCGCTCGTTGACGACCACCGTGTCCTCGCAGTCGACGAGCAGCGCGGCGCCGCGGGTGACGTTGCCGGCTGCATCGCGCTCCAGCACCTCGGACAGCGCGGCCCAGTGGCCCAGATCGCTCCAGCCGCAGTCGGCCTTGACGACGCGCACCGTTCGCGCGCCCTCCATCACCCCGTAATCGATGCTGACCGAGGGAAGGGTCGGGAAGATGGCCTCCATCGCCTCGCCGAACCTGGGCGTGTCGAGGTCGGCGTCCAGCCGGGCGAGCCCGTGGGCGAGTTCGGGGAGCTGCCGGTCGAGCTCGTCGAGCATCGTGCGGGCGCGGAAGACGAAGATCCCGGCGTTCCAGAGGGTGATCCCCTCCTCGACGTAGCGCCGCGCCGTGTCGAGGTCGGGCTTCTCGACGAAGCGGGCAACGGCCGGGGGATCGCCCGAGTCAGGGGCGGGTTCGATGTAGCCGTAGCCGGTCTCGGGGCGCGTCGGCGCGATGCCGAGCGTGACGATGGCGTCGCTGTGCGCGGCGCAGTCGGCGGCCCGCTGGACCGCAGCGAGGAAGGCCGGCACGTCCTCGACGTGATGGTCCGCGGCGAAGACGCCGATGACCTCGTCGCGGTCACCCAGTCGATGGGCGATGAGCCGCGAGGCGAGCCCGATGCACGGCGCCGTATTCCGCCCGACGGGTTCGGCGAGTATGTTCGCGGCGGGCAGGGATGGTACCAGCCTCGATACCTCCGGCACAAGATGGGCCGAGGTCACCACCAACGTGTGTTCTGGATCAGTGAGCGGTTGGAGTCTCAGGATCGTCTCCGCCAGCATCGCGCGCTCGGTGACGAAGGGCAGGAGCTGCTTCGGGCGGCTGCGTCGGCTCAACGGCCAGAACCGGCTGCCTGTGCCCCCCGCCATGATGACCACGTACATCCTCGACCTCCGATGACTCGTCTCCGACCCCTCACGCACCGGCGAAGTGCCACACCAGCGCCAGCGCGCCGATCCCGAAGCAGTACCACGCGAAGTGGTGGAACTGCGCCCGGCGCAGCACCTGCATCAGCACCAGCAAGCACACCCATCCCACCAGAAACGACGCCAGCGCCCCCACCCCGAACTGCGCCCACTGCTCCGCCCCGCCGAGCCCGCCCGCCTTCTCGGCGGCCTCGCCGAGCTTCAGCACCAACGCCCCGAGGATCGCCGGGATCGACAGCAGGAACGAGTACCGCGCTGCCTCCTGTCGCCGCACCGCGAGGAACAGCGCGACCGTGATCGTCAGCCCCGAGCGGCTGATCCCCGGCAGCACCGCGATCCCCTGCGCCACGCCGATCAGCAGCGCCTGCCACATCCCGATGTTCCACAGCGACAGCAGCCCCCCGCGCTGCGGGCTCGCCTCTTCGGCTGCTTCCGCCCCCGCCTCCGCCCGCCCCGTCGGCGCCAGCCGGCTCGACAGCAGCAGCGCCCCGTTCACCAACAGCAGGCCCCCCACCACCGGGAGCGAGAAGAACGGGCTGTCCACGAGGTCGTTCAGGAACTTGCCGATGATGGCCGTCGGCAGCGTGGCCAGCACGATGAGCGCCGCCAGCCGCGTCCCCTCCGGACCGAACAGCCCCGACAGCCCCCCGCCCCGAAGCGCCTTCGTCACTCCCTCATGGATCCCCGCCAGGATGCCGACGAGGTCCTTGCGATAGACCACGATCACGGCCAGCAGCGTCCCCAGGTGCAGGATGATGTCGAACAACAGGTCTGGCTCCTCCTGGCCGAACAGCGCACCCGCGATCCGCAGGTGCCCCGAGGAGCTGACCGGCAGAAACTCCGTGGCACCCTGCAGCACGCCAAGTCCGATGGCTTCGAGCCAATGCATCGCGAGCTCACCCCGCTGACCAGGCCGTGACCCGCCTGGCGTTCGATGGAATCACTGTGTGGATGCGCCGACCCCACAGCGCACGGGGCCGAAGCGCCGCCGCAGGGTAGGCGTGGCGTCCGCCGAACGCAAGGTGTGCTCGGCGTGATCGAGCCGGGCTCCCCGCCGTGGCCGGACGGGGCGCGGTCGATTGACAAGGCCGGCGGAGTGATCCAAAAGTGGCGGACGCCGCGAGGGCGCCCGGCGCACACTGGCCCTCGCTGTCGACGTGGGCCCGTCGGCATCTCTCCTCCCTCCCCCGCGTGTCTCATGAAGTGGTTTCACCGACTCACCCTCCTGACGGCGACGCTCACCTTCCCGCTGATCGGCTTTGGCGCGATCGTGCGGCTCAAGGGGGCGGGGCTCGGGTGTCCTGACTGGCCGCTCTGCTACGGCAAGGTCACACCGCTCACCGACGTCGTCACGCCCGCACCCGCCGGGCTCTCCATGGCGTTGGAGGTCGGCCATCGCTACGTGGCAGGCGTGGTGGGGCTGCTGATGCTCGCGCTGCTCATCCTGGCGATCGCGCGGTTCCGGCAGCACCGGCAGGTGCTCGGGTGGTCGATCGGGGCGATGCTGCTGCTGTTGCCGCAGATCATCCTCGGCGCCCTGACCGTGACGATGAAGCTCGCGCCGTGGACGGTGTCGATGCACCTCTTGTTCGGCAATCTGTTCTTCGCGTCGTTGCTCGTGCTTGGCGCGCGGGCCGGTGAACTGGTGCGTGGGGAGCCTCGGCGGTTGGCGGCGAGGACACCGTTCGCGAAGGCGGCGGTGATGACCTGGGTGCTGACCTTCGTCCAGCTCTTCCTCGGCGGCTGGACCAGCGCGTCCGGGGCGGGCTTCGCGTGCATCACGTTCCCGCAGTGTGTCCCCGGCCTCTGGCTCGCCGAGCGCTCCGACAGCCTCGCGGCGCTGCACATGGCGCACCGCGGGGTGGGCTTTGCGCTGGCCGGGGCGCTGATCGCGCTGGCTGTGCTCGCGTTCCGTGACAAGACCCTGTCACGTGGGGTAAAGTGGGCGAGTGCCGCCCTTCTGGGCCTGGTCGTCGCTCAGATTCTCGTCGGGTGGTACAACGTCGAGAACCTCATCCCCGTCCCCACCTCGGCCCTCCACACGGCGATCGCCGCCGCGATCGTGGGTGTCGTGACCTGGGTGACGTCCAAAGGCACCACCATGGAAGAAACTGTCTCGGTCGGCGAAGCGCCGATCGCGGAGGGCGCGGTTGAGCCGCAGGGGCAGGCGTCCCTCGGCGGGACCCTGCGAGCCTACATCCAGCTGACCAAGCCCGGCATCCTCCGTCTCCTGCTCATCACCACCTTCTGCAGCATGCTGGTCGCCGAGCGCGGCTTCCCCGACCTGATGGTCGTGCTCTGGACGATGGTCGGCATGGCGATGGTGTCCGGCAGCGCCAACGCCGTCAACATGGTCTACGATCGCGACATCGACGCCATCATGGAGCGCACGCGCAAGCGACCGCTCCCGCTCGGCCTCATGACCCCGAAGCGCGCTCTGATCTTCGCCATCACCATCGGCGTGGTCGGCCTGGCGATCCTGACCTTCGCGCTGAACCCGTTGACGGCGCTCGTGGCGCTGTGCGGGCACCTGTTCTACGTCTTCATCTACACGATGTGGCTCAAGCGCTCGACCCCGCAGAACATCGTCATCGGCGGCGCGGCCGGCGCGGTGCCGCCGCTGATCGGCTGGGCGGCTGTGACCGGGACGCTGGCGTTGCCGGCCTGGATCATGTTTGCGATCATCTTCCTGTGGACGCCGCCGCACTTCTGGGCGCTCTCGCTCTACAGGCGCGGCGACTACGCCGCCGCCGAGATTCCCATGTTGCCGGTGGTGCGTGGCGAGCGCACGACCAAGCTCCAGATCGTCTGGTACTCGCTGCTGCTGCTGCCTGTGACGGTCGTGTTGGGCTTCGCCCACAACGGCCTCGGCCTGATCTACCCGATCTCGGCGATCGTGCTCGGTTCGGCGTTCTGCTGGTTCTGCGTCAAGACGATGTTCGGCGAGGGCGACAGGTGGCCGAAGCGGACCTTCGCGTTCTCGATCTTGTATCTGGCGTTGCTGTTCCTGGCCATGAGCGTGGACAGCGTCGTCTCATCGCCCTTCGACGCGACGGCGGACGGCGTGCGGATCGAGCTCCAGCCGGTCTCGGCGGCCGAGGCGCCTCTGGCTCCATGAGGCCCGGCCCCGGCCGCTCGCGTCAAGCCGACGTTGAGCGTCAGGTCCAGACCCGCTCCAGCACCACCCCGACAAGCTCGCCAGTGAGGGCATCCCGGCCGCCGAGGACGTGGATGGCGAGGACGCTGCCGTCGTAGGTCGGCGCGCTGTGCAGCGCCACCACGTCAAGCCGCTCGACGTGCGTGCTGAGCGCGTCGACGATGGCGTGGCCGGACAGGCGCTCGACCTCAACCGCGCGGCCAAGCGGGGTGCCGGGGTCGAGGAACGACGCCCTCACGGCCTCACTGTGCTCGGCGAAGGCTTCGAGCGGCTCGGCGTAGAGGTAGCCGCTTCGGCCGTCCGGGTCGAGGAACGAGGTGAAGCCGGGCTCGGCCTCGCCTGTCCAGGGGTCTGACTCGGCGATGTGGGCGCGCATCCGCGGCAGGACCGCGGGCAGCTCGCGGACGGCGGTCAAGATGGCCTCCTGCACCTCCACGACACCGCCCGGCCAGGGCATCGCGAAGGTCGCGATCGTGCCCGCGTGCTCGTTGCCCTCGTAGCTGATATCGAACCCACGACGAAGCAGCGCCTCGACCTGGGCGCGCAAGCCGATCCCGTCCGGGACGACGAGCGCGCGCAGCACCATCCCCACGCCGGGGTGCTCGCCGAAGAGCTCCTCGGCGATGGCGTCGATGTCGGTCGTGGTGCGGAGCAGCCGGTCGAGGCTCGTCGGGTTGAGGGGGTGGTCGGCGAGGATGATCAGATCGCCTCGGCGCAGGGCGGTGGCGAACCGTTCGAAGCCGTCGGGCTGGGGGTTCGCACCGACGATCCAGGCTCCGGGGTCGGGCGTCAGGGCCGTGAGCGCACCGTCGCGCCACTGGAAGGCACAACCGGCGCGGCGGACGCCCACGATCAGCCGCTCATCCGCTCGAAGGGCGCCGACCGCGCCGTGGGCGCCGTCGGCCAGCAGGGCGTGCTGGCATCGGACGCCGGGGATGCGGTCGCTCAGGTCGATGAACGGTCGCGGCCAGGCAGGGCGGGTGTGCGGCCGGGGCGTGATGTGGCACGCCAGCTCGAGGGTGAGCGCTTCCTGGTCTGACACAAGACACCTCCGTCAGGGCACGGTTGGGCCAGCGGCATGATCGCTGCGAAGCCAAGAAACGGCAACGCCGCACGAGGGTGCGGCGTTGTGAGAGGGGCGCGGCATCCGACTACGGGGCAGCGGCCGCTGCCAGCTTGAGCTTGACGGTGATCTCGCGACCTCCGCTCGTGTTCCCTGTGGTGCAGAAGGTCCGGTTGCCGTCGTCGTCGGGCTCGCGGAGGCAGTCGAGGCCCATGGTGGCGGCCACCTCGACCCCGTCGTCAGGCTGGACCTCGGGCAGGACCGTGCTGCCACGGTAGGCTTCCTTGAACTCGGCGTAGCCGTAGATGCGGTGCAGGTTGGCGGCGCCGTCGTCGCCTGTGGCGTGGTCGAGGCGGTAGACCGCGCCACTGTAGAACAGGAGCTCGCTCTCGTTGGTCGCCGACATCAGCGCCACGGGCGTCGTGCGCGGCTCGTCGGACTCGATCTTCGCCACGCGGCGCAGGCCCTTGCCGAGGTACGCCTGAAGCGACTTGAGGTCATTCTCCGTGAACGTGCCCGCCGCCACGAGGGAGGGCAGCGTCTCGTGCACGCTCAGGACGCGCCCGGTGAACTCCCTCCAGTTGCCGCCGGCCGCCTGGTTGGTCATCGGGCGGGTGTGCATCGTCACGAACGGGAAGCGGCCCTCGCGGCTCAGCGCCGCCATGCCCTGCCCGCTGTCTCCGTGGCAGTTCGCGCACATCGCTCCATACAGCGCCTCGCCGAGCTTCTCGTCGCCGGTGGCGTTCAGGCGCACCGCGCCGTACTTCGTCCACCGGGCGTTGCGCAGCCCCTCCTGGTCCTCAGCGAGCGCCGCCATGGCGACGTCGATGGGGAGCGGGTTGGCTTTCGGGGGACGGGAGAGCTCGATGCAGAGCGTCTGGACCTGCTCCGGCGTCGCCTTCTCCTGCCGATCCTCGGGGATCAGCTTGCCGCGCAGGTGGTGCACGATCGCCCACCGGTCCGCCTCGGCGAGCGAATCGAAGCCAGGCATCGAGGTGCCGGCGAGCCCGTTGGTGACGGTGTTGAACAGAGCGAATGCGGAGCTGCCCGCCTTGAAGTCGTCCTTGGCGAGGTTACGCGGCTTCGGGTCGAGCGCGACCGCCGCAGGCCCGTCGGCCTTGCCCTCAGGGCCGTGGCAGGACGAACAGTTGTTGCTGTACAGCTCGGCGCCGCGGGTGAGCTGCTCCGGCGTCGCATTGAGCTTGCTGTCGAGGTCCTTCTTGACCTCCGCGCGGCAGATGACCTGCTCGCCCGGATTGAGCTGCCCGCAGGCCGCCCCGAGCTCCGCCGCCGACGTGTCCGTCAGGCTGGACGAGGCCAGGAGATCCGCCCGCACGAAGTGCACGATCGACCAGCGGGCCTGCGCATCCAGCGCGTAGACCGGGCCGACGTCGGCGCTCGTATGGCCTGCGGTGAGCGCCGTGAACAAGCTCCCCGCCGAGGTGGCCTTGAGGCCCTCGCGGAGGTTGGTCGGACGGTTCGGCAGGCTGTTGGCCTGCGGCCCGTTACCGCGGCCGTCCTGACCGTGGCACGACGCGCAGCTCGCCTGGTAGGCCTGGCGGCCCTCCTCGACGACGGACGGGGTCGCCTGCATCGCGCGCTGCACCACCTTCATCGGCGCCGGAGGACAGGGCGGGGCGCCCTTGTCCTGGGCGAAGACGGCGACGGCCGACGCGGTCAGCAGCCCACCGACGGCGAGCAACGCCAAAACGCGGGGCAGGGGTCGTGAATGTGTATGGATTCTGCGCATGATGGCACCAGCGTTACTGATGATGGTGAAGCGCTTCGTGCAAGCGCGGATCCTTGATGGGGATCAGATTGTGCTTCGCCAGGCTCTTGCCCACGACCAGCACGAAGCCACCGAAGAAGCCCAGGATGACCGCGAGCTCCATCCACGGCAGGCTCGGCAGGAAGTGATGCTCGTGAGCCGAAGGGGCCGGAGCCACCCACCAGTAGATCTCGTAGATCGTCGCCAGCAGGATCCAGATGCACATGTACATCAGACCGGACCCGCGCTTGACGCCGCGAGGCAGCAGGAACAGGAACGGGATGATGAACTTGATGATCGGCAGCAGCACCGTCAGCGTGCCCCAGCCGTGCGTGTACCGCGTGTTCCAGAAGATGAACTCCTCAGGAAGGTTCGAGTACCACATCAGCAGGAACTGACAGAACGCGATGTACGCCCAGAACGTCGTCGCCGCGAACGTCAGCTTGCCCAGGTCGTGCACGTGGTTCTCGTTCAGGAAACCGTCCAGCAGACCCTTGCGCTGGATGTACAGCGCCGTCAGCGTCATCAGCGCAAAACCCGACTGCGCCATCGTCGCCCAGATGTTCACCGCCCACATCGTCGAGAACCAGTGCGGGTGCAGCGACATCAGGAAGTCGATGCCGATGATGCTCAGTGTCAGCGCGAACACCACCAGGAAGATCGCCGCCAGGCGGCCGTTCATCCGCGACAGGGCCTTGTCGCCCGTCGTGTCCTGCGTGCGGGAGTTCCGGTTCATCAGCCACGCAAACCCCGCCCACAGGGCGAAGATCAGCGGGGTCGTGATGACCATGCGCGTCCAGTTCAGGTAGCCGGCCTTGTGGGTGAGGATGACGTCCTTGGCCACCTCCTCCACGTCCGTCCACTCGTACAAGGTCGTGGCGCCGCCAAGGGCCAGGATCAAGCCGAGCACGCCCGCCGGGATCAGCCAGGCGCCGAACGCCTCCGGGATGCGGCGAATGGTCGAGGCCCAGCCCGCGCGGCTCAGGTACAGCGTCGAGACGAAGAACGGCCCGCTCGCTGCCAGCAGCGTCGTGAAGGTGAAGCCCATCAGGAAGGACTTCCAGGCTCGGATGCTGTCCGACGCCAGGCCGTAGCCAAACGCCAGCAGCCCGAGCACGACGAGTCCGAGGGTGACTGCCAGGAATCCATCGGGCAGCTTCAGCTTGTCCGGTGGCTCCAGGTGGTGGTCGTGATGATGTCCGTGACCCATGGTGAAGTCCTCAACCTGGTCAGTTGTTCGTCTGAACCCGAGCGATGTCTTTCTTCTCGGGGAACTCGGCGCGCTGCAACGCACGGACGTAGTTGACGATCGCCCATCGCTCCATCGGTCGGATCTGGCCGCGGTAGTGCGGCATCGTGTTCTGACCGTTGGTGATGATGTGGTAGATCTGCCCGTCCGCATAGCCGCGAAGCTTCGCTGACGTCAACGCCGGTGGCTTGGGGTACCGGGGCACGATGAACCCGTTGCCCAGGCCGCGCTCGCCGTGACAGACGATGCAATAGGTGTCGTACAGATCCCGCCCGCGCGACAGGGAGTCCATCGTCACCGGGAGAGGATTGCCGATGGACGCCGAGAGCGTCGGATCGGCGATCGCCTCGGCCGGATAGACCGTCTCGGTGGTCGCGATGGTGCCGGGCGCATACGGGCGCATGCCGGTCTTCTGCGCGTGCAGGTACGGTTGGTCCTGCATCTCCGTCGCCGGGTTCAGCTCGCCCCACTTCTTGTTCTTGCCAGCGGGGATGCCGAACTCGAGCTGCCGCACCGAGTCACAGCCCCACGCCACGAGCGCGAGCAGCAGGACCGAGGCGCAGATTACGACGGGGTTCAATCGCTTCATGACTCCCCCCTGACTTCGCGGACCTCGAGCGGATGAAGGCTCTCGAGGAAGGTTCGGGTCTTGGCGGCGTCGAACTTCGAGTCCTCGGCCGAGATCCAGATGCCAAAGCGGTCCGAGCTCAGCCGGCGGTGGCGCACCTTCGGCTTGAGCTTGGGGAGGCCAGCGGTGAGCAACATGATGAGCGCCGTGCCGACGCCCGCAAAGAGCACCGTCAGCTCGAACGAGATCGGCACGAAGCTCGGCCAGGCCGCGAACGGCTTGCCGCTGACGATGATCGGCCAGTCAAAGACCATGGTCCCGAACTGCATGGTCAGCGCCGTGGCGAGCCCCGTGGCCCCCAGCAGGAAGGTCACGTACGGCATCCAGGAGCGGCTCAGGCCCATGGCCTCGTCCATGCCGTGCACCGGGAAGGGCGTGAACACGTCCCACTCGGCGAACTTCTCGTCACGCACCTTCTCGGCCGCGTGCAGGATGTCCTGTGGGTGGTCGAACAGGGCCAGCATGCCCTCGACCGCGCCGTTGCCCGAGACCGACGCGCTGACCTGGCGAGGCGGCGGCGCCGAGCCCCCCCCATGGTCGCTGTGGTCGTGGCTGTGGCTGTGCCCGTGGTCGTGGCTGTGATCGTGGGTGGACGCAGCGACCTCTGCTTCGTCCTCGTCCTCGTCCCCGGAGTCCGCAGAGTCGTCGTCGGCAGAGTCGTCGGTCGCTTCGGGCTCGTCGGTCGCTTCGGGCTCGTCGGTCGCTTCGGGCTCGACGGTCGCTTCGGGCTCGTCCGCTTCGGGCTCGTCCGCTTCGGGCTCGGCGGCCGCCTCGGGCTCGGCGGCCGTCTCGGGCGCGTCGGCGCCGGGGATGGCCTCGGCGTTCTCCACGGGGAGGGCGCCACCGTCGGTGAGGCTCCAGCCGTCCGCCGGCAGGTCGCCGAGTCCGTCGAGGAGCGCGTCGGCCGAGACGTCGCCAGGTTCAGGGATCTTCTTCTTGTCTTCAGCCATGGAGAGCCTCCTGGACTACTTCGCGCGGCCGGTCGCGACGTCGGGGTTCATGGTGGCCTTGACCTCAAAGCCGGCGATCGTGGGCAGAGCCCGCGTAAAGAGCAGGAACAGGGTCATGAACCAGCCGAAAGAGCCGATGGTGATGCCCCAGTCGATGAAGGTCATGTTGTACATGCCCCAGCTGCTGGGCAGGAAGTCGCGGTGGAGCGAGGTCACGATGATGACGTAGCGCTCGAACCACATCCCGATGTTCACGAAGATGCTGACCACGAACATCACGTAGATGTTTCGGCGCAGCTTCTTGAACCAGAAGATCTGCGGGATAAACGCGTTGCAGGTGAACATGATGAAGTACGCCCAGCCGTACGGGCCGAAGGCGCGGTTCTGGAAGACGAAGCCCTCGTACGCCGAGCCCGAGTACCAGGCCATGAAGAACTCTGTCGAGTAGGCAAAGCCGACCAGCATGCCCGTCAGCATGATGACCTTGCACATCGACTCCAGCACGTTGACCGTGATGATGTCCGTCAGCCCGAACACCGACCGCATGATGACCATCAAGGTCACCACCATGCCGAAGCCCGAGAAGATGGCGCCGATGACGAAGTAGGGCGGGAAGATCGTCGCGTGCCAGCCCGGCAGCACGCTCGTGGCGAAGTCGAACGACACGATCGTGTGCACCGAGAGCACCAGCGGCGTCGCCAGACCGGCCAGCAGCAGGTAGGTCGACTCGTAGTGCCGCCACGCCCGGTTGCTGCCCGTCCAGCCGAGGCTGAGCAGGTTGTACAGCATCCGGCGCCACTTGTTGTCCGCCCGGTCGCGCACCGTCGCGACGTCCGGGATCAGGCCGACGTACCAGAACACGATGGAGATCGTGCCGTAGGTCGAGATCGCGAAGAGGTCCCACACCAGCGGGGAGTTGAAGTTGACCCACAGCGGACCACGGCCGTTGGGGATCGGGATCAACCAGTAGGCAAACCAGGGACGACCCACGTGGAGCAGGGGGAACAGACCCGCGGTGGCGACGGCGAAGATCGTCATCGCCTCGGCCGAGCGGTTCACCGCCGTGCGCCACTTCTGGCGGAACAGGAACAGGATGGCGCTGATCAACGTGCCCGCGTGACCGATGCCGATCCAGAACACGAAGTTCACGATGTCGATGCCCCAGCCCGTCGGGCTGTTGATGCCCTGGACACCCATACCGGCGCCGAACATCAGGAAGACCGACGTCAGGAAGAAGGCCAGCACCGTCAGCGAGACGCCGAACGCCAGCCACCACTTCATGCCCGGGAAGCTCTCCACGTGCCGGATGATCAGGTCGTCCACGTCCTTGTAGGACTTGCCACCCGTGACGAGGGGCTCGCGATCAGCCATCGGGCCGCCAAGGGGGCCCTTGCCAGCCTTGTAGACCGAATAACCGGTGAGGTCTTTTGCTTGGGTCGCCATGCTCGGTTCTCACCTTGAGCGGGCTGCCGACCAGGGGTCGGCGCTCTTCGTTACGCACATTGCGGACCTGCACCGGAGGCGGGTGCAGGCACTATCGTGGGGCCCCTGCGGCCGGTCAGACGTTGCGCACCCGCGTCATGTACTTGACGCCGGGCTGCACGTTGAGCTGCGACAGGAGGGTGAACGACCTGGGGTCGTTGACCGCCTTCATGATCGCGGAGTCCTTCTCGCGAAGGTCCCCGAAGGTGATCGCCTCGGCCGGGCAGGTCTGCTGGCAGGCCGTCTTGACCGCATCGGACTGGATCCCGAGCTTCTTGGCCGTGTAGCTGCGCTTGCGAATGCGCTGGACGCAGAACGAGCACTTCTCCATCACACCGCGGGCGCGGACGGTGACCTCGGGGTTGAACTTCAGCCCGAGCGGCCACTTGACGTTCAGCTGCGCCTGCTCGCGCATCTGGGGGAAGACCTCGGCGAGGAAGGAGTCGCTGCGGTCGTCGCCATAGTTGTACCAGTTGAACCGGCGGACCTTGAACGGGCAATTGTTGGCGCAGTAGCGCGTGCCGACGCACCGGTTGTAGACCTGCTCGTTGAGGCCGTCGTCGCTGTGGACGGTGGCCAGGACGGGACAGACCGACTCGCACGGGGCGTTGTTGCAGTGCTGGCAGAGCATCGGCTCCACCAGCACGGTCGGGTTCTCGAGGTACTGGGCCGCGGCGATCTCGGGGTGCTGAGTGAGCATCTCGGCGAGGTAGTCGCCGTGATCCTCGCGCTCGGGCAGCTTGAAGTAGCGGTCGATGCGCATCCAGTGCATCGCGCGTCCCTCGATCACGCCCTTGCGGCCCACCACCGGGATGTTGTTCTCGACCTGGCAGGCCACCTCACAGGCCGAACAGCCCGTACAGCGGGCCAGATCGATGGCCATCTCCCACTTGGACTTCTCGTAGAAGTGATCCTGACCCCAGGTCACCTCGTCCTTCGGGAACTTGTTGGCGTTGCCCCAGAAGGCCAGCGCGTCCTCCTCTTCGGAGCCGGCGCCCTTGTCCTTCTTGTACTCCTCGAGCGTCGCCAGCGGCACCAGGTGCCGCTCGTGCAGATCGATGACCTGGCCCTTGCCCTGCGGCTGGCCGACCGGATCGATCGCGCCCGTGCCGGTGACCGTCGCGCCGAAGCCGGCGTAGATGACGCCGTCGGCCGACAGGGTGGTCAGCGCGTAGGCGTTGGCGCCGATCAGGCCGTCGTTGGCCGCTGCGGTCAGCGTGGGGTCGTCGCCCGCGCGGAACTCCGCGCCGAAGACGCCGGCTGAGGTGCGGCCATAGCCGAGCGGGATGGCCACGGTGTCGTACTGGAGCCCCGGCATGAACAGGACCGGCGCCTTCACGCTCCCGGCCTCCGTCTTGACCTCCAGCACCTCGCCGTACTTCAGCCCCATCTCGGTGAACCGCTTGGGCGAGACGGCGATGTAGTTGCCCCAGGTCACCTGGGCGACCGGATCGGGGCACTCCTGCAGGACGCCGTTGGCTGCGTGGCGACCGTCCCAGATGGCGATGGTCGGGAACAGCTCGACCTCGACCTGGAGACCGGGCGTCTTGCGCTGGGCCGGGATCCGCTTGATCAGGTCGCCAAAGGTCGCCTTCGGCGCCGGCTTGCCGGTCAAGCGAGCCGCCTCGGCCGCGTACAGCGCCCGGGCGTCCACCTGGCTGCGGCCGTGGCCGGCGTAGTAGACGCCCTCACGGATGACGCCCTCCCAGAACCGGGCGAACGGCGCGGCGATCTTGAGGGCGCCGTGCACGTGCTTCGCCCAGAAGGACTGGAGATAGAAGAAATACGGACCGGGCGAGGTGCGCCCCATCGGGTCCTTGTAGCTCGTGTGCGCCTCGACGGCCGCCTTGACCAGCGAGCCTGCGCTCGCGGCGCTCAACTCCGCCGCCGCCGACCACAGCAGCATGCACTCCTCGATCGAGCGCGTGTCGTGCAGGGGAGTCAGGCCCGGCTGACGTACGCTGTGCAGGTGCTCGACCGGGTTGGCGTCGCCCCAGCTCTCAAGGAAGTGGCTCGCCGGGGCCAGGAAGTGCGACTTGCGCCCCGTCTCGGTCATCAGGGTGTCGACCGTGACGACGAGCTTCGCCTTCGTCATCGCTGCTTCGAAGCCCAGGGCCGCCGGCGCGTCGTAGAGCGGGTTGACCCCGACCACGATCAGCAGGTCCACGCCGCCCTTGAGATCGTCCACGAGCTTTGTCAGGCCGGCGTAGCCCGCGTCGATGTGATCGTAGCTGCCCGCCGTGTCCACGCCGCTGTGGTTGCTCGCCAGCGGCGTCTCCACCGTCGTGCCGACCGCGCCGAGGCTCTCGTTGATCAGCGCCACCACACCGTGCAGGGCCACCTCGTCGCTGCCACCGCCGATGCCGCCAGCGTAGGCCAGACCCGCGGCGCCCGCCGCCTTCAGGTCCGCCGCGGCGCCCTTGAGCGCCTCGGCGTCGATCCCGACGTCGCCGGCCACCTTGGCCGCGCTGAACGGCGTCAGGGCGCCCTTGACCGCCGCGTCCGAGGCGAACGGGCCGACGTTGCCGGCCACGATCAGCTCGTGCGCGATGGCGAGGGCCACGTACAGCTTGTCGCTCGGACGGATGGGCGTCCGGCGATCGGCCTGGATACCCGTGAGCGTCAGGCGGGACTCGAACACGTGCAGCCGGCTCATGCCGCCGTCCCTGTCCGGGTTGCGCCCCTCGCCGTACCCACGGGACTGCTCCGGCACCGCGCCGTCCACGTCGAGGAACGCGCCGCCGATCGAGACGATCGCGCGCGCCCGGTCGAACCGGTGGTGCGGCAGGTGCGGCTTGCCGTAGACCAGCTCCGCCGCCCGGCGGGCCGCCGTCGGCGCCAGCGGCTGCCAGATCGCGGCCCGCGCATCCGGGAAGCTGCTCAGGAACTCCTCCAGCAGGCCGAGCTGCGACAGCCCCGTCCGCGTATCGACGAGCATCCGCAGCTTGCCGCCCGAGGCGATCTTCTTGAGTGAGGTCAAGACCGCGCCGTCGAGATCCTGCCACGTCGTGTCCGAGACGCGGTCGGCCTCGATGCGCTGCGGCACCACCGCGCGCTCGGGGCTGTACAGGTCCAGCAGGCTGCCCTGACCGCGGGCGCACAGGGCGCCGCGGTTGATCGGGTGCAGCGGGTTGCCCTCGAGCTTGACCACGCGGCCTTCGCGGACCGTCAGGTTCGTCCCGCACTGCACCGGGCAGCCGTCGCAGACGCTTGAGAAGGTCAGCGGTTTGTCGTGGTAGACCCCATCCCGACGCTTGACGTACGGGACGATCTTCTCCTCGGGCGCGCGGCAGGCCGCGCCCAGGCCACCTGCGGCCGCGGCCACCGAGGCCACCCGGAGAAAATCGCGCCGCGAGACGCGCAGAGGCTCGGAGTTGTCGGGGAAGGTGACGGTGATCGCGGGCTCATCGCCGTTGGGTTCGGCGCGGAGGCGATCCAGCTCGTCAATCCATGCAGGAAGGTGGGAACGATCCTTCGATTCCTGACTCATCAGTAACCTCTATGCAGCCAGAGACGGAGCACGAAGCACGGCCAACCGGGAAGGATCCCTAGCGGTGACAGGTCGTGCAGTTCAGGGGCGCGTTGTACTCGGGCTTGCGGTGGCAGTTGACGCACCACCCCATGTTGAACTCGTTTTGGGTGCCGATGCGGGCCACCGCGGCGACGTCGCCGTGGCAGTTGACGCAGTCGAGACCGGACGCGATGTGGGGTTGGTGGTTGAAGTACACGAACTTCGGCATGTCGTGCACCTTCACCCACTCCACGGGCGTGTTGGTGTCGTACGCCTCGCGGACCTGCTTGATCCACTCCTGCCCCGCCGCCGTACGACCTGGCACGAGGGCGTGACAGTTCATACAGACCTCCACCGCCGGCACCGTCGAGTGACGACCGGCCGCGGGGGAGACGTGGCAGTACTGACAGGGAATTTGTTGGTTCCCTGCGTGGATGAAGTGACTGAACTCGATCGGCTGCGCGGGCTCATACCCCTCGCGGGGGTTCCGGCAGCCGGTCAAGGCGACAATCACCAGGGTGAGAGAGGCGAGCGTGTAGTGGAGGTGCCGCATGCTCATGGGCTCACGTGCCTGTGGGGGCTGGTCGCTGCAGGCGGGGTCAAGGAGGATCCCGGTGCGGGAAGGATGGTGCGCGCAGACGATTGCCCGTTGGGAGCCTTGGACCGATGGTGGGCTCTCGTTGGGGAGTGGAGAGCGCGGGCTTTTGTAACCCGAGATGCCATCCACACAAGGAAATGCACCGGTGTGCAACTCCGGTCGATGGTGCAAGAAACGCCCTCGGGAGGGGGAGCCGGGAATATTCGAGACCCGCAGGGGCGAGTCCGGCGAAGCGACCCCTTTCTTACCGATTTCGCCCGGGTTGTCAACTGATATTCGGTGCGCGACGCCGACCGGAGGCGCCTTGTGGCCGGTGGGCAACGGTGCGTTGCGCGCGTCGCTCACTGGACCTCCGGGTCCGGTTCGGTCGTCGGGCCCACGGAGACCACCGCAGACGCCCCGGGCAGGACCGACGGGAAGCGCCCGAAGTTCACCCGCCAGTACAGCGCCGTGATCGCCAGCACGACGCCCGCCACGATGAACGGCGCGTCGAGGTTCACGAACTCGTAGATCACCCCGCCGAGCGCCGGGCCGAACACCCGCCCGAGGCTGGCCGACGACTGCAGCAGCCCCATCGTCTTGCCGCTGTCCGCGTCGCCGGAGGTGTTGGCGGTCATGGCCATGATGCCCGGATGGGCGAGGCCGCGGCCGACGGATCCGACCGACAGCGCCACGACGACCCAGATGATCTGGTGCCAGAAGGTCGCCGCCACCAGCCCCACACCGAGCACCACGAGGCCCGCCATGGCCATGTTCCGGTCGCCGAACCGCTTGGCGAGCCGTCCCACCATCCCGCCCTGCACGACCACCATCACGAGCGCCGTGATCGTCAGCACGATCCCGACCTCCTTGGCGCCGTAGCCGAACACGTCGAGCATGAAGAAGGCGAAGGCGCCCTCGAGGATGGTCGTGGCGATGGTGAACCCGAAGAACACGATGAGCAGCACGCGCGTGGTCGGCCGCGTCAGGATCTTCTTGATGTTGGCGATGCTCAGCCGTCCGGCCCGGTCCTCGTGCCGCTTCTTGCGCTCGGCGGCGGTCAGCGTGTCCCGCAGCAGGACCGCGGCCAGGACGGTGTTGAACGCCGAGATGCCCGCGGCGACGTAGAAAGGCAGGGCGTGGCCGTAGGTGGCCAGGATCGCGCCGATCGCCGGTCCGATGGTGAAGCCGACCCCGAACGAGATGCCGATCACCGCCATGCCCTTGCTGCGGGTCGAGGCGTCGGTCACGTCGGTCACGTAGGCCGAGGCGATCGAGACGTTGCCGTTGGCGACGCCGGCCAGGATGCGCCACACGTACAGCAGCAGCAGGCTGGTGGACATCGCGGTGAGCAGGCTCGCGATCGCCGCCGCACCCAGCGAGACGGCCATCATCGAGCGGCGTCCGAACCGGTCGGACAGGGCCCCCCACACCGGCGCCATCACGAACTGCCCGGTCGCCATCAGCGCGAAGATCAGGCCGAGGTGCGCCGCGTCGCCGCCAAAGTCCTTCGTCAGGAAGGGCAGCACGGGGATGGCGGTGCCAAAGCCGATCAGCTCGATCAGCAAGACGATGAAGAGTCGAAGCAGGGGACGGCGCATGGGGTGGGTCCGCGGCGGCGTCGCGAGGCGACGCGGGTGGGCTCGCCTTCATACACGAATCCGCACCTGCTGCAAAGTGCGCCACAGGCAACAATCAGGCGGGTGCGAGCACGCAGGAGCGCCTACTCTGCGTCCTCTGGTGCCCACAGGATCGACAGCCGAATGGTCGGCGCGTCTGGCTTGCCGGCGGCGCGGGCGTCGAGCGCCTCGATCAGGGGCATGAGCTGGGCTTCGTAGAAGGTGTGTAGCGACGCGACGTCCTCGGCGGCGACCTGGAAGGTGATGTTGCGCACGAGGGCGCGGTCATCGCGCCGGACGAACTGCGCTCTCAGCGCCAGCGAGACGTGGTCCATCAGGGTGTTGAGGCCGTCCACGCGGGCCATCCAGGGCACGATTGACAGGCGTTGGATGGAGCGGCTCGGGGCGTACCGGGCCGTCCGCCCGGACACGGGGCGAACGCGCTCCTCGGCGAGGAGTTGGGTGAGGGCCTGTTGCACGTCGTGCTCGCTGAAGGGTTCGAGCTCCTTGACCATCTGGCGCAGCGTCAGGGGGGAGGCCCACAGGAGCGACAGGACCTGGCGGCCGAGGCCGTGGCCGCGCTCGGCGTCCAGGAAGTGCTGGTGGAGCTCGCGGGAGAGCTCGGCGGCCTTGGTGGCGCCGATGCCGAACTGCGCGCCGATCTCACCCTTCTTGCGGCCGGCCGCCAGCGCGCGCTGGAAGTAGGCCAGCTCCACGAGCTTCTGGAGCTCGGCCAGGGAGAGGCCGAGGGCGTCGGCGAGCCGGGCGGCGGGGCGCAGGCAGGCAAACAGGAGCTGCTTGAGCGCGGCGCCGTCGAGCGGCGCGTCGGGGGCGGTGGGCTGGGGGCGCTGCTCGGTCTCGGTCGTCATGAGGGTGCTCCGCGCGTGTGAGGCGGCGTCCGCAAGGGGCGGCGCGGGGGCCGTGCGACCGGTCACTGTCCGGTGTAGTTCCAGGTGCAGCGGTTGTCGACGCAGGCGAAGCCGTCGGCGGCAGGGCAGTCGCAGGTGCTGGCTCCGGTATCGCAGCCGAGCTCGCCGAGGGTCCGCTGGAGCGCGAAGAAGGCGTCGGTGGAGGCGTCGGCGCGGTCGACGAGGTTCCGGGTGCACCCGCAGCTGGTCCCGAGGAGCTCCTGGCCGCAGTCCGCGTCCGCGGAGCAGCTCGAGATCGTCTCGAACTCGGCCAGGTAGCGTGCCTGGCCCTCCTCGCAGGTGGTCGGGGCTTCGTCGTCGGCCTCGCAGCGGGCGTCCTCGCAGCGCTCGGCGCTGTCGCAGTCGGCGTCGCGGATGCACTCGGTCTCGGCCCAGCGGTCGGGGTGCTGACTGCGGTCGGCGCCGGCCAGCTCCTCGAGCTCGGCGGGCTCGGGGGCGTCCTCGGAGCAGACGCCGATGGGGCCGAACAGGGTGAGCGTGCCGGCGGCGGTCGGGCAGGCGAAGCCGTTCTCGATGACGAGGTCACGGCTGAAGACGCAGAAGCTGTCGGCGCCGACGTCGACGCGCTCGCCCTGGCCGCAGTCGAGGGCGCCGCCGGCGGGTCGGGTGTCGTCGTTGCAGGCGGTCAGCGCGCCGATGCTGGCGACCAGGAGGAGGGCGGAGAGGGTTCGGAGCAGGGGTGTATGGGACATGGCGTTCGTCTCTGGTTCGGTGTGGTGTGCCCGCGTCGTTCCAGGGACGGATATCGGGTGTGCGACGGCGGCGCGCAACGGTTTTTTCGTCTGAGCGAAGATATTGCGGCGACGCGATCGACCGGCCTTCCAGCCGGGGCGACAGGGGCGGTGTGACGCGGCTACAGCGGGATCCACAGCAGCTCGATCTTGCTCTCGTCGCGGTCCTTGTCGTGGGCCACGGTGAAGATGCCGCCGAGCAGCTCGAAGTCGTAACCGTGGGGATCCTCCGTGTAGTAGTACAGCGGGACGAGGCCCTGGGAGACGCGGTCGATGTCCTTGCGGTCGGACTGCCACCACAGCGCGATGATGGTCAGGTCCCGCTTGAGGCCGTCGAAGTTCCAGTAGAACGGGAACAGCACGGTGGCTGAGGTGTTCTGCGCCCGGTCGTAGTTATGGAAGTAGAGCGGCGCGACGGTCCAGCCGGTCTGATCGCCCGCCGACTGGCCGTGCGCGTAAACGGGCAGGGCGATGTCGAGGCCGCGCCCATCCTTCTTCCGGTTGCTGAGGAAGAGGGGGAAGAAGGTGTGGGTGGTCTCGTCGGCGTCGCCCCAGCCGGTGTAGAGCACGGACCAGGCGCGGAAGTCGTCGCCGTCGCACGCGGAGTAGACCAGGGGGCTGATGAAGGTGTGCCCGTCGTCGCGGCCGGCGTAGTACCAGGCCGGGAAGAGGGCGCTGCCGCTGCGCTCGGGCGAGTCGAAGCGCCAGAACAAAGGCGCCACGCCCCAGTCCAGCGTCTCGGCGACCTCGTCGGCATGGTAGAAGGCGGGGCCGGCGATGACGGTGTCGGTGCCGGCGGCCGGGTCGTCGTCCACGTAGGCCAGCGGCAGGAGCCAGCCGCGGCCGCCGCCGCTGGCGTACGTCTCGAGGTGGGCCAGCGGCGCGATGCCCATCGCGGTCCCCTCGGCGTCGCTGACGTGGTACACGGGGCCGATGATCGCGCCCTCGTCGCCCTCCTCGACGTCGGTCCACCACCACGCCAGGCCCAGCACGGTGTCGAGGCTGAACCGGTCGGTGGCGTGGTAGCCGAAGTAGAACGGCACTACGCCGCCCAGCCAGGTGTTCGGATCCCAGATGTCCAGGTACGGGCCGGCGATGGTGTAGCCCTCGGAGTCGTCGGCGTTGTGGGCGTGGAAGAGCAGCGGCGGGATCACGGCGGTGCCGCTGCCGTCGGCCTCGTCGGTCCCGAAGAAGAGCGGGAAGACGGTCAGGAAGGAGGAGCCGTCGGCCTCCTCGGTCGAGACGATGTTGGGCAGGACGAACCGCCAGGACGAGCCGTCGAGGTTGTCCCGGCCGAGGTAGAACGGCAGCACACCCGTCATCTGACCGTGGCGGTCGACCGCGTGCAGCCAGGGCCCGGCGATGGTTAGGGACTGCTCGGCGAGCGTGTCGTCGTGGTGGTAGAACAGCGGCGCGATGGTGGTGTGCTGGGTCGGCGAGGTGTGGTGGTACCAGGCGGGGAAGGCCAGGAGGGTGCTCTCGTCGCCCTCCTCGGCCTGGTAGTACAGCGGCAGCACGCCGGCGCGGAACACGTGCTCGGCCCGGTCGCGCTGGAGGAAGGCCAGCGGGAACAGGCCCGTGGAGTAGCCATCGGGGTGCTCGTGCAGCCAGGTCGGCCCGAAGATGGTCCAGCGGTCGGCGCCCTCGTCGTCGACGAACCGCCAGTAGAGCGGGAAGCCCACGGCGTAGCCGTCGAGGTTGTTCGCCTCCTCGCCCCACCACACCAGCGGGAACAGGCCCGTGTCGTAGCTGCCGTCGCCCGCGCCGTGGTACCAGACCGGCCCCCCGGCGACGAACTGGCTGCCGGTCTCCCCGTCCTCGAGCTGCAGATAGGCCGGCAGGACGAACCGGAACAGGTCGCCGTTCGTCCCGCGTCGCTCGAACCAGAACGGGAAGGCGATGTCCGTCTCGGAGGTCGCGTCGCGCAGGCCGAGGTAGGGGAACGCCCAGACGGTCTCGGCGCCGCGCACCTTGTCCTGCGAGGCGTAGTAGAACGGCGCCACCAGCCGCGCGGCGAAGGTCGGCGAGTCGGTCTCCCAGTACAGCGGGGCGATCGCGAGCGTGTGGCGGTCGGGGCTGCGGCTGCTGTAGAGCAGTGGCAACACCACATCGGTCTGGGTGTCGCCCGATATCCCCCTGTAGTAATTGAGGAAAATTGAATGTTCGTCGCCGCCGTGGCGGAGTCGGAAGCCCACCGGCGTGATCAGCGTCTCTTCGGCGAGTCCGTCGGCGGCGAACCCGTAGGAGTGCCAGTACAGCGGCGCGATCGTGCTGTATCCCTCCTCGCCCTGCTCGGTGTGGGCGTGGCCGGCCAGGTACAGCGGGAAGATCCCGAAGCTCTCTCGCGAGCCCTGCTTGAACGAGTAGAGCGGTCCGGCGAGCAGGTTCTCGCTCTCGGTCGCCTCATCGAACCAGCTCCACACCAGCGGCAACACGAAGTCGTGGCCGGACGCCCCCGCCTCCGACCTGGTCCGGTCGTGCCAGAACAGCGGCGCCAGCCCGAACCCCGAGCTGTTGCGCCCGTCGTAGCTGAACACCGGCCCGATCGTCGTCAGCGTGTCCACCTCGCCGGCCGCGTTCGTCTCGGTGTACCGGACGTAGAACGGCACCACGGCCTCCAGCCCGCGCAGCAGGTCGTCGGTCTGGTCCTGCCAGCGCCAGTACAGGGGGAACAGCGAGAACAGCTTGCTGCCCGTATCGAGGTCGGCGACGTCGAGCACGAGCGGGAACAGCAGGCGGAACCGGCTCCGCGTCGTGTCGCTCCACACGAACGGCCCCAGCCAGCCCGTGTCCTGCGCCTCGGCCCCGGCCGGCGCGTCCGCGCGTCCGATCAGGCTGATGTCGCCCTCGGTGTAGCGGCCGAACAGGCCAGCGACCAGCGTCAGGTGGCTGTCGTCGGTCTTGTCGTGCCAGTCGAGCGCCAGCGGCGCCACCGCCCAGAACGACCGCGCCGCGTTCTCGTGCCCGAACGCCAGCGGGAACAGGAACCAGCCGCTCTCGGTCGGCGAGGACGCCGTGAAGAACGGAGGCGCGAAGATCAACCGCTCGTCCCGCATCGTGTTCCCGGCGATGTACACCCACGGCGGCGCCAGCGCCCACCAGTCGCCCGATCGCCCGTCGTGCGCCTCCAGGAACAGCGGCGCCACCAGCGTCACCCCGAGCTCCTCGTCGTTCGTGTACCGGAAGCCGTTGAGCAGCCACGTGAAGTCCCACCCCCCCGTCTCGCTCCCGATCTCGAGGTACCCCGGCAGGAACGTGAAGCCGTTCCCCTCCCCATCGTGGTAGTGCGCGAACACCGGAAGGAACCCGTCCGACTCCACCTCCCCTCGCCGAGAGTGCCACAGCGGCCCGAGCGCGATCTCGAACCGGTCTGGCCCGTTGGCCAGGAAGAACCCCGGCGCCACGGCCAGCTCGTAGCCGTCGTCCCGCTTGTCGTGCCGGTAGACCCCCAGCGGCGCCAGCCCCCACGTCTCCCGCTCGGCCGTCTCGCTCCGCCACCCCAGCGCCCACTGGTCCACCTCCAGGTCCGGCGTCCGCAGCCGCGTGAACAGCCCCGGCACGAGATCGAGCGCGTAGGCCGCGCCGGGATCCCGCGCGTGGAAGAACAGCGGCGCGAGCCCGTAGTGCTCGACGTCCCCGTGGCTCTCGGCGTACAGCGGCCCCGCGAACCACAGGTGCTCATCCAGCGCAAAGTCGTCATGCCGGAAGTAAAGCAGCGGCGTGAACACTCGCGTCTCGGTCTCCCCCTCGTCGTGGCTCAGGTAGAGCGGCGCCGCGATCGTCGTCTCTCGCCCGTTCGCCGGGTCGCTCTCGACGTGCAGCACCGGGAACAATCCTCGCCGCTCCACCCCACCGAAGCTGCTGGTGTACAGCGGCCCCAGCACGAACAGCGAATCGCCGTCGGCCCACGTGCTGTTGCCGTACAGCAGGGGCAGGAACCAGTGGTGCGCGTCGGCGCCGATCTCGGCGCCGAAGTACAGCGGGAACAGCGCCGACTGCCAGTCCCCACTCTCGGCGTCATCTCTGAACCACACCAACGGCCAGATCCCGAACCCCGACCTCTCCTTGTCCACATACCCATAGATCGGCCCCAGCATCCCGAAGTGATACTGCGCCGACTCGTTCCGATACCGCGCATACAGCAGCGGCAGCAGCAGCGCGAACGTCTCGGTCGGCGTGTCCCATCCCACGTACATCGGCAGCGCCAGCGAGAGCGCGAACTCCGGCTCCGACCACCCGAACATCAGCGGCGTGACCATGTTGAAGGTCCGATGGTCGTCGTGCCAGTGGAAGAACAGCGGGAACTGCCCCACGCTCGTCTCAGTCTGGGTCAACTTCCAGAACGCCAGCAGCGGCAGGATGCCCCCGCTCTCGCTCTGCGCCACGTCGTCGGTCGAGGTGTAGAACAGCGGCGTCAGCGTGAACGCGGTCGTGGGCCCCTTGCTCCGATACAGCAGCGGGAACGTGCCCCACGCCGACTCCGTCTCGTCGAACGACCAGAACGTCAGCAGCGGCGGGATCCCCCCCACCGTCCGCCCGGTGACGTTGTCTGAGCTCGTGAAGAACACCGGAGACAGAAGCTCCGTCTCCACCCGATCCCGCCGATAGCTCACCAGCGGCAGAAGCGTAAACGCCGCGCTGTCCTCACCGCTGTGCCCCCACATCAACGGCAGCAGCCCATACTCCGTCTCCTCCGGGTGGAACCGCATATACGCCGGCCCCAGGATGTACAGATCGTCGTCCTCCACCAGGTCGTGATGGTGCCAGTACAACGGCGCCAGCGCGTCAAACCGCGTCTTCGGGCTCCGCCACCGATGGTACAGCCACGCCCCCGTGTACGTGTGCTCGGCCCCCTGCGAGTGCCAGAACAGCGGCGTCGCCAACCCGAAGTGCTCCTCGCTGTCCTTCCACCGCCAGTACGCGAACGCCGGCACGATCAGCTGGAAGTTCACCGACGGCGTGTCCCGATACCAGTACAGCCCCAGCACGTGCAGGAACGTCTCCATGTCGCTCGGATCGTGCTCGTAGAAGAACAACAGATACAGCCCGTTCTTGATCTCCCGCCGCGTCCGCTCCCCGTCCGGGTCCGCCTCCTTGCGCTGCTCCTCCCCCTCCGTCCCGTCCTCCGTCTCTCCCTCCGTACCGCCCTGAGCCGCCTGCGCCTCCCCCTCACCCTCCCCATCCGGCTCCAACGCGTCCAACGACACCGCCAGCGCATGCCCGCCCAGGGTCGCCCGCCGCGGCCCCGACCTCGGCGTCAGCAACCCGCCCCCTTCGCTCCCCACGGCTCGTGTCCCGAGCGACGGCGGCGCGAGCTGAAGCTCCTGGGCCCCGGCCTCGCGCGTCGACGCGCCGAGCCACACCGTCAGTCCGAAGACGACGACGATCAGCAAGGGTAGATGGTGGCTCCGATCCAGCATGGCGTTCGCCTGGCTCCTCGGCCTGAGGTCCTCGTGCGTCGCTCGCTTCGCACCGCCGCCTTCACAGTGTGAACTGGCCTGCGCAGCCCCGCGCACCGGGACCGTGTCGGCGTCGGCGTCGGCCTCGTTCTGGCCGACGTGCGACGCATGAGCGAGGGGAGGTGGTGCAAGCGACGTGCCCTCACCCCCCAGCCCCCTCTCCCGTATGACGGGGAGAGGGGGAGGCCCTCACCCCCCAGCCCCCTCTCCCCTCTGAGGGTAGAGGGGGAGCCGGGCAAGTAAGCTGTTGCTGTATAAGCAAAAAACCTGTTCTCCTCCCCCTCTCCCCGTCGAGGGGAGAGGGGGCTGGGGGGGGAGGGCCTCCCCCTCTCCCCGTCGAGGGGAG
>Ga0100377_1000536_pt1 | contig 32560 bp, 20 predicted proteins | sample CryGeymeta201501_FD_83664 | JGI IMG/M metagenome (GOLD analysis project Ga0100377, IMG submission 83664) | Groundwater microbial communities from Crystal Geyser aquifers in Utah, USA - Crystal Geyser metaG 2015-01 | ecosystem: Environmental > Aquatic > Deep subsurface > Groundwater | place: USA...
GATTCTGTTTCCAGGTGGCGTCTGATGTGAGGGAGTGGGCCCAGAGGCCCATGACCGAGCAGAAGACACACCTGGGGACAGAAGATACGAGGAAACGAGGCATATATTTTTCGAACGGCTTCTCAGCCCAGGATCTCTGCCAGAAAGCGGCCCGTGTGACTGTCCGGGTGTGCCGCGATCGCTCGTGGCGTCCCGGTGGCGACGATCTGTCCTCCACCATCACCGCCGTCCGGTCCGAGGTCGACGACCCAGTCGGCCTGGGCGATGAAGTCGGTGTTGTGCTCGACCACGATGGCTGTGTGGCCGTTGTCCACCACCCTGCGGATCGCGTCGACGAGCACGGCGACGTCCTTCAGATGCAGCCCCACGGTAGGCTCGTCGAAGATGAACACCGTGGAGAGCGCGTCGCTCTTCTTGCCCTGGGCCAGGTAGGACGCCAGCATCAGCCGCTGCGCCTCCCCCCCTGACAGCGTGCTGGTGGTCTGCCCGAGCCGCAGATAGCCCAGCCCGACCTCCTGGAGCGGCCGGAGCCGGTTGGCGATGGCCCGCGTGTCGAAGAAGGCGATCGCCTCCTCCACGGTCATCTGCAGCACCTCATGGATGTTCGTGTCACGGAACCGCACCGAGAGCACCTTGTCGGTGAACCGGTGCCCGTCGCAGTCCTCGCACACGACCTCGATGTCGGCCATGAAGTGCATCTCGACCACGATGGTGCCGCTGCCCTCGCACCGCTCGCACCGCCCTCCCGGCGTGTTGAACGAGAAGTGCCCCGGCCCGAGCCCCAGGTTCCGCGCCACCCGGCTCTCCCCGTACATCTTTCGGATGGGATCCCAGGCCTTGCTGTAGCTCGCGACCGTGCTCCGGCTGGACCGCCCCAGCCCGCCCTGCTCCATCAACACGAGGTCCTGGACCCGCTCCAGCCCCTCGAGGCCCTCGATCAGGCCGACCTCCGCTGCCACGATCCCCTGCTGGCGCCGCCAGTTCTCGAACAGGCACCGATGGACCAGCGTCGACTTGCCCGAGCCCGACACGCCGGTCACACAGGTCAGCCGGCCGAGCGGAAACCGCCCGGTCACGCCCTGCAGGTTGTTCTCCCGCGCCCCGATCACCGACAGGGCGCCCAGGGAGAACACCTCCGCCTCCGACCGCGACGCCCCGAGCGTGTCGACGAGGTGCCGGCGCCGCATCGACTCCCCGGTCGGCGTCTCCGACCGGGTCAACGCCTCCACGGTGCCGGCAAACATCAGCTCCCCACCCCGCTCGCCCCCCTCTGGCCCGAGCTCGATCACATGGTCGGCGCCCTGGATGATGTCGGGGTCGTGCTCAACCACCACGACCGTGTTCCCCATGTCCCGAAGCGTGCGAAGCACCGACAGGAGCCGCAGCGAGTCCCTCGGGTGAAGCCCCGCCGTGGGCTCGTCCAGCACGTACAGCGTGTCGGTCAGCATCCGGCCGAGCGACGAGGTCAAATGGATCCGCTGGACCTCACCGCCCGACAGGGTCCGCGAGTTGCGGTCCAGCACCAGGTAGCCCAGGCCCACGTCCGCCATGTAGGCCAACCGGCTGCGGATCTCGTACAGCAGCGGCTCGACCCGCGTCAGGTGCGCCTCCGGCCAGTGATCGATCGCCTCGAAGTACCGCCAGGCCTCCTCCACCGTCATCCCGAGCACCGCCGCGATCGTCCGCCCGTCCACCGTCACCGCCCGCGCCTCGACGCTCAGCCGGGTCCCCTCGCATGAGGTGCAGGGCTCGTACCCGCGGTAGCGGGCGATCAGCATCCGGTTCTGCGGCTTGTACACCTTCTTCTCCAGTGTCTTGAAGAAGCCCCGCACGCCCTTGTAGCCCTTGCCCCCTTCCAGCAGCAGCTTGCGGTCCGCCTTCGGCAGGGCGGCGAAGGGCACATCGATGGCGATCTGTCGCTCCATCGCCTTCTTCAGCAGCCGCCGCCGTTGTCCGATCTTGCCCGGTGTCTCGAATACGGCGACCGCACCCTTCTCCAGCGACAGGCCGGGATTCGGAACCACCTTGTCCCAGTCAATTCCCGCGGTCCGTCCAAATCCAGAACACGCCGCGCAGGCTCCGATCGGGCTGTTGTGCGAGAAGAGCTGCGGCATCGGCTCGATCAGCGTCCGTCGGCAGTGGTTGCACCGGAACGCCTTGTCGAACACAAGCTCCACCGGCGCCTCCGGCGCCGTGACATCCACCACCCGCATCCGATCCCGCCCCAGCCGGAACGCCGACTCGATCGCCTCCCGCAGCCGCAGCACCTGCCCATGAGCCAGCTTGTGCCGGTCCACCACCACCGGGAACGTGTCCCGCGCCAGCAGCGCCTCGAGCTCCCCATCCCCCAACAGCACCTGCGCCCCATCGAGGTACAGCCGCCGGTATCCATCGGCCACCAGCGCCGCCAGCACCTGTTGCGGCGTCTCCACCTCCAGCACCGGCACATCGGCCACGAACAGCAGCCGCTGCCCCTCCGGCAGCGCCGACAGCCGCTCGGCCACCGTCGCCACCGACTCCCGCTGCACCCTCTCCCCACAGTCCGGGCATGTCGTCACCCCGATGTGGGTGAAGATCAGCTGCAGATGGTCCGACAGCTCGGTCAGCGTCGCCACCGTCGACCGCGCGTTCTTCACGCTGTTCTTCTGCTGCAACGCCACCGCCGGCTGGATGTTCGCCACACGCTCCAGCGGCGGCCGCTCCATCCGCCGCAAGAACTGCCTCGCGTACGTCGACAGCGACTCCACGAACCGCCGCTGCCCCTCCGCATACAGCGTGTCGAACGCCAGCGACGACTTCCCCGACCCCGACACCCCCGAGATCACCGTCAACGACCGATGCGGGATCCGCACCGAGATACCCTTCAGGTTGTGCGTCCGCACCCCCTCCAGCACCGTGACGTCCTGCTGCTCGACCTCGACCGCGGTCTGTGCCTGCTCCATCGCTTCGTCCCTGATTGTGCTGCGTTGGTGATACATGGGGAGTCATCCGTTCAGTCAGACGGAGATGGGATACACGTTTGATGGAGGGTTGTCGAGCGCGCCCTCACCCCCCAGCCCCCTCTCCCCGTCGAGGGGAGAGGGGGAGGCCCTCACCCCCCAGCCCCCTCTCCCCTCGACGGGGAGAGGGGGGGCCGGACAGTAAGTTGTTGCTGTATAAGCAAAAAACATGTTCTACCCCCCCTCTACCCTCATAGGGGAGAGGGGGTAGGGGGGTGAGGGCCTCCCCCTCTCCCATCATACGGGAGAGGGGGCTGGGGGGTGAGGGCCTCCCCCTCTCCCGTCATACGGGAGAGGGGGTTGGGGGGTGAGGGCCGAGCGCGCGGAGGGCGGCGGAACGAGCGGAGCGAGTTGCGCAGGACGGGCGAGCGCAGCGAGAACGGCCGGAGGCCGGAGCGTTGTAATCGCCGAGGGGGCTGGGGGGTGAGGGCCGCACTTGCCGTCACCGCAACGGACCTTATTGTTGTGCGCTGCATCGATTCGGGAAGGGGTGAGGCGGGCGTGTGGTTGTCACCGCGGCGCAGGTTCGGATAGAACGGCTGGGTTCGCCGCGAGGTGGCCTGGCTTCGCCCCTCCGGTTGTTGTCCCACCATGGTTGATCGCTACGCTCGCCCTGCCCGCTCAGGAGAATGTCATGTCTGTTGCCCTCGCTGATGCTCCGATGAACTTCCTCGACACCGGGGAGCCCCTCTTCGCCGACCTTCCGTACAAGGTCCGCTCGCTTGACGCCGACAGCGTCCGGTTCGGTCGCAAGGAGATCGAGCTGGCCGAGCACGAGATGCCTGGCCTGATGGCGCTGCGGGCACGGTTCGCCGGTCAGCGGCCGCTGGCGGGTGCCAGGATTCTTGGCTCGCTGCACATGACCATCCAGACCGCGGTGCTCATCGAGACGCTGGTGGAGCTCGGGGCGGATGTGCGGTGGGTGAGCTGCAACATCTTCTCGACGCAGGATCACGCCGCGTCGGCGGTCGCGGTGGGTCCGAAGGGGACGCTGGAGGCGCCGGCCGGCGTGCCGGTGTACGCCTGGAAGGGCGAGACGCTGGCCGAGTACTGGTGGTGCACGCTGCAGGCGATGATCTGGCCGGACGGGTCGGGGCCGAACCTGATCGTCGATGACGGCGGCGATGCGACGCTGCTGATCCACAAGGGCGTGGAGTACGACGCCGCGGGGGCCGTGCCGACGGCGGCCGCCGACGACAGCCACGAGTGGAAGGTCGTGCTGGCGCTGCTCGGGCAGCTTCAGCGGGAGCGCGGGACGGGGTTCTGGCAGCCCATCGCCAGCGCGGTGCGGGGCGTGTCGGAGGAGACCACGACGGGTGTCCATCGGCTGTATCAGATGCAGAAGGACGGGACGCTGTTGTTCCCGGGCATCAACGTCAACGACTCGGTCACCAAGAGCAAGTTCGACAACCTGTATGGCTGCCGGCACTCGCTGGTGGACGCCATCATGCGTGCGACGGACGTGCTGCTCAGCGGCAAGCGGGCGCTGGTGTGTGGTTTTGGTGACGTGGGCAAGGGGTCGGTGCAGTCGCTGCGCGGCCAGCAGTCCAAGGTGGCTGTCACCGAGATCGACCCGATCTGCGCTCTGCAGGCGTGCATGATGGGCATCGACGTCATCACCGTCGAGCAGGCGTTGGCGGACTTCGATGTGTACGTGACGGCGACGGGGAACTACGGCGTCATCACGGCCGAGCACATGCGGGGGATGAAGCACAACGCCATCGTGTGCAACATCGGTCACTTCGACAATGAGATCGACATGGCGGGGCTCGAGCACATGCTGGAGGCGGGCACCGTCGAGAAGATCAAGGTCAAGGACGGGGTGCACGAGTGGCGGTTCCTGGAGTCCACGCACGGGCCGAACCATGGGCCGCACTCGGTGCTCATCCTGGCCGAGGGCCGGCTGGTGAACCTGGGCTGCGCCACGGGCCATCCGTCGATGGTCATGTCGGCCTCGTTCACCAACCAGACGCTCGCCCAGCTCGAGCTCCACGCCAACGCGGAGTCCTACGGGACCAGCGTCGTCACGCTGCCGAAGCACCTCGATGAGGAGGTCGCGCGGCTGCATCTGGACAAGTTCGGCGTCAAGTTGACCGAGCTGTCGGAGCGGCAAGCCGCGTACATCGGCGTGCCGACCGAGGGCCCGTACAAGCCCGAGCACTATCGCTACTGATCATGACGCTCAAGCCTGCGGCGCTCCGTGTGGAGCGTCGCGGGCGCCCCTCTCCTATCATCCAGTCAGGCCACCTCGAGGGCGACTCGCCCCGCTGCGGAGCTATCGATCATGACCTCCTCGTCTCGCACCGAGATCCCTTCAGCCGCGCATGCGGTCGGCGACGTCGTCAGCGGCTTCCGCATCACCGGCGTGACCCCGATCGATGACATCAAGGCCCTCGCCTACGAGGCGGAGCACGCGCGCACGGGGGCCCGTGTCCTGCATGTGCACTGCAACGACGAGGAGAACATGTTCTCGGTGGGCTTCCGGACGCCGCCGCCCGACTCGACGGGCGTGGCCCACATCCTCGAGCACAGCGTGCTCGCCGGCTCGGAGCGCTACCCCGTCAAGGAGGCGTTCAACGAGCTCGGCAAGCGGACGATGAGCACGTTCCTCAACGCGATGACGTGGCCCGATCGGACCATCTACCCCGTCTGCTCGGCGGTTCGCACCGATTACTTCAACCTCGCGGCCGTCTACGCCGACCTCGTGTTCCATCCAAGGCTCCAGCAGAACACCTTCCGGCAGGAGGGGCACCACCTGGAGTTCGAGGAGGAGGACGACACGAGCTCGGCCCTGAAGGTCACCGGGATCGTCTACAACGAGATGAAGGGCGTCTACTCGTCGCCGGAGAACCTCATCCAGCGCCAGTGCCAGATCGCCCTGCTGCCCGAGACGCCGTACGGCGTCGACTCCGGCGGCGACCCCGTGGTCATCCCCGACCTCACCTACGAGAACTTCGTCGGCTTCCACCGGCGGTTCTACTCGCCGACCAACGCGCGGTTCATCCTGTACGGTGACGTGAGCCTGGCGGACAACCTCGCCTTCCTCGAGGGCGTGCTGACGCCGTTCGACCGGGTGGAGGTCGACTCGTCGATCCCCATGCAGGCGCGCTGGGACGCCCCGCGGGCTGTGGAGCTCGACTACCCGGTCGGGACGGAGGACGACCTGGCTGGCAAGGCCTTCGTCGTGCTGAACTGGTTGATCGGCACCTCGGCGGACGTCGAGGACTCGCTGCTGATGGACATCGCCGTGGCCGCGCTGTACGGCTCGGCGGCCGGCCCGCTCCAGCGCGCGCTGATCGACTCGGGGCTCGGCAAGGACATCTACCCGCGCGGCGCCTTCGAGGCGGAACTCCAGGAGACGATCGTCTCGTTCGGTCTGCGCGGCACCGAGGCCGACCAGGCCGACGCCATCCAGGACTTGATCCTTGGCACGCTCGAGAAGGTCGTCGCCGACGGCATCGACCGCGAGCTGATCGAGGCCTCGTTCCACCAGATCGAGTTTGGTGGCAAGGAGATCGTGCCGCCGTTCCCGATCATGGTGCTCGTGCGCGCGGCGCCGCCGTGGTACTTCGGCGGCGATCCCAAGGACGGGCTGCGGTTCTCGACGCTCGTGGCGAACGTGCGCCAGCGCTGGGAGGCCAATCCGCGCCTGTTCGAGGACCTGATCCAATCCCACCTGCTCGACAACGCCCACCGGCTCCGCGTGATCGGGCGGGCGTCGAACACCATGGCGGCGGAGCAGGACGCCGCGCTCGCCGAACGGCTGGCCGGGGTCAAGGCCGGCCTCGCCCAGCCCGAGCTCGACGAGATCCGCGACCTGGCCGCCGCCCTGAAGCAGGAGCAGGACGAGCCGGACAGCAAGGAGGCCATCGACACCCTGCCCCGACTCGACCTGGCGGACATCCCGCGCGCGGTGCGGACCATCGTCGACAACACCGCCACCCTGGGCGGCGTGGAGATCCACGAGCACCCGGTGTTCTCGAACGACATCGGCTACATCTCGTTCGGCTTCGACTCGCGCGACCTGACCAACGACGAGGCCGCCCTGCTCCCGATGACCGGACGCGCGACCACCGGCATGGCCGCCGCGGGCTTCACCTTCGAGGAGATGACCAAGCGGATGGCGATGAGCACGGGCGGCGTCGGCATAAGCCCGACGACCGGCTGCGCGCTGCGCACGGGTGAGCGCTTCGAGTATGTGGGCGTCTCGACGAAGGTCCTTCGCCGCAACGTCGGCGCCATGTTCGAGGTCCTCGGCGACCTGCTGACCCGGCCGGACCCCTCGGACCTCAAGCGGCTGCGCGATCTGCTCATCGAGTCGGCCACGCGCGCCGAGAGCTCCATCGTGCCCTCCGGCCACAGCTATGCGTACACGCGAGCCGCGGCGACCCTGGGGCTGGACCATTACCGCAGCGAGCAGTGGGGCGGGATCTCGGCGATCCGGGCGTTGAAGCAGCTCAGCAAGCTCGACAGCGACGGCCTCGATGAGCTCTCGTCCCGCATCGCCGCGCTCCAGCGTCGCCTGTTCACGCGGGCGCGCGTCTCGGTGCACGTCGCGGGCGATCCCGAGGTGCTGGACGCGCTGCGGCCCCACCTCGAGGGCTTCCTGGCCAGCCTGCCGGCTGGCGAGCCAGTCGTGCCGACGAACAACCTCATCCCCGCCCTCGGCGACCTGACCGGCATCATGATCCCGGCGCAGGTCAACTACGTCGGGCAGGTGCTCAAGGTGCCGAACTACCTCGACCCGTCGGCTCCGGCGCTCGACCTGCTGACGCAGCTCGTCTCCAACGAGTACCTGTACAAGAAGGTGCGCGTGCAGGGCGGCGCCTACGGTGGCTTCGGGTTCTACCAGAAGACCTCGGGCATCCTGCCCCTGCTCTCCTACCGTGACCCGAACCTGCTCGAGACGCTCGCGGTGTACCGCGGGGTGCTCGACTTCGTTCGCTCCGAGGCGATCAACGACGACGCGGTCGCCGGCGTGCGGACGGGGACGATCGGCGACTTCGACGGCATCCTGTCGCCGGCCCAGCAGCTCGCGGTCGCCCGGTCTCGCCGCCTGCTCGGCATCACGGACGAGGACCGGCTGAAGTTCCGCAACGGCCTGTTCGACGTGACGGCGGCCGAGATCAAGGCGATGGCGGTGCCGATGCTGGAGGCGGCCATGAAGGCCTCCCCCATCGCCGTGCTGGCCTCGCGCGAGAAGCTCGACGAGGCCCGCAAGGTCCTCGGTGACGGGTTCACGGTGGAGTCACTGGGTGATTGAGCTGCGAGGTGGGGGCTGCCGGGCGTCGGGACACCTCGACGCCCCGCCCCCAGCCTACGGCACGACGTCGAGGCCGCGGGAGAACTCGACCCCGACCAGGACCCACACCTGGCCTTCCCACTTCGGGTAGATGCCGAGCTTCGTGATCTGGTTGCCCGAGGTCTCGAGGATGGCCCGCTCCTCGAGGGTGTTGTCGAGCGACTGATAGAGTCCACGGAACTCGATCGGGACGCGGACGTAGTTGAGGTCGATGGCGGCGCCGAGCGCGAAGGTCCACATCGCGTAGTTCGACGTCAGGTCGCCCACGTCCGTGTCCACCGAGAGGCCCTCACCGACCACATACGTCGCTTCGCTCTGGCGCACCCACGTAATCCCCAGGCCGATGAACGGCTTGACCAGGGCGACGGGGATCTGCGCTTTGAGCAGGAGCGGGATCTGTAGCTCGGAGGTGGTCAGCTTGTGCTCGATGTTGACCACGCCGTTGTACTCGACGTCGCCCTTGCCCTCTGTGTTGGCGAAGAAGACGTCGAGCTCGAGCCCCACCACGTCGAACGCCAGCGCCTCCAGGGCCAGTCCAAACCCACCGGCCAGCCCCACGAAGCCGGGCGCGGCGTCCGACAGGCCGTTCGGCTTGCTGAGCAGGTTGAGGTTCATCCCTCCCTTGACGCCGACGTTGAACTGGCCGAGCAGGTCGGCGGAGGCGACCGAGGGGGTCAAGCCCACGGCCAGAGCGGCGAGCGCGGCGACGGTCGCGGCGGCCAGTGGGGTGCGGGAGGTTCGGCTCATGGGGCTCCTTGGGGTCTGCGCGTCTGCGCTCACGAGGCTCCTCACGGTGGTAGCTTCTGAGGGCAGTCGTGTCAATCGTGGGCCGGTGGGTTCGGCGCCCCATGGGGTGTGGGGCCGATCCGCGTCAATCCAGTGGCGCTTGTTGAACATCTGACTATACTGACCCCCCGCTCGCCGTCGGCGCACCGAGCGGCCGCCGGTCGCATCACCCTTTGCAGGTGGCTGCGTGGACGGCGGCTTCTGCTGGCCTGGACCCTTCACCCCCTCGATTCCATGAAATCCATCATATCCATCACCGACGTCAACCTGGCCTTCGTGGCCAGCATGGCCGAGCAATTCATCGACGACCCGCGCGCCGTGCCGGAGAGCTGGCGCAGCCTGTTTGAGGCGTTGGGGCGCGAGGACATGGCGGAGCTGGTGGGCGGCGAGTCGGCGGCGGCGTGGGAGGCGCGCCGTCAGGTGCGCGTCCATGGCGCGGCGGCGACGCTGGCGCCGGTCCAGGCGGTCGACGCGATGGCCGGCTGGGCGGCCGCGGAGCAGCTCAGGCTGGACCATGCGGTCCGCGAGCTTGTCGGAAAGTACAGGCAGCACGGGCACTTGCATGCGTCGATCAGCCCGTTGGAGGCAGAGACTGCGCAGGCGCTGCACTTCGATCTGGGGGAGGTGGGGCTGACAGCGGGCGACCTCGACCGGACGGCGTTCTGCGGCGAGCTGCCGTTGGGGGAGCAGGCGCGGGTGCGAGACATCGTCGGGCTGCTCGAAGCAACCTACTGCGGGACGATCGGCGCCGAGATCGCCCAGATCGAGGACGTGGACGAGCGTCGGTGGTGGCAGGCGCGGCTTGAGGGGCGTCTGGCCCGCCCTGAGACGGATGGAGAGGCGCGGCGCTGGATCTTACGCAAGCTGACCGAGGCGGCCCAGCTGGAGCAGTTCCTCGGCCGCAAGTTCATCGGATCCAAGCGGTTCTCGGTGGAGGGGCTGGAGTCCATCATCCCGATGCTCCACCTCATGATCGAGACCTGCGGCGCGCACGGGGTCGGCGAGCTGGTGCTGGGGATGGCGCACCGCGGTCGGCTGAGCGTGCTGATCAACGTGCTGGGGCAGACGTTGCAGGATCTCTTCGTGGCGTTCCGGGACGCGGACGCGGTCACGCAGCTCGGCGGCGGGGACGTGAAGTACCACATGGGGCGCTCGTGCGACATCGCCACGCCGAGCGGCCAGTCGGTCCACCTGACGCTGTGCTTCAACCCGAGCCACCTGGAGTTCGTCAACCCGGTGGCCGAGGGTCGCGTGCGGGCCAAGCAGGACCGGCTGGGCGATCAGGAGGGTCAGCGCATCGTGCCGCTGCTGATCCACGGGGACGCGGCGGTGATCGGGCAGGGCGTGGTGCCGGAGACGCTGAACCTGTCCCTGCTGGAGGGGTATCAGACGGGCGGGACCATCCACATCGTGCTGAACAACCAGGTGGGGTTCACGACCGATCCGCGGGACTCCCGCTCCACGCGCTACTGCACGGACATCGCCAAGGTCATCGGCTGCCCGGTGCTGCACGTGAACGCGGAGGATCTGGACGCGGTGGCGTTCGCGTCGCGGACGGCCGTGGCGTACCGCCAGCAGTTCAAGCGGGACATCTTCATCGATCTGGTGGCGTATCGGCGGCACGGTCACAACGAAGGCGACGAGCCGCGGTTCACCCAGCCTCAGATGTATCAGGTCATCGACAACAAGCGGTCCATCCGCGAGCTGTACCGCGACCAGCTGATCGCCCAGGGCGACCTGACCCCCGAGGGCGACGCCACGATCGTCAGCGAGGTCAACGACGTGATGGAGATGGCCCTGGAGACCATCACCGCGTCGACCCCCTTCCCGAAGCCGGCCAGCGGCGACGGCCTGTGGACGGGTTACAAGGGTGGATACGACATCGATGTGCCGCGCGTGGCCACCGGCCTGCCGGTCGCGACCTTGAGTGCGTGGCTGGAGCGTCTGGCCACCCCGCCCGCCTGGTTCAGCCCTCACCGCAAGTTGACCCGCCTGCTCGATCAGCGGCGCTCCATCGCCCGCGGCGAGGAGCCGGTGGACTGGGCGGCCGCCGAGCACCTGGCGCTGGCCTCGCTGCTGGCCGAGGGCCATCCGATCCGGATGACGGGTCAGGACGTGCGTCGTGGCACCTTCGCCCACCGCCATGCCGTGCTCGCCGACCCCGACACCGGCAAGACATGGACCGCGCTCGAGGACCTCGCCGCGCGCCCTGGCCTGCTTCGCATGTACAACAGCCCGCTGTCTGAGACGGCGGTGCTGGGCTTCGAGTTCGGCTACAGCCTGGACTGCCCGGACGGACTGGTGGTGTGGGAGGCGCAGTTTGGCGACTTCGCCAATGGGGCGCAGGTCATCATCGACCAGTTCATCAGCTCGACCGAGGACAAGTGGCGTCGGCTGAGCGGGCTCGTGTTGCTGCTCCCGCACGGCTTTGAGGGCCAGGGACCGGAGCACAGCAGCGCCCGGCTCGAGCGCTTCCTGCAGCAGTGCGCCGAGGACAACATGCAGGTGGTGAACCTGACCACCCCTGCGCAGCTCTTCCACGTCCTGCGGCGACAGGTCGTCCGTCCGCTGCGCAAGCCGTTGATCGTGATGAGCCCCAAGAGCCTGCTGCGCCACCGCATGGTGCGGAGCAGCCTCGAGGAGCTGGCCGAGGGCGGCTTCAAGCGCATCATCCCCGACGAGCTGGCCCGCCCCGTGGCCGAGATCCATCGCGTGCTCCTGTGCAGCGGCCGCGTCTATTTCGATCTGGCCGCCGAGCGCGAGCAGCGCGGGGCGAACGACGTGGCGATCCTGCGGTTTGAGCAGCTCTATCCTCTGCCCCGCGCCGAGATCCAGGAGGCGTTGGGGGGCTACGCAGCGGTGGACGCGAGCTTCCACTGGGTCCAGGACGAGCCCTGGAACATGGGCGCCTGGCACTTCATCCAGGCTCGCGTGCGCGACGCGCTCGGCCGGGCCTTCCCGGTCAATTGCATCTCCCGCGCGGAGAGCGCGAGCCCCGCCACGGGCTCGCACGCCAGCCACAAGTACGAGCACGAGCGTCTCATCGCGCTCGCGTTTGGTACACACACCGAGGCGCTGGGGTCGGTGGACGAGGCCGAAGTGTAGGGTGTGGTTGTGCGTTCGTGCCGTTCGTGTGCGGAGGGGGCGCAGAGTTTCCAGCTTGTGCGGTTTCAGAACACAAACTGGCCGTTCTGCGATGCCAGGATCGCTTGTTCGTGGAGCGTCTCTGTGGGACACTTCTGGTCTCCGACTGGTGGAGCGCTGCCCCTCCACCGCTGCGTGCCCAGGCGGGTTCGGTCCGTATGACTCCAGAGCAACAGCGCGAAGAGATAAGCAAGGCCATGGAGAGAGCCTATGACCCCATCGTGGCACAATCGCGTCACCTCTTTCGAGCCTTCTGCCTTGCGGCGCTACCTCCGCGGACGGGGATGGCACGAGGCTGGCGGAGTGGCTGGGCGCTCTATCCGCTTTGAGCATGCAACCGCAGGTGAGAACGCGGAGGTGGAGATCCCTGCGTCAGCATCATTCTTGGACTACCGCCGCAGGTTGGTGGAGGTGGTCGAAGTCATCGCTGAGGTAGAAGGAGTGGAGGCCGAAGATGTTATACTTAGCCTGTCGGTGCCACCGTCGGATGTCATTCGTTTTCGTTATGTTGGCGAATCAGTGAAGGACGGGACCCTGTCTCTGGATGATGCGATTCGGATCCGCAGTGCACGACGGCAGCTGTTTCTCGCGGCGGCGCATTCGGCTGTGGCTCCACTCCCCTACTTTGCGCGGCTCACACGCAGCGAGCCCATCGCTTTCATCGCCGATTGTCGTGAGGCACCGCCTCGACCTGGGAGCTTCATCTCCGAGGTGATCGTCCCGGTATCGCAAGCCATTGGTGGGGAAGACCTCGAACCTCCGTTTGCTCGCCGAACGACCGACCTGCTCGCACGTGCGCTCCTGCGCACCTCTGACGCGCTTGAGCGAGGTGATGACGACTCGCTGCTGAAGGGGACTCAAGATGGCCTGAGCTCCAATCTCCTTGGCGCGCTCGCAGAGTTGACCCCGCCTGGGGGGCGAGGTGCATTGGAGATCCTGTTCCGGTGGGAGCCCACGCGAGCCGCACCCGAAGCGCTGCGGCGTCCAATCCACCTCGGAGCCCACTTGTTTGCACCGCTTCAGGAGGTCGCCCGCGTGCTTCGCGAGACTTCTGAAGCACCAGGTTGCGAGCTCGAAGGGTTTGTTGCGCGCGCGGAACGGGCTGACCCGGAGGACCTGGAGCAGCCGGGCGAGGTCGTGTTGGTGACCACGGTTGACGGCCGGCCAGGAACTTCGCGGGTCCACTTGACCCTCGCACCGGAGGTGTACCGGCAGGCCGTCGATGCCCACAAACATGCTGCCCGAGTACGCGTGACGGGAACCCTCGTCCGGACCGGGCGCCGCCTCACCCTCCATGATGCGGGAGGCTTTGTCGTCGAGTCCGACGAGGCCTGAAGGCTGCGACGATGCGAGTCGTGGAGCGGAGATTCCGCCGTTCAAGAACACAAACGGGCGCGCCCCCATCCAGGGAGCGCGCCCGTTGACGTTGAACCGCTCACCACACGCTCAGAACGCCGTCTGGCTCGTGTGCTTGCCGACGGTGACCCTCTCGCCGCGTGCGATGGCCTCCTGGTACTCGCCCCAGCTCATGCGGGGCTTGCCGTTGTCGACCGGGCTCATGGTGATGCAGCCAGGCACCGGGCAGACGATCTGGCAGAGGTTGCAGCCGATGCACTCGTGCTCGTCCACGAACGGGACGCGGGTGTCCTCCCGCAGGTGAATGCACTGGTGGGCGGCGTCCATGCAGGCGGTGTAGCAGAGCTGGCAGCCGATGCAGGACTTGTCGTCGATCTTCGCCACGAGCTCGTAGTTCATGTTCAGCTCACCCCAATCGGTGAACTTGGGCACCGCCAGCCCGACCATGTCGTCGATGGTGGCGTAGTTGTGCTCGCGCATGAAGTTGAGCGTGCCCTCGATCATGTCCTCGACGATCCGGTAGCCGTAGTGCATCACCGCCGTGCAGACCTGCACGTTGGTCGCGCCGAGCATGATGAACTCGAGCGCGTCGCGCCACGTGGCGATGCCGCCGATGCCGCTGATCGGCACGTTGATCAGGGGGTTGCGGCCGAGCTGGGCGACCATGTGGAGCGCGATGGGGCGCACCGCCGGGCCGCAGTAGCCGCCGTTGGTGGAGCGGCCGTCGACGACCGGTCGGGGCGTCGCCGTCTCGAGGTCCACGCCGATGATGCTCTTGATCGTGTTGATCAGGCTCAGGGCGTGCGCGCCGCCGCGAACGGCCGCCTCGGCGGGATCGTTGATGTCGGTGATGTTCGGGGTCAGCTTGATGATGACGGGGATGCTGGACTCCTGGACGACCCAGCTCGTGATGTCCTCGCAGACGGCGGGCTCGGCGCCGACCGCCGATCCCATGCCGCGCTCACACATCCCGTGCGGGCAGCCGAAGTTGAGCTCGAGGCCGTCGGCGCCGGCGTCAACGGAGCGCTTGATCATGTCGCGCCACTCCTCGCGCATCTCGACCATGAGCGAGGCGATGACGGCGTGCTGCGGGTAGCGCTTCTTGACCTCGTAGATCTCCTTGAAGTTCACCTCGGTGGGCCGGTCGGAGATGAGCTCGATGTTGTTGAAGCCGATCACCTTGGAGCGGTCGTGATCGATGGAGCCGAAGCGGCTGGTGACGTTGATGATCGGCGTGCCGATCGTCTTCCAGACAGCCCCGCCCCACCCCGCATCGAAGGCGCGCATGATCTGCTCGCCCGTGTTGGTGGGAGGCGCGGAGGCGAGCCAGAAGGGATTGGGCGAGGTGATGCCGGCGAACTTGCTGGTCAGGTCGGCCATAGAGGGCTCCTTCAGGCTACGCGTGCTTCGCTTGGATGGTGGCGTGGATACCGCGGGCGGCGCGTTTGCCTTCAGCGGCGGCGTTGACCACCTCCTTGCCGCCGTTGGCGCAGTCGCCGCCAGCGAAGAAGTGGGGGTGGCCAGTCTGGCCGGAGATGGCGTCGACCTTGATGCGGCCACGATCGAGCTCGATGCCCTCGATGCCGGCCACGAGGTCGCCGAGCTTGCCCTGGCCCACGGCCATGAGCACAAGATCCGCCTGCACCTCGAAGGTGTCGTTGGCGTCGGTGACCACCGAGCGTCGGCCGCTCGCGTCAGGCTCGCCGAGGTGGGTGCGCGCACACCGCACGGCCGAGACGCGGCCCTGGTCGTTGGCCAGCAGCTCGATGGGTTGGGCCCAGGTGACCGACCGGCCTCCTTCGCGCTTGGCGTGGTCCCACTCGTGGGCGTACCCGCTCATCGAGGCCTCGTCGCGCCGGTAGATCATGTGGACCTCGGCGACGCCGAGCCCGCGCAGCTCGCGCACGCAGTCGATGGCGGTGTTGCCGCCGCCGAGGACGGCCGCGCAGCGCACACCCTTCAGGCCCAGGCCACGCTCGGTCTTGAGGCGCTCGATGAAGGCGACGGCGCCATGAACGCCCTCGGCCTTCTCGCCCGGGATGTCGAGCCAGCCGTCCGGCCCGAGGCCAATGCCGAGGAAGACGGCGTCGAAGTCGCTGGCGAGCTGCTCGAAGGTGAGGTCACGGCCGATGGTGACGCCGGTGCGCAGCTCGATGCCGCCGATCTCCAGCACGTAGTTGATCTCGCGGATGGCGTCGCTGAGCTGGAGCTTGTAGGGGGCGACGCCAGCGGAGTTCAGACCGCCCGGCAGCTCGCGCCCCTCAAAGATGGTGCAGGCGTAGCCGAGGCGGGCCAGCTCGTGGGCGCAGGCGAGGCTGGCGGGGCCGCCGCCGACCAGCGCCACGCGATGGCCGTTGCTCTCGCCCCGCTCAAAGAAGCGCAGGCCGCGGTCGTAGGCATACTCGGTGGCGACGCGCTGGAGCTTGCCGATCATGATCGGCTTCTGCCCCCAGGCGTTGTAGACGCAGTCGCCCTCGCAGAGGACCTCGGTGGGGCAAACGCGAGCGCACGAGAGCCCGAGGATGTTCGAGTCAAGGATGACCCTGGCGCTGCCGGCGGTGTTCTCCGTCCCGATCTTGCGGATGAAGGTCGGGATGTCGATCGCCGTCGGGCAGGCCTTGATGCATGGGGCGTCGTGGCAGTACAGGCAGCGATGGGCTTCGGCGATCGCCTCGGCCCGGCTCAGCAGCGGCTTGCGATCCCCGAGCTTCGCTTCGAGGCGATCGGCCGGGACGGCAGCCTCGCCGAGCTCGGCGGTGTAGGCCTTGCCAGGCGTAGGGTTGGACGATGCGGGTGCGGTCATGGTTCCTCGCGAGCGTTGACCTGGCGAAAACGAAGGCAGGTCGCATAGGACGAACGGAGCGGTGGCGGAGAAGCCAAGGGACGACAGTGTCGTCTCTCGCACGTGGAGGTGTCAAGGGTGCGCAGCGTCCTGCTGGCGCGCGTCCGCGCCTGGGGAGGCGGTCAGGGGCGCAGCCGCTTCTCCAGCACCTCGGCCTCCTCCACACGTCCGCGCTCGGCGAGGAAGATGCGGTAGCTCTCGAGGGTCTCTCGGAGGTGCATCTTGTCGCCCATGGATTCGAGCAGCGCGGCGGACTCGCGGAAGCTGCGGTCGGCCTCCTCGACGCGCTCGACGTGGCTGAGCGGGAGCGCGGTGGCCATGGTCTGGGCGTCGTTGGGCTCCTTGAAGGTATCCTGGAACAACGTCGTGCCGAGGACCTCGGCCTTGTTGCGGAGAGCCAGGGCGACCGAGAGCTTGGTACCGGACTGGCGGGCCTCACTGAGCGCGACGTTGGCCAGGGAGGCCGCGGCGTCGAGCTCGAGCTCCCGCAGCGCGATCTGGGACAGCAGCCGGATGGACTCGGCGCTGATGCGCAGATCGCCGATCGACCGGGCGAGCTCGACCGATCGGTTCAAGAACTCCCTCGCCAGCTGCACGTCCCCCTTCAGCCACGCCACCTCGCCGAGGTTCGACAAGACGGTCGCGCGCAGCGCGCGGTCGCCGAGCTGACGGCTCAGCTCGAGCGTCTCGGTCCACAGCCGCTGGGCGGTCTCGGGGTCATTCTCGGTGATGGCGAGCACCCCGAGCGCGTTCTGGGCGTCGGCGAGCACGTTCTTGATGCCGTGCGACTCCGACAGCTTGATGGCCCGCTCGAAGCACGCGCGCGCGTTGTCCAGCCGCTTTCGGGAGTATTGGATCTTGCCGATGTTCAGGACGGTCCGCGCCATGCCGGCGGTGTCCTCCAGCTCGGTGCGGATGGCCAGGCTCTTCTCGGCGAAGTCGAGGGCCTCGCGGATGTGGTCGCCGTGCTGCCAGCGGTGGCTGACCAGCTCATCGAGGATGTCGGCGCGCAGGTGTCGGGCCTCGTCCGGGTCCTCCATCTGGTCGGTGAGCTCGAGCGCCAGCGTCAGCAGCTCCTCCGAGGTGCGGAAGTCGCCGAGCCGCCGGGCGGCCGTCCCGTGCCAGAGCATGGCCATGGCGCCGTAGTCGACGTCGCCGAGGGCCCAGGCGTAGCTCGCCAGGCGATCGCACAGGGTGCGCACGCGCTGCAGCTCGCCGGTCAGGAGGTAGGATTGGGCGAGGCCAGCCAGCCCCTCGAACAGGATCGACCCCTCGTCGATGTCCAGCTGGCTGACGGCGGACTCCAACGCCTCGATGGCCTGGGCGGGCCGGAACTGCTCAAAGTGGTTGATGCCGGCGCGCAGGCGGGCGATGGCGGCGCGTCGCCCCGCGGCTCCCATCTCCCAGTGCCGGGCGACCTCCTCCAGCGGCGCGCCGTGGTTCTCGAGGAGCTGCGCGACGAAGCGGTGCAGCATCCGTCGATCCTCCAGCTCCACCGAGTCCAGCAGGAGCTGCCGCTCCCGCTCGAGCGCGAAGGAGAAGAGCTGGTCACCGGGAGGCGAGCCGGCGGGCTCGTAGACGATGATGTCGCGACCCTGGACGTCGAGCAGGACCTGCCGCAGCCGGCTCTCGGTGCGCTGCTCGCGGAACGGCGTCTCGCCCTGCTGCGGGGCGATGCGCATCAGGGCCAGCACGCTCGAGGCGTGGAAGCGCGGCCCGACGATGGCGGCCAGCTCCAGGATGTGCCGATGCTTGTCGGACAGCCCGCGCAGCCGAGCCTGGGCCAGCGCGTCGAGGTCGCTCGGCAGGCTCTCGCCCATGAGACGGTCGAGGTGGATGCCCCAGCGGCCGAGAGGGTCACGCTCCAGCACGCGGTGGCTCTTGAGCGCGGTGAGGCGGGCGTCGAGCCGACCTGGCACGCCCTCGAGGTCGGTCAGGAGCATCCCGATGAGCTCCTCGGGCACGTCCTGAACGCCCTCGAAGACGCGGCGGACGAGCGTCTCCATGTCCATGTCGCTGAGCCGGCCGACCGCGATCAGCTCAATGGCGACGCCGAAGTTGAGCACGTCGCCGCCGGCCTCCTGCGGCCGGCGAGTGTCGACGATCTGGGTGGCGTCGGTGGTTGGCGCGTCGGCGACCTCGGGGTAGCCGGTGAGGCGCTGCAGGACGGAGGCGGGCGCGCGGAGCTCGCGGCCGGTGTCGTCGGGGCCGCCTCCTCGCGGCGCGCTCCAGCCGCCGCGGAACATGGAGGGGTGATCAAGGGCCTCGGTGTTCTGGGAGTCGCGCTTGCGTCGAGGCTGCTGTCCGGTCCTGAGCTTGAGCTGGGCCTCGAGCTGGAGGGAGACCAGGAGCAGCGGCGCGTTTCGGACGCCAGCGGCGGCGCTCACGATGACCTGGAGGCCCTCGGCGTCGGCCTGTTCGGGGTGCGGGAGGGTGAGGATGAGGGGCTGGCGCTCGGCCTCACGCTGGAGCAGGCGTCGGATGACGTCGGTGAGGAAGGGCTGGCGGGCGAGCGGATCGGCGAGTAGGCGGCGAGCGGCCTCGACGGCGGCGTGCTCGCCCTGAAGCTCGAGATCGAGCACATCCGCGACGGCGACGCTGACCTCGACCACCTCGTGGGTGGGCACGAGGCGGCGGAGGGCAGCGACGACGTTCTGGACGGGGCGGCTGGAGTTCACCTCGTCATGGAACCAGTCGAGGAGGAGCTGGCGCACCCAGTTGACCGGCGCGCCAGCGACGGGCTGGACCCACAACGACACGAACCGGGCGCCCGCGCCCTGCAGGTTGCGCTCGAAGCGTCGGGCGACCGACCGGCGTCCGATGCCCTCCGGCCCGTGCAGCACGACGCCGCGGGTTGACCGGGAGAAGACGGTGTCGCGGAACAGCGCCTCGAGCCGGGCCAGGAGGTCGTCGCGCCCCAGGAACGCGTCGTCCCCGAGGCGGGCCAGCTCGACCGGCGCGGTCGCGGCCTGCTCGACGTACGGGTTCAGGGCGATGACGGTGGCGTCGGTGCCGGGCGGCTCGAATGGGTCACGGCTCATGGGTGGGCCTCGACAGAGCGCAGGGCAAGGCGTGGCCGGCGCCACAGACCCGACGAGTCGGGGCCGGGGCACGACGAGCCTCTTGCCAGATGGGATGGGATGCACCTGCGGCGTGCTCGACACGCCGCGATCGTGGACTCAACGACGCTCAGACCCGACTATCGCTACCACAAAACCGCCCCGGTTGCGCGGCGAATCCGCGGCCGGGCCTGTGGAGCGTGGGCCGTCAGCACGATCGCCCGCGGTCACGCTATCGGCCGCGCAGCCCCTTCTTGGAGACGCGGCCAAAGGGCTGCTCGATCCGCTGGGGCTTGGGCTTGACGAGCTGGAGCTGATACCAGGTCTCGCCATAGGGAGACATCTTCATTTTCTTGTTGTTCTGAAGTGCCTCAAGGTTCTCCTTGATCCGCTCGTCCGTCATCTGGGCCTTGGCACGGGTGAGGATCTCGATGGCCTTGTCCCGCTTGTCCTGCTTCCACACGCACCACGCATAGGTGGCCCAAAGCAGCGACTCCTTCTCGTTGGCCTTGACAGCCTTCTCAAAGACCTCCTCCATCGCGTCATACTCACGCCGCTTGAAGTGGATGCAGGCGAGCATCGCCTGGGCGATCCAGTTCTTGTAGAACGAGGTCTTGAGGAACGGAACGGCGTCCTCCATGCGGCGGCTGGAGTACAGCAGGATCCCGATGTTGCCGTTGATCTGCTGCTCGACGAGGAACTGCCAGCGCGCGTAGGCCAGGCCGCGCTTCATGATCGAGATGGCCTTGTCCGCGCCCTCGTTGAGCTGGGTCGGGGTCGGCGCCTTGCCGCTGGCGGCCGCGCGCTGGATGGTCTGCTGGAGCTTCATCAGCTCCACCTGCGCGAGGTTCATCACCGCTTCGACCTGCTGGTAGGTCCGGCGAGCGAGCAAGAGGTAGACGCCGATGAGCGCCGCGAGGCCAGGGATGGTGCCGTACCAGGGGTTGAACCCACCCCCGCCCAGGGCGAACCCGGTCAGGACGTAGGCGACGATCATGGCGGCGATGGCGATGAAGAGATTGTACATGCGTCCGAGGGTTGGGCGAGGAGGCTCAGGGAGCCCCGAGGGTCAGGAGGGCGTCGGGAAGCCAGCGCAGAACGCGCGGACCTCCTGCCGGACGCGGGCGATGGTGTCGGCGTCGTCGAGGTTGCTCAGGACGGTGTCGATCCAGCTGGCGATGTGGACCATGTCGGCCTCGGTCATCCCGCGGGTCGTCACCGCGGCCGTCCCGATCCGGATGCCGCTCGGGTCCCACGGCTTGCGCGGGTCGTACGGGATGGCGTTGGCGTTGCAAACGATGCCCGCGCTGTTGAGCGCCTTCGCCACCGGCTTGCCCGACACGTTCCGCGGCCCGAGGTCGACGAGCAGCAGGTGGTTGTCCGTGCCGCCCGTCACCAGCCGAAGCCCCTTGCTCACCAGCGCCTCCGCCAGCGCGTGCGCGTTGGCGACGACCTGCTGCATGTAGGCCTTGAACGACGGCGCGGCGGCCTCCTTGAGCGCCACCGCGATGGCCGCCGTCGTGTGGTTGTGTGGGCCGCCCTGGAGGCCGGGGAAGACCGCCTTGTCGATGGCGGCGGCGTGCTCGGCCTTGCACAGGATCATGCCGCCGCGCGGGCCGCGCAGGGTCTTGTGGGTCGTCGTGGTGACGACGTCGGCGACGGGGACCGGCGACGGGTGCAGCCCCGCGGCGACGAGCCCCGAGATGTGCGCGATGTCGGCCACGAAGCGCGCACCGACCTCGGCGGCGATCTCGGCGAACGCCGCGAAGTCGACGACGCGCGGATAGGCGCTCGCGCCAGCGATCACCATCTTTGGCCGGTGCTCCAGCACGACGCGCCGCACCTCGGCCATGTCGATGCGCTCGGTCTTCGGGTCGACGGGGTACTGGTGGGCCTCGTAGAACCGGCCCGAGAACGACACCTTGTGCCCGTGGGTCAGGTGGCCGCCGTGGGCGAGCCCCATGCCGACGACCTTGTCGCCCACCTCGCACATCGCGTAGTACGCCGCCAGGTTCGCAGGGGAGCCGGAATACGGCTGGACGTTGGCGTGGTCGGCGCCGAAGAGCGCCTTGGCGCGCTCGATCGCCAGGAGCTCGATCGGGTCGATGAACTCCTGGCCCTCATAGTAGCGGCGCGTGGGGTAGCCCTCGCTGTACTTGTTGGTCAGGACGGAGCCGGTGGCCTCCATGACGGCGGCGCTGGCGTAGTTCTCTGAGGCGATCAGGCGGATGGAGTCGCGCTGCCGATCGTACTCGCTGGTGAGCAGGTCGGCCAGCTCCGGGTCCACCGCGCGGACATGGGTGACGTTCTGGGTCATGGGGTCCTGGCACCTGAGGCTGGAGGAGAGGGTTGCGCTGCCCGCGACGGGGCGGCGACAAGGGGGTCTATCATAGCGGTGGGGTCGTCACAAGCCGGCCCGTCAGGCCAGCAGCTCGTCCACCGCTGCGTGCAGCGCGTCCATGGCGGCGGCGAAGTGGCTCAGCTCAAAGCCCTCCCGCCGCTGCACCACGGCGATGGTCAGGCGGCCGGCGTCGTCGAGCTGGAACCGCGCCAGGCCCAGGGCGCGGTTGCGGTGCAGCAAATCCGGCCACCACTCAGCCTCGGTTGGCGTCGGCATGGGCTCGGGCCACGCCACCACGACGTGCTCAGCCGTCAGCGAGGCCATCACCCTGAACCGCACCGACTCGCCGAGCTCATCCTCCCGCAGGACGACGAGGCTCCACCTCTCGGCGCCCACGTCGTCGTACTCGATCTGGAGGTGCTCGAAGATGCCGCGCAGCATCGCCTCGTCGACGACCTCGCCCTGCCCTGTCGCGCGGCGGCTGACGTAGCCCTCGGTGGCGTGGGGATCGATGGCGACCTGCATCGTCGCGCGCAGCAGCCCCGCCGCCGCCCCTGCCAACGACACGCCCAGGGCTCCGGCCAGCCGCTCCAGCAGGTGCTCGCCGTGGCTGCTGGCCAGCAGGTCGTGCACCATGATGCCGTGCACGTCGGCGGGCTCGGGCAGCTGCTCCAGCCCGCGTCGGCCGAGCAGCGCGGCGTAGCCGTCGAGCACGCGGGCCTGCACCGCCGGGGTGCACCGATCCAGCGCCTCGATGATGGCTTCCGAGCAGATCGGCCCACCCGCCAGCACGAACTGCGGCGCGGTCAGCGAGACCCGCTCGAGCCCCAGCGCGAGGTCCTCCACGATCTCATCCCCCGGCTCGACCACGTCGAGCTCGGCCAGCAGGAGGTCCCGGAGGGCCGCCGGCAGCTCCCAGCCAAATCGGAGCGCGGCGCCGATCAGCAGCGCCCGGCTCAGCCCCCCCTTCTCCCACGCCACCAGCACCTCCTCCTCGGCCTCGTCGTGCTCGAGGGCGGCGAAGGCGGCCTTGACCTGGTCGCGCTTGTCGACGAGCGCGCACGCGGCCAGCAGCAGCGCCGACTGTCCGCGCGAGGCCAGCTTCGCGGCGGAGTCTTCGGCGACGGCGGCGAGCGCGGCCCTGCGGACGTGGGCGGCGTCGGCGTCGGCCAGGGAGTCCCAGCTGACGGATGAGTTCTTCGAGGTCCTGGACATGCGACGTGCTCCTGTGCGGCATCCACGGTGACGCCGCGGTGGGTACACCGGTCCTGACGGGATTGCAAGGGGGGCGGCCCGGGGGCGACAACATCGGGGCGTGGCTGGGGATCGGGGCGGGCTTGCCCCTCGATCCACATGACGGTAGAACCTTCGGCCTGCGGCGGGCGGAGGCGCCCGCGCCCTATCACCGCCCTCAACGCCGGGGGCATCGCCATCAGGGAGTCCGCTCATGGCCACCGAGATCGATCGCGTCACCATCATAGGCTCTGGCACCATGGGCCACGGCATCGCCCAGATCTGTGCCATGGCTGGCCGCTCGGTGATCCTCGTCGACGTGGCGGAGTCGCAGGTCGCCGCGGCGGTCGGCAAGATCCGCGCCAACCTGGACAAGGGCGTGGCGCGTGGCAAGGTGACCGCCGAGGTGCGCGACGGGGCGCTGGAGCGCCTGTCGACCAGCACGGACCTCTCGGACGCCTGCCTGGAGGCCGACCTCGTCATCGAGGCGGTGCCCGAGCGGATGGAGATCAAGCGACAGGTGCTCGGCGCCGTCGACGCGGCCGCGCCGGCCCACGCGCTGATCGGGTCGAACACCTCGTCGATGAGCATCACAGCGCTGGGGTCGCTGACGCGGCGGCCCACCCAGGTCATCGGCCTGCACTTCTTCAACCCGGTCCACATCATGACGCTGCTGGAGATCGTGGTGGGCGAGGTCACGAGCGAGGCCACGCTGGCGGCGAGCCGGGCGTTCGGGGCGGCGATCGGCAAGGAGTGCATCGTCGTGAACGATTCGCCGGGCTTCGCCACGAGCCGGCTGGGCATCGCCATCGCGATGGAGGCGATCCGGATGGTCCAGGAGGGGGTCGGCTCGGCGCAGGACATCGACAAGGCGATGGAGCTCGGCTACCGCTTCCCGATGGGGCCGCTGCGGCTGACCGACCTGGTGGGCCTCGATGTGAGGCTGGCGATCACCGAGCACCTGTACTCCGAGCTGGGCACGGACACGTTCCGCCCGCCGCAGCTCCTGCGTCGCATGGTCCGGGCGGGCAAGCTCGGCCAGAAGTCCGGCCAGGGCTTCTACGACTGGTCGAAGGAGACGCCTTGAGACCGACTCCGCCGGACATCGCGGTCGTCGGAGTCGGGCGGTGGGGGCTGAACCTGGCGCGGAACCTCGTGGCGATGGAGCGGGTGCGCGCCCTGGCGGACATCGATCCGGCGCGGCGCGCGGTGCTGGCGGGGCTGTTCCCTGCCCTGCCCTGCCACGTGGACCTGGACGCCGCGCTGACCGATCCGGCGATCCGGGCTGTGGTGCTGGCCACGCCGCCCGACACCCACGCGGCGCTGGCGCTGGCGGCGCTGCGCGCGGGCCGCGATGTCTTCGTGGAGAAGCCGCTGGCGGCCAGCCCCACCGAGGCTCGCGTGCTGCTCGATGAGGCGTCGGCGCACGGGCGTATCCTGATGGTCGGCCACCTCATGCTCTACCATCCGGCCGTGGCTCACCTGAAGGCGTTGATCGAGGCCGGGGCGCTCGGTCCGCTGCGCACGCTGGAGGCGTCCCGTCGCGGGCCGACGCGGTCGGCGGGCGAGTCGGACATCCTGGCGACCCTGGCGACCCACGACATCAGCCTGATGGTCCACCTGCTCGGCGCGAGCCCTGTCGCGGTCGAGGCCGTGCTGCACGACGCCGCGGGCGGGCGCGGCGGGGACATCGCGCGGGCGAGCCTGCACTTTCCAGGCGGGGTGGTCGGCCACCTCGACGCTTCCTGGGTCCATCCGGTCAAGGAGCGCAGGCTCGTGGTGGTGGGCGCCGAGGGCAGCATCACCTTCGACGACCTCGGTCCAGCTCCGCTGTCGTGGCACGCGCACGCGCCCGGTGGGGCCGAGCCGCCGATGGTGACGGTGGACGCGGGCACCCCAGAGCCGCTAAGGTTGGAGTGTGAGGCGTTCGTCGCCGCGGTCGATGGTCGCCGCGCGCCGCTCACGGACGGCGCCGAGGGGCTCCGGGTGCTCGAGGTGATCGAGGCCCTGAAGCGCTCCGTCGCCGGCGACGGCCGCCGCGTTGAACTCTGAGGGCACATGGTCGAGAGCTCCCTGCCGTACGTGCATCCTTCGTCGATCGTGGACCAGCCGTGCGAGATCGGCGCTGGCACCCGCATCTGGCACTTCTGCCATGTCATGAAGGACACCACTCTGGGCCGCGGCTGCGTGCTGGGCCAGAATGTATTCGTGGCCAGCGGTGTCCGGCTCGGTGACGGGGTGAAGGTCCAGAACAACGTCTCGCTGTACACGGGCGTCGTGTGCGAGGACGATGTATTCCTGGGGCCGTCGATGGTCTTCACCAACGTCATCAACCCGCGCAGCCACATCGAGCGCAAGGACGAGTTCCGGCAGACGCTGGTGCGCCGGGGCGCCTCGATCGGCGCCAACGCGACCGTGGTCTGCGGCGCGACGATCGGCCGGTACGCGCTGGTGGGGGCCGGCTCGGTGGTCACCCGCGACGTGCCCGACTTCGCCATGGTCTACGGCGTGCCGGCGCGGGAGCGTGGCTGGGTCTGCCAGTGCGGTGTCGCCCTCGCCTTCGACGGCGACGCGGCCCGGTGTGGCGACTGCGGCACCGCGTACATCCAGCGCGACGGGCGCGTGGACTTCGCGCCCGATCCTGTGGCCCCGCCTGGCGGGGAGGGCTAGCGGTGGGCAGCATCATCGTCCTCGGGATGATCGTGCTGTTCGTCGGCGGCGCCGTCGGCGGCACGGCGCTGGCGGTCAGCCTGATGGGGCGCGACAAGCGCAGCCGGCCGGCGCTCACCGACGGCCGCCGCGACCCCATGAACCTCCGCCTCAACGACGTGCTGGTGCACTTCGGGACGACCTGGATCGTGGCGGGCAGGCTGCGCTGCGACGAGCCAGGCACCACGTGGTTCATCTACCGCCTCGAGGACGGCGATCAGGAGCGCTACCTGCGGGTTCGCCGCCTCGACCAGCTCCAGATGGAGCTCATCGAGACGTGCCAGGAGCAGCCGCGGGGTGCCGGCGACCCGGCCCGCCAGCTCGCCCACGACGGCACCGACTACACCCTCAAGGGCTGGGCCCAGGTCCGCGTGCTGCACGAGGGCCGCACCGGGCGGGTCGGCAGCCGCCTGGAGCTTCATGAGTACGGCGCCCCCGGTCAGAAGGTGGTCCTTCTGGAGCGGTGGGCGGAGACCGAATGGATGGGCGTCGGACGTCGGCTCGAGGTGCACCACCTCGAGATCTTCCCGGGCGACGCCGTAGAGGACGACGGTCAGACCGCACCCGACGTCGGGTGATCCGGTCTGCTGGAGGTTGGAGATGGCAGAGCAGGACAAGCCGAAGCGACGACTGGCCGGTCTGAGGGACCGCGTCGCCGCGTCGACCGGCCTCGGCCGCCGCGCGATCGAGGCCGCGACAGGCAAGGTCAACGCCCTGCTCGAGGCCGTCGACGCCTTTGAGGAGGGCGGCGGCCTGAGCGCCATGATCGACGAGGGGCTCCGCACCACGACGGCGCGCGCACAGCTCCTGACCGGGGACGACAAGTCGCTCCGCCAGTACTACGCGAACCTGGAGGTGCCGTTTGGCGCGGACAAGGAGACGGTGAAGAAGGCGTATCGGCAGCTTCTCAAGCGCTACCACCCCGACAAGCACTCCGGCGACCCTGAGCGCGAGGCCATGGCGACCCGGCTCACCCAGGAGCTTACCCGCGCCTACGACGCCATCAACGCCTGGCACGACCGCCGCCGGCTTCCCTGACGCGGTGGCGGCCGGGGCTCACTCGTGCTCGGGCACCTCGGTGCGGCGCATCTCGAGCACGCGGTTGATGAGCTCCATCGAGTCCGCTGTCAGCCGGGTGAACGCCACGCCCATGCCCATGTTGTCCGGCGAGTTGTCCACGCGGACCACCTCGCCCTCCCCTTCGATCGTCTCGAAGTCCTCGACGATGATGGAGAACTTCAGGTTGACGCGCGTACCGATGGGCAGCGGGTTCTTGCTGCGGATGAAGACACCGCCATGCGAGATGTCCGTGACATACTCGGCGATGAACTCCTCAATCGTCTCGAACTCGCGGTTGACCAGGGAGCGTGGATGTTGGCGAGCTTCCTTGCCTGTCATGCTGGGTCTCGTCGCTGTGAGCCTTCGCTCTTCCCTGCCAGTGGAACCTGGATTGTCACCGAACCTCGCCGCGAGATCAACAGCTCCGAAGGCGCGGACTCGGCTCGAGGGACGGTGGCCGCCGTCACCGGGCGGACTGGAGCCGTCGGGCGGGCTCGGTGGACATCTCGAAGTGCTCGACGTGGAAGCCGCGGTTGGCGATCAGGTGGATGTGCTTGTCAAACCGCTGCTCGAGCTCGCGTACCGCGTCGCGCTCCTCGTACTGGAGCAGCGCCGCCACCTCCGGGTGGGCCTCGATCGTCAGCTCATCCCCGGAGGTCGCCTCGGCCTCCCGGTGGATCTCGCGGAGGATCTCGAACGCGACGGTCTCACGGCTCTTGACATAGCCCTTTCCTTCGCAGTAAGGACATTCTTCGCATAAATACTGAACCACGCTCTCCCGCACCCGCTTGCGAGTCATCTGCACGAGCCCGAACTCGGAGATCTTCAGCGCGTTGGTCTTGGCCTTGTCCGACTTGAGCGCGTCCACCAGCGCCGTGTGCACCATCTCGCGGTTCGTCGGCTTCTCCATGTCGATCAGGTCGATGATGATGATGCCGCCGATGCTGCGCAGACGAAGCTGGTACACGATCTCGTCCACCGCCTCGAGGTTGATCTTGAGGATCGTGTCCTCGAGCGTGTTCTTGCCCACGTATCGACCCGTGTTGACGTCGATGCTGGTCAGCGCCTCGGTGTGGTCGATCACGATGTAGCCGCCCGACTTCAGCCACACCTTGCGCCCCAGAGCCCGGCTGATCTCGATCTCGATGCCGTACGCGTCGAAGATCGGCTCGCGGCCCGTGTACAGCTCCACCTTCGAGACCGCGTTCGGCATGTACGTCTGGCAGAACTCGATGATCCGCTCGTAGTCGCGCTGCGTGTCGATCACCAGCTTGTCCAGATCCGTCGTGAACAGGTCGCGCGCCGTCCGGAGGATCAGGTCGTGATCCTCGAACAGCTGCGCCGGTACATGCGCCCCCTGCCGACGACGCTGGATGTCCTCCCACAGCTTGAGCAAGACCTGCATGTCCGCCCGCAGATGGTCTGGATGCACCGCCTCGCTCGCCGTCCGCACGATGAAGCCCGCACCCGCCGGACGCGACTCCTCGATGATGTCACGCAGCCGGTCCCGCTCGCCCTCGTCCTCGATGCGGCGCGAGATCCCGATGTGATCCACCGTCGGCATGTAGACCAGGTAGCGACCCGGAAGGCTGATGTGGCTGGTGATCCGGGCGCCCTTGGTCCCGATCGGCTCCTTGGCCACCTGAACCAGCACGCGCTGACCTTCGACCAGGCGCTCCTCGATCGGCACCGTGGAGCGGTTGCGTGGCCTGCCGCCATCGTCGTCTACGACGGCGTTCTCGTCGTACACGTCGGAGACGTACAGAAACGCCGCCTTCTCCTGGCCGATATCCACGAACGCGGCCTGCATCCCAGGCAGTACCCGCAGCACGACGCCTTCATAGATGTTCCCGACGAGCCCGCGATCACGCTTGCGCTCGATGTAGAACTCGCTGATGACGCTGTCTTCGATCAGCGCCACCCGCGTCTCCAGATTGGAGGCGTTGATGACGAGAAGATTCGACATCGCTCGCTCGGCCTTCGAAAGAGCAAGTGCCCGCGCGGGCCCATTGTCCACACCGAGACCCCGGCCTCCCCTTCCACGTCCCGTACTCCCCCGCTGGAGGGTGTCCCGGACGGGTCGACAAGGCCCCGACCTCCTCACGCACGCACACCCCGGCCGGTCGCTCAGACCTTGGGCCCGGCGAGGGTAGGCGGTGAGGGGAGGCCGCAGACTGGTGCAGACAGGTGTCCACGCTGGCGTCTTCCTCGAATGGTTGAAATTGTGGCACAGACCGCCTGCACCGGTGCAGACACGCCACGAACTACACCCGCTCCGGGGTCTCTGGCTCCCGGACGCCGATGTCGACGCGTCTGAACTTGGGAAGGTTGCCCTGCCCGATAGCCCAGCCAGAGCGCCAGTCCGACCCGCAGAGCAGGGAGTCCTGTGAGCGATAGCGAGCCTGGTGTGCTGAGCCCGCAGTGCAGGGAGCTCCCTGAGCGGCAGCTCGGGGAGGGCCCTGCGTCGCGGGCTCAACACACCAGACTCGTGACCTGTAAACGCTCGCAGGAGGCCCGGCGTCGTGGGACGGACTGAGGCTCACGGCGGTAAATTGTGTACACGAACCGTGGCGGTGACGGCCGAGGCCTTCACCCACCGATATATGACCTCGCCCCGAATCATCAGCGTGGGGCGACGAACTCAAAGCACGAAAACAACGCGTCGAGCCATCGGGCTCGTATGAAGGTTCCAACGTGTGAGGATGAGCAATCCATCCGCCAACACCTGGTTTCCCTTCGCGATCAAAGCGCGAGGCGGCGCGGACCCGACGTCCCTGATCCGACCACCCCTTCTCAACCGCGCACTATAGCACACCCCACTGCCCCCGCGCACACATTCCCCACCCCCCCTCCACATCTTCTCCCCCGTAGACGCCGCGACCGTTCCTGCGGGCCCGCGGGGCACCGAGCGCAGGCCTGGCGAGGTCGGGGGCGTGCGGAGGGTCAGCGGACCGCGTTGAGGTCAAGGCCAGCGGGGTAGGCGTAGCTGATGTTGAGGTCGTAGCCGTAGACGCTGAGCCCCACGGGCTCGGTGCTGACGAGCACATGGCGGCCATCGCTGATGGGCGAGCGCAGGACCATGAAGCCGGTCTCTCCGATCGGCGTCGCGGTGGCGGTGCTGAGCGGCTGATCGTCGAGGATGACGGTGGCGCCGACGGGGAAGGTGATGTTGATGAAGTCACGGGCGTAGGTGTCAGGCACCAGGAACACATAGTCGGGCCGGTACTGACGCGCCGGGACCACGGTCAACATGGACGGGTCGCCGTTGTCGGCCGAGCCGGTCTGCGACGACCCCTTCATGTACTGGACGACCAGCACCGGCTCGGAGGCCTCGAGCTCGAAGTCCCGGGTCGTCTCGAACTCGTACCACTCGCCGCGGTTGAGCACGGGGAAGGGGCCGACGGTGGGCTCGGTCGTGATGGTGGTCCCGTCCGTGGCGGCCACGACGCGGTAGACGTCGGTCTCGGTACCACGGGGCTGGAACTTGCTGACGTAGTAGGTGCGGTCCCACGCCCTCAGCGGGACGATCGTCTCCTCGATGTGATCGCAGTAATCGGCCCCGACGGGGATCTGGGCGCAGTCGACGCCGCCGAAGACGCCGACGTTGGCGGTGGACACGATGGCCGTGCCTGTGAGGTCAGTGCCCGCCGAGAGCGACTCGAGGGTGAGCACCTGCCCGCGCTGGAGCTCGATGGTCGCGGTCTCGCCGGCGTTGATCGGGTCTACGGAGATACCCCCGGCCACGGTGGCGCTGGGGGTGATCTGGACGATGTTCTGGTCGGCGGTCGACACGATGCTCAGGAACGACCCGTAGCTGCCCCAATGCCGAAAGGCCACGCCGATGTACTCGGTGCCGAGCGCGTTGTTCGGGAACAGGAGCGAGGCGTCGTTCGAGGCGACCGGCTCGCTGTCCGGGTCGAGCCGCTGGAGCGGGTTGAACTGGTAGGCGTTGATCGGCACGTCGCTCAGCAGGTGGAAGCCGGTGTTGGCGAGGCTGGTGGCGGTGTTGTTCATCGTGCGCGGCAGCGGCATCCGCAGGGTGGCGACCTGCTGGGGTGGAATGTCGACCTCCTCGATGATGGCCCCTGCGCGGTCCTCCACCGCGACGTGCGCGGTGCGATTGAGGTCGACGTTGCTGATCACGAAGGCGAACCGGTTGGAGCGCCCGAACTCGTTGGGCGTGTCCACCCCCCAGAAGTCACACCCGATGTACTGGTCTTTGCTGGTGATCGCATCACACCCCGAGGCGCACCGCCCCTCGAAGCACTCAAACCCCCGCTCCCGGTCGCAGGTCTCGAGCACCCAGAAGCTCCTGCCGTCTACCGCGCACTCGACCACGTCGGGCCCATCGCAGAACAGGGTGGACGGGGCGCAGGAGGACACGCATCGGGCGTTGACGCAGAGGCTGGGCTCGGGGCAGGTGAACGGCTCCATCGTCGTGCCTGTGGCGTCGCAGATCCCGAGGGTCGCTTCGTCGAGGCACCCGGCCGCGCCAGGGGCGCAGGTTCGGGGCAGGCAGGCGCCCTCGTAGCAGGCCTCCTGCGGCTGGCAGGGCACGGTCGCGGACCAGCGCCCGGCTTCGCAACGCTGGAAGCCGGCGAAGGCACACCGGGCTTCGTCGGGGGCGCAGTCGCCCGAGTCTGCGATGTCGGGGGCGTCGGCGTCGGACTCGGCGTCGGGGGGCGCCGGGACGTCGGGCTCGATGGGGGCGTCGGCGGTGGCATCGGCGAGGACGTCGGCCGGGTCCGGGCTGTCCGGCTCGGCGATGTCGAGGTCAGGGCTGTCCGCGGCAGCGTCGCCCTCGTCGGGCCGGCCCGGGGGGTCGGCGCAGGCCGCCAGCCCGAGCAGCGGCGCCAGCAGGAGGAGGGTCACAAGTCGGGACGGGGAGCCGTGCGTCATGCCGGGTGTCCTGCAGTAGGGGACGGCGGCGTCCCCGTGTCAACCGCGGCCGGCCCGACGCCGGCGAGCGCGTGGCGCTCTGCCCGACCGCTCGCCGCAACGGCGATCGCGCTTACAGGTCGTTGATCTGGTAGGTGCGGTCATCGGGCCACTGCGCGAACCAGACCGTGCCACCCGGGCGGCCGTGCACCGAGATGGTGACCACCTGCCCTGCCTTGAAGTCGCGCCCTGTGCCGAACGAGACCACCTCAAAGCCGCTGCCGTTGACCACGCGCACGCGATAGCGACCCGGCGGCACGTCGGCGTAGTCGCTGACGCCCTTGTAGGTCACCGCGTTGGCGATGGCGATCGGCTGGCCCGCATCTGCCCACGTGATCGTGCCGCTGCGCGGCGGCGTGGTCCAGCCGGTCGGCTGCTGCGGGATCAACCGGAGCTGCAGGTCGGTGTAGCCCGGGAACATGTGCATGAAGCGAACCTTCGCGCGGTCGGCCACAGGCAGGTTGTTGTCGTCGCTCTGGATGACCTCGTACTGGCGGCAGAAGCCCGCCACGCACATGCCGTTCGTGGTGGGGTACTCGACGGTCGCCGTGCCGATGCAGTCGGCCTCGGTGGTGCAGGTCGTCTGGCACAGGCCTGCGGTGCAGGAGGTGTTCGCGCCCTGGATCGAGCAGGTGCTCGCGTCCGCGCAAGCCTCACGCTTGTTGGCGATCGTCAACGTGGTCTGGCGGTTGCCCTGCAGCGTGGTCTTGCGGACCACCAGCGGCGGGTCGGTCCCCGCGACCTGTCCGCTGTGCCAGAGCGCGATGTCGCTGACGAGGAAGCTGAGCAGAC
>Ga0100377_1000537_pt1 | contig 32506 bp, 24 predicted proteins | sample CryGeymeta201501_FD_83664 | JGI IMG/M metagenome (GOLD analysis project Ga0100377, IMG submission 83664) | Groundwater microbial communities from Crystal Geyser aquifers in Utah, USA - Crystal Geyser metaG 2015-01 | ecosystem: Environmental > Aquatic > Deep subsurface > Groundwater | place: USA...
CCGTGGACCAGGAGAGGGCCCGATCACCCCTCGTTCACGAGGGGTCGCCGCTGCCCGCGAGGGCGGAGCCCGAGCGGATGCAGCGGAGGGGGAGCTCTCCCGAATCGCCACCGACCCCCACCGTTACGGTGTCCAACGAGAAGTGAACAAGAGTCAGGTCTGCGAGGGGGGCGGATTGCGGGCGAGGCAGGTCGTGCGTGGCGGGGCACGGCACCCGCCAGGCGCCCGACGCGGGCGCACTGTACAGCGAGCGGCCAGCCGGTGCTGTGCGGGCATGTGCACACTGTGTCGCCTCCACCACACCCGGTGGCGAATCGACGCCGACGGCACGGGGCTCAACCGGCGGCACGGCGCGTGCACTGGCGTCGTTGGGACCGAGAACGTCCTGCCTGGGAGAGACCTCATGCGCCACGCCATCACCCCGATCCTGCTCGCTGCGATCCTCGTGCTGACCGGTTGCCTCGGAGAGAGCTACTCGGTGCCACGCGACGAGCTCGAACGCCTGGTCGACACGCCGTCGGCACAGCGTGGTGAGTCCATCCGCGCGGTCCAGCAGGTCGCGTGGGCCTCGCAGCCGGAGCCCGTCGGCAAGCTCGTCCCGGTCCTGGTCGATGACGACGGCGTGCCGATCGAGCTCGATGACCTGGTGGCCACCGAAGATGAGGACGGCGAGGGCGATGCGACCCTCGACGAAGGCGGTTCGCATGGCTCCGGCGGCTCGGTCCACGTCGACGTGGTCGGCCACCATCACGTGCATGGCCACGCTACGGTCGGTGGCGGCGGTCACGGCGGTCGCGTCACGTTCATCAAGCAGCCGGGGACCGGCGGCGGCGGCGGCGGCGGCGGCGGCGGCGGTGGCGGCGGCGGTGGCGGTGGAAGCCTGAACGTCAACGGTCAGGCCGGCGTCGCCGCGATCGTCGTGCTGGCGGCGGGCGTCGTCACCGTCGGGCTCGTGGCGACGGAGGCGGCCCGGTACGACGGTTGGGTGAGCGTCCACCCGGATCACCCGGTCCACATCGCCGACGCCAGCGGTAACTTCCGCGTGGTGCCGCTGTCGGCGATGACCGCCGACGACATCGCCGGCTCGCGGCGCGCCGTACTTCTGCAGGTCGACGGGGAGGGCATCGACGAGGGCCATCGCGCGCCGCTTGACCGCGTCGGTGCGACCTGGCGGATGGAGCTGGGTGTGCTTGAGCTCGCGTCGCCGCAGCTAGACAGCGCGCTGCTGCCGGCGGCGTGGATGGAGTTCGGCCTGTTCCCGACGCAGGAGGTCGGCCTGCTGGCGTTCGTTGGCCTGGCGGGCGGCACGGTGGCAGGCGGCGACGTGCTCGGCGGCCGGTATGGCGTCGAGCTCGAGGTCATCCCCCTGCACCTCGGCCGCCTCCATCTCGGTGCGTACGGTCTGGGAGGGCTCGCCTACGAGGCGATGGAGGATGGCGAGCTGGCCTCCGAGATCAGCCAGGTCCCGATGTACGGCGCCGGCCTGCTGCTCGAGGCCGAGGTCAACACGCGCCTCGGCATCCAGCTGCGAAGCGGCGCCATGTGGACCCAGCGCATCGACACGGACAACAGCCCGACCTTCATGACGACGATGGGCGTGAGCGTCTACTGACCGCGCCTCACGGGTCGCGGTGCACCGACCCGGGCGTGAATCCAGGCACGCAGACCGCGATGTAGCGCGCCCCCGTCGGCCACGGCGTGCTGTAGCGCACCCACTCGCCCGCGTGGGCGATGATGGCCTCTCCGGCGTGGACATCCACGCTGCCGCCTTCGAACTCTACCCGCAGCGTCCCCTCGAGCACGACGGTGTACTCGTCGAACTCGGGTCGCTGCCCGGGCTCCTCCCAGCCGGACGGCGAGGACATCCGAGCGATGCTGACGTCCACCGTGCCGGTGTTCACGTGGCCGACGAACTCCTCGATGACCTTCGGTGGGGTGCCGACCGCGGGGACGCGGGTGGGTTGCTTGATGTGGGTGACCATGGGGCTCCTCGTGCAGGGGTGGGCGCAGCGCACCCCATGATCTACCCGATCAGGACCAGGATCGCGATACCGAGGACGACCAGGAGCGTCAGGATCTGGAGACCGATCAGGGCCAGCAGCACCGGCAGGGGCACGACGCGGGCCGCCGAACCCGGCCCAGCCGGATGCGGCTCGGCCGGCGGAAGCTCGATGCGGGTGGTGTGCGGCGCGTGGCGGGCGGCCTCCTCAACCCGGTTGAGCTTGCCGCCGGATCCCTCCCCGCGCTGCGAGTCCCTCCAGGCGCGCAGGTCGTTCAGGAACAGCGTGGCGTTGGCGTACCGACGCGTCAGATCCTTGCAGCAGGCCCGGTCCACCACGTCGCACAGCCCCGGCGGCAAGCCGAGCTCACGGGACAGCGTCGCCGACGGGGAGAACACGATCTCCTGAATGACCGCCGCCAGCGTGGTCTGCTTCACCACCGCCTCCCCCGTCAACATCTCCACCATGATGTGCCCCACCGCGTACACGTCCGTCGCCGGCGTCAGCTCCTCGCCGCGAAGCTGCTCCGGCGCCATGTACTTCGGCGTGCCGAACACCTTGCCGGCCTGGGTCAGCGACGGCATGTCCGCGTCCACCATCTTCGCGATCCCGAAGTCCATGACCTTGACGAAGTCGTGGTCGTAGGACAGCGGGTTGATCATGATGTTCTCCGGCTTGATGTCGCGATGGACGATGTTGTGCGCGTGCGCCTCGCTCAGCGACTGCAACACCTGCTCGCAGATGTGGACCGTGCGCTCCACCGGCACCGTCCCGTGCCGCGCCAGCTCCACGTCGAGCGAGTGGCCCTCGAGGAACTCCATCACGATGTAGAAGACGCCGTCGTCGGTGTGGCCGTAGTCGAACACACGCACGGTGTTCGGGTAGTGCAGCCGGGCCGCCAGCACGGCCTCGCGGCGGAAACGCTCGACCGCGGTGGCGTCCTTGGCGGCAAAGGTCGTCAACAGGACCTTGAGCGCGACGGTGTGCTCGATGTCGATGTGACGTGCCTTGTAGACGACGCCGAACCCACCCCGCCCCAGCTCCTTCTCGATGAAGTAGCGCTCCGAGATGACCGACCCAGCAACAGGCTCCTGGACGTGCGTCATGCTCTGCTCCCTGGCTGGAGCGCGTCGGGTCGAGGCGCTCCGACGCGCACATCGCCCCAGGGTGCGCGTCTACACTGACAAGATGGTGCGTCGGAACCCCTTGCGCCACAACTCGTTGCAGGTCGTTGTGCGTGCGCCGGTGGCAGCTCCCACCACCGTCACGGTCTCCGTCGAGAAGTGAACAGGAGACAGTTCGGGGGGACGAGGCCGCCCGAGCGGCCGCCCACGGGGCTTCGTCGCCCCGGACGCCGTTCTATAGCGCCTCGTCTCTCAACATGAGAAAACAGCTTGACATGGGGGGGGGGGTGAATTAGGCTTCTAAGCAGCTGGAGACTGAAGGACTGAGATACCCGCCATGGTGTAGACGGTGCGGCAACCTCGAACCGGACCAGGCAAAGCGATGTTGGTTGTAGACAGCAAGGAGTGATCCGGTCGAGCTTGACCGACAGCATACGGCCACACGTCGAAGGCCAATGGCACTCTGGACAACCAGATTCGTTCCGGCTAGCACATAATTGGCAAGTAATCACGACGCAACTAAGTAGCTTAATATAATGAAACTGAATCAAATTGAGATCCTTCTTCTAAAAAACATACAACTAAGAAAATCACTCACTAAACAGATCGCGGCGAATGCGCAAATGGAGATGATTCTTCTTTCAAGGGGGGAATCTAATATTATTAGTCAATTCAGAAAGAAAAATGAATTAACACTAGAAGGCGAACTATCGATTGATCTTGACACTGGAAGTGTCACCATCAAACAAGTGTCTCTCGGCACTGCAACAGACAACACACGGCAACTCAACAACAAAGAGGTTTGACCATGGCTGACACAGCACTCCACTTCTGTCACGGGTGGCGCGTACATCATCATTGACAGCGATGCCAATGCTAATGAGGCATTCACGATCTATGGTGGCAGCGCAGCTGCCGCCAACGCCCTCCTCCAGATTCACGAGTCGACGGCCTTCAAGCTCGGTGACAGTGCGAGCCCCAACTTCCACATCAACTGGAGTACCAGGAACATCTATCTGGATGCCGGCAACTGGACGCTCAGGCACGCGAGTCACACCGCCAACAATGACCTCGCGATCGAGGCGAGCGATGACCTGACACTGAAGTACGGAGAGTACGCAAGCGCCGGAACCCCGACCTTCGAGATCCAGAAGAACAGCACGAGAGTGTTCCAGCTCAATAGCGCTGGCAACGGCATCTTCGAAAACACCGTTGCCGTCAAGGGGCAGATGATCGTCGGTTCGTCAAACAATCCGCAGGCGGGCGCGGCGCTGGAGATCCTGTCCACGACCGGAGCGTTGCTCCTGCCGAGGTTGTCCGACGCTCAAGAAGGCGGTGTGACGGGTGTCAACGGGATGATGTACTACAACACTATCGACAACGCCGTGAAGGCCTACGTCGGCGGAAACTGGAAGGCCGTGGTCGTTGCGTGACCTGGACATCCCTATGGTCATCGCAGCTCGTATCCATCGGGCTCAAGTCGAAGTGCTCAGCCATGTGTCGAACATGGCTCACGTCCGGATCACTGGCCATGCCCGCATTCATGGGCTCCGGATGCTGATCGCTGCTCATACGGTCGGGTGACGAAACGACGGACAAGGGGGCGTAATCCATGAGCCGGTCAGAACTTGACCTATTTGGCCAAGAATAGACCCGTCGGCCCCGTTCCGGCCGAGGTTTGTTAGTTCACGAGATGCGTGCTCGGCAGATCTTGACCGGGTCATGGATTCCACCCCGGACAAGGACGAATGGACCAGTCTCTGACGAACCGTCAGCCCATCGCTCGACGCCCGGAGGTCCGTTCCTTGAACGCCGTGTTGCCCGCTGCCATCATGGATCGTCGGGAGCTCCTTCGTCAGCCACCTCGCCGGAGCGGAGGATCGACAAGGACTCCGGCACTGAACTTCACACCAATCTGTAGGGGGTGATGATGTTGCACCGAGCCTCGCTGTGGTCCTTCCTCCTGACGCTCGTCCTGCTCGTGGCCGTCGCTTCGTGCAAGGACGACGTGAACACCTACGCCCGGATTGGCGATCACGACACCTCCATCTTTGACCGGGATGTGGCGGGCACGAGCGATGCCACCACAGACGCTGACGCGCCCCTGGACACCGGACGCCCTGATGTCCCAACACCGGACGACTCCGGTGCCCCACCCCCAGACGCCACCACCGACGCCCCACCTCTGGCGGACGCAGACCTCTGTCCCGACGTTGGCGACTCGCCCTGCATCCGCCCCGACGCCCCGCCCGACAGCACCGACCCCTGCCCGGACGGCGAGGAGCGTGTGCTCGGCGAGTGCGTGGTCATCGTGATCGATCCGCCGGTGGAGTGCGGTGAGGACGAGGAGGAGGTCCACGGCGTGTGCGTGCCGATCCTGGAGGTGACGCCAGAGCCAGCAGAAGAGCGGATCTACGAGGGTAGCTGGACCATCCGCAACAGATCGGATGTTGACTTCATCACGCCTTACACCAGAATTACTGGAGATTTGACTGTTGAGGGTCGAGGTCTGCCGGGGGTGTATCTTCCTAATTTAAGGACTGTTCGCCTCAATCTTGTGATCGGGACAAGCGATCCAGCCTTGACTTATGTCAGGATGCCGAGGCTCAGAGAGGTTGGAGGGCGCATGGAAGTTTGGGGATACCACTCTGTGCTGGATCTCCCGTTGCTTGAACGCGTCGAAGGAACGATAGGGATCCAATCTGACGAGACGGTGAGGCGAATTTTTTTCCCATCACTTCTTGAAGCTCTTGGTGGTGTTTCCATTGGAGGTGACGCTAGTGGTGTTCGCTCAATATCAATGCCAAATCTCACTAGTGCAAACTGGATTTCAATCGCTAGACAACAGGAGCTGAGACTGATTGAAATTGAAGAACTTGCTAATATTGAGGAATTAATCCAAATAATTGGAAATCCACGACTGCCTCAATGCCAGGTTGATGCGCTGATCAGCCAGGTGATCGCCCGCGGATCGAACCCGGAGATTTCGCCGGAGACCTACCTCACCAACAACCCGACAGCCACTTGCGAGTGACGCGCCTCCCAGCCTGGGTCTGGCGCTGACCGCGGCTTGGGATGTTCGACGGCCTCGCATGGTCGACTTGGCTCCCCTGAGGGTCGAGCCTTTGATCAGCGTCGCAAGTGCGCAGTCTCTCCGCCTGAATTCTTTGCCATTACGTTCTCTCATGTCAATATTCACGATCATAGTCGTTATTTTTAACGTATTCGAACGCTTGCGCGAGGCTTGCAGGCCCAGCCGCATTCAAGCAGACGTCGTCGGGCACACCCGGCGCCGGGCGCACCCGGCGCTGGCAGCACCATCCTCCGTGACTGCGAAGGTGGGCCGTGGCATACTCTTGGGTCTCAGAGAGTTCTGGAGGCGAACCGCCGTGCCGACGAGGAAGCCGCGATGAACAAGCACACGCTGACACTGATAGGTGGCCCTCAGCAGGAGCTGCGGGTCTCGGCTGCGGTGCTCCGTGAGGCGATTGGGGCCCTTCTGGAGGGCGCGCGCCTGGCCACCCGGTTTGCGGTTGAGGGCGAGAGCGTGCGCAAAGGTCCGCGGCCGGCGTGGCTCGACGCTGCTTGCGCCGTCGATGTGACCGGGCTGTCCGCCGGTTCGGCGGTGATCGGCCTGGAGGCGCCCACGCTCCAGGAAGCGAACGCCGTGGGCCTGGGCGATGGCGGACAACGTTCGCTGTTCGAGGGGGACGACCCGCGCTTCGGAGAGCAAACGGCGGTGGATCTCTTCGGTCGTGTTCTCGCGGCCCTCGTTGAGGGGAACGCAGATGACGTGGTGGCTGATCGGGCGCTGCTCGACACGTGTGCGCGGTTTGCCAGGGTCGCGGGAGGCGAATTCGAAGGGGTGCGTCTGGATGGACTGCGTGGGCGGGATACGCCGCTCGACATCACCGCGGCGCATGTTCGCCCGATCGAGCTCCTTCGCGACGAGACTGCGCCACCTCAGGCGGCACGCGTGGCGGGGACGCTCGACACGATCTCGGCGTCGAGGTCGGATGTAATCCTCAGGCTGAAGGACGGCACGCGGGTGCCTGCCCGGATGGAGGAGCACGACCCGGACGCGTTGGGGAAGCTCTTTGGAAAGTTCGTGGTGGTCTCGGGCATGGCCCACTATCGCCCGTCCGGCCGGCTGCTGATGGTCGACGTGGAGTTCATCGGCGAGGCGGACGTGGGTGATCGGCTGTTCGAAAGCGCTCCTGTGGCTCGAAGGCGGCTGCCGGTCGCGACTCCGGTGGCCCAGGACGAATTGTCTGGCGTGTCGGCGTTCTTTGGCACGTGGCCAGGTGAGGAGAGCGAGGACGAGCTCCTCGAAGCACTCCGGGCCATTGGATGAGCGAGCGACGCTTCCTGCTCGATACGAACGTCGTCCTTACGCTCGTTCGTGGGAACGCGCTCGCGACGTTCATCGACGGCAGCTTCAGTCTCCGTGCTTCGAAGGTGCGGCCCATGATCTCTGTGGTGACGCACGGAGAGGTTCGTGTGCTGGCCAGCCGCAACGGCTGGGGCGAGACGAAGCTCGCTGCACTTCAGAGCGTCCTGGACAGCCTGGTCACAATCGACATCAACCACCCTGCGGTGCTCGATGCCTATGTGGAGATCGATCTCGACTCTCAGAACCACGCAGATGGTGCGCGCAACATGGGAAAGAACGATCTCTGGATCGCTGCATGTGCGAAGGCCGCGGGTGCGACTCTGCTGACGACGGACAAGGACTTCAACCACCTCGAAGAGACCATGGTCTCCGTCGCATTCATCGCCCCGGAGTCTGCCAGGTCGTCATGAGACGCCCTTGCATTGCGGCTCGCCGTGCGTTACAACTGGTCCGACCAATTGGTCTGACCACCTCTCGCCCGGCCCACGCCATGACCGCCGCCCACCCCGATCTCGAAGACAACCCGGCCTCCACGGTGGACCACACCTTCGAGCACCTGCTGCTGGACATCGTCGGCGGCACCTATCCCGGAGGCAGCCGACTGCCCTCCGAGCGCGACCTGGCCGCGGCCCTCGAGTGCAGCCGCTCCACCCTTCGCGAGGCGCTCGGCAGGCTGGCGGAGTGGAGCTTGATCGAGACGCGACGGGGGTCGGGCATGGTGGTCAGGCACCGGCGCGAGTGGTCGATGTACGTGCTCCCCGCCTACCTGCGCGCCTCCGCCGGAGCCTCCACGCCAGCGACCCTGGGACGGCTCGTGCTCGACCTCCTCCACGTCCGTCGGACCATCTTCGTCGACATCGTTGGCGCCATGTCCGACCGGCTCGCCCGCGCTCCGCTCGCCCGCGCCCGGCAGACCGTGCAGGCGGCGTGGGACGCGCGGGCCGACCACGGCCAGTTCGTCCGACACGACTTCGATGTGCTGCGCGCGCTGGCCGAGGCCGCAGATTTCCTGCCCGGCCTGTGGATCCTCAACTCCTTTGCGCCTGTCTACTTCGAGATCGCCGACCTCGTCTCGGCGGCCGGGGCGATCCCTGCGAACTACCTCCAGAGCTGGGATGGCTTCTTCGCCGCGCTCGCCGAGGGCGACGGCGTCCTGGCCACCGAACGCCTCGACGCCTACCTCCGGGCGCACGACACCGCCCTGCTCGACACCCTTGGGATACAGCCATGACCGAACTGCGCCACTTCCACCTGCCGGACGCGCTCCGGCCCATCGCTCACGCCTTCGCGCGGGTCCTGCTGCCGGACGACCTCGAGCAGCTCGGGATCGCCGAGGACGTCGTGGACGAGTTCGAGCTCTCGCTCGGCTCCTTCCCGCCTCACCTGCGGTGTGCGCTCGTGGTCGGCATGGCCGCCTTCGACGCCGCCGCCGTGCTCTACCCGCCCGCGCTCGGACGCACGTTCACCCACCTCGACGCCGCCACCGCGAAGCGCTGGCTCGACCTGTGGTGGACCAGCGACTTCGGGCCGGTCGCGCAATTCCCCAGGGGTGTCAAGGCCTTGCTGGCCCTGGCCTACTACGAGCACCCGATCGTGAGGACGCGGCTCGCGTTCCATCCCGACGCCTGGATCGCCAAGGTCGCCCGTCGCCGCATCGAGCGCTGGGGTGACGCCATCGCCGAGCACGAGCGGATGGTGCTCGCTCCCCGCCCCCTGACCTCCGCAGGCGACCTCGCCTCCCCCGCCACCGACGACACGACGGAGGGCGCCTCGGCGCAGCACCCATGAACGTCAACCCACACCCCGATCAGGTCTTCACCCGCGAGGACTGGCCCTCCGATATGCGCCGCCGCCCCGGCATGCGCTGGTTCGAGCGTCCGCGCGCGGTCGAGCTGCGCTGCGATGTCGTGGTCGTCGGCTCGGGCGCTGGCGGCGCGGTCGTCGCGGCCGAGCTCGCCGAGGCGGGCTTCGACGTCATCATCGTCGAGGAGGGCCGGTACTTCCGGACCGAGCAGTTCGACGGCAACACCTCGCGCGCCCTGCGGACCCTGTACCGCGACGGCGGGGCGTCGGTGTCGCTCGGCACCCCGCCGATCATCTTCGCCGAGGGGCGGTGCGTCGGCGGCTCGACCGTCATCAACGGCGGCATGACGTGGCGCACACCCGAGCGTGTGCTCGACCGCTGGCACCGGGAGCACGGCGTGGAGGGCATCCGCGCCGCCGAGATGGAGTCCGTGTTCATGCGGGTCGAGCGGTTCGTGTCGGCCGGAACCCAGGACCCCGAGTCCATCGGACGGGACAACGCCCTGCTCCGCGAAGGCGCTGAGGCGCTGGACTGGGAGGTCATCCCGAACATCCGCAATCAGTTCCACTGCGCCGGAACGAACAACTGCGCCTTCGGCTGCCCGACGGGCGCCAAGCGCTCGACCCTGGTCACCTACATCCCGCGCGCCCTCCACTACGGCGCCCGTCTCTATTCGGACCTGCGCGTGGACACGCTGCTGACGCGCGGCAAGCGCATCGTCGGTGTCGAGGCCCACGTGGTGCTCGACGACCGCTCGGCGGGTGGGCTGGTGCGCATCCACGCCGACCAGACGGTCGTGGCCTGCGGCGCCATCCACACGCCGGCGCTGCTGAGCCGCTCGAAGATCAAGAGCCACTCCGGCGCCATCGGCAAGAACCTGACCCTGCACCCGAACTCCAAGGTCATGGCCGTCTTTGATGAGGACATCTTCGGCTGGCAGGGCGTCCATCAGGCCTATCAGGTCCGGGAGTTCCGGGATGAGGGCTTCCTGATGGCGGCGGTCAACGTGCCGCCCGGCATCGTGGCCATGGGCATGCCCAACTACGGCCGCGAGATGGAGCGCGTCCTGTCGCAGTACAACAAGATCGTCTCGGCGGGCCTGCTGGTGGAGGACACCGTGTCCGGTCAGGTCAAGACGGGCCCGGGCGGTATCCCCCTGGCCTTCTACGAGCTGTCGGACTTCGACGCCGAAAAGCTCGTGCGCGGCACCGCCCTGCTCTGCGAGCTCCTGTTCGAGGTCGGCGCCAAGGAGATCGTCCTGCCGTTCGCCGGCATGGAGAACCTGCGCTCGGCCGACGACATCCGCCGCCTGTACGCCCACAAGATCCCCAAGGGCCACATGGAGCTGATGACTGTCCACATGATGGGCACCTGCGGCATGGGCGACGACCCCGGCCGCCACGTCTGCGACTCCTGGGGCAAGGTCTACGACACCGAGGGCCTCTGGATCGCCGACGCCTCCCTGTTCCCCTCCCCCATCGGCGTCAACCCGATGGAGACCGTCCAGGCGCTCGCCACCCGCAACGCCGCTCGCATCATCCAGTCTCGCCACCCCGCCGCCCGCATGGTGATTTGATGTCCCTCTACAAGCCCTCCCAGGATTACCTCCGGGTCACGACCCTCCCCCACCACCAGCACGACGCCATGATGGTCCGCGGCGAAAAGCCCGACGTCAACGCCATGGTGGACTGGCTCTACCGCGGCAAGAATGTGCCGTTCTGGACGAAGCTCGTCGGCATCAACAAGTTCGTCAAGGGCTTCTATCGCGGCACGCCCGGCGTCTATCAAGTCCGCGCCGACGGCGACATCTACGGCTACAACGCTGCGGTCAAGCAGAACGACGGCGCGGCCCCCTGGCTGCTCAAGCCCAGCGCCGACCAGCCGTTCCGCCACGGCTACTACAAGGTCATGGACGTCGATCCCGAGTCGCGCGACAACGCCTACCTCCACACCCTCCTGCTGAACTACAACCAGGGCGGCGGCCTGCCCGGCGATCCCCAGCGCGGCATCCGCGACTACCTCGTCCGCGTGGAGCCCGGCTCCGACGAGCTCCTGCTCGGCAAGGCGTATTACCGCCTCGGCCCCATTCTGGTACACACCAACTACTTCGTGCTTGAGCGCATGTGTCGGGCCTGAGCGCCAACCGGCCCAGGCGCGAAACCCACGCTACCCCGAGCGTCCGAATACGCGTCGCGTCTCGAACACCTCCCGCCCATACCGCGCCTCCCCCACCCGCACGGTCCGCTTGAGCACGAAGTCGAACAGGATCGGGTTCGACAGCCGCAGCGTATGCAGCGCCTCGGCCTCGTTGTCCGTGAGGTGACCGCCCGCGATGAGCCCCGACAAGGAGGTCAGCGGCACCACCCCCGCCAGAGGGTAGTCCGAGCCCCACACCAACCTCCGGTGCCAGTCCTCCCGCTCCAGCGTGGTCTGCAGCGGCAGCCCCGCCCGGTTGGTCTGGGTCAGCCCCGAGATGTCTGCCAGCAGCAGCTCCCGCCACGCCGGCTCATCCATCATCCGTGCGAACAGCTCGAAGCACGGCACCAGCGGCCCCGAGGGACCCTCATCCAGATCCGGACACTCCCCCAGCGACGCGCAGTGCGCCATCACCACCTTCACCCCCCGCCCGAGCGCGCGCCGCAGCCGCAGCGGGTTCGCCAGATCCTGCTCCTCGTCCGCGACCAGCGCCCGCTCCGTCCCCGCGTGCGTGATCAGCGGCAGCCCCGCCGCCGCCAGCGCGTCGTAATACGGGTCGCACAGCGGGCTCGACGGGTCGATGTTCATCGAGGCCGGCAGCCACTTCATCGCGACGGCCCCGTGCTTGACCACCTCCTCCACTGCCTCCACCGCGTCGCGCCGCCACGGATGCACCGAGGCCACCCACGCAAACCGCTCCGGCCACGTCCTGGCGATCCGATACGCCCAAAGGTTCGGGATGAAGAACGTCGACTGCTCCGGCAGCGCCTGCCCCTCGCCATCATGCGCCTGATCGAACGCGAAGATCATCGCCTTGACCCCCGCTGGCAGCTCCTCCAACAGCCCATGCAGCCGGTGGATGAACATCGCGTCCACCTGCCCCTCCACCTCCGCGCACGCCGCGTTCTTGTAGAACATCCCCTGCAGCTTGCTCACCGGGTCGCTCCACGCCTGCCGCGCCGGGTTCACCCAGGCCCCCGACCCGCCGTCCCCCAGCCCCAGCAGATGCACATGGGCGTCCCACACCTCCCCCGCCTCCACGCCCTCGAAGGCCTCCCGTACCAACCGCTCCCCCAGCCGCGCCTCGGGCGTCCTCGGCCGGCACGGGTTCATCAGCCCATCCTCCAGGCTCAGCGCGCACCCGAGCGAAGGGCCCCCTGCCAGCAGGCCGAGCCCGACGGCGATGCGATGTAGCGCGGTGCGGCGTGTGGGTTGTTTCATGGTTGTCAGCTCCGTTCGTGCCCTCACCCCCCAGCCCGCCCTCACCCCCCGACCCCCTCTCCCGTAGGACGGGAGAGGGGGAGGCCCTCACCCCCCGACCCCCTCTCCCCTATGAGGGTAGAGGGGGAGCCGGACAGTAACCTGTTACTGGACAAGTAAAAACCCTGTTCTACCCCCCCTCTACCCGTCGAGGGGAGAGGGGGTTGGGGGGTGAGGGCCTCCCCCTCTCCCCGTCGAGGGGAGAGGGGGCTGGGGGGTGAGGGCCTCCCCCTCTCCCCGTCGAGGGGAGAGGGGGCTGGGGGGTGAGGGCGGGGCTTGACGCCAGCCCCAGAAGTCGGCAGCGTGCGTGTCCCCGAAGTGAACGGGTCCGACGCATCGAGGCACCATGAAGAACCTGACATTTCGCGCCCCTGGCGTGCCGCTCTCTCTGAACGACGTGCTCGCGCGGGCGTGGCCGCTCTCTACGGCTGCCCAGCGACGAGCTGCGATCGGGACGGGGCAGGTTCGGGTGGAGGGCGTGGTGGTGCGGGAGGCCGGCAGCCTGGTCGAGGCTGGGGCGAAGGTCGAAGCGAACGTGGGTCGGGGGGGGGCGGAGCTCGTGGTGCCGGGCATTGCGGTCGTGGAGCGGGGCGAGGACTGGGTGGCGGTGATCAAGCCGGCCGGGCTGCCGAGCCACGCGCCAGAGGATGGGGTGGTGTCGGCGCGGGAGGTGGTGGCGGGGGCGCTGGGGTGGACGGTGGAGGAGACGCTGCCGGTGCATCGGCTGGACGCGGCGGTGGGTGGGGTGTGGTTGGTGGCCCGTGGAGCTGAGGCGGCTGGGCGGCTGGGCGCGGCGTTTGAGCAGCGGCTGGCCCACAAGACCTACCTGGCGTTGGCGCCGGAGGGGCTGTGGCGCGACGGGGTGGTGCGGCGGAAGATCGGGAGGCACAGCGCGGAGTCGAGGATTCGAGTCGTCGAAAGTCGTGGTGGGATAGGATGTTACGAGCTGGAGCCGCTGACGGGGCGGACGCATCAGCTGCGGCTGCATATGCAGCACCTCGGGGCGCCGATCCTGGGGGACGCGCTGTATGAAGGGGTGATGGTGGAGGGGGGGCTGAGGCTGTGGTCGCATCGGCTGGTGATCGAGGGTGAGGGGATCGACGTGAGCGCCGCGTTGCGCGAGGGGAGCTGGCCGGGGGAGCGGGTGTTCGCGCCGGAGCTGCTCGGCGACGCGGCGCGCGATCAGGCGCCGTGCATCGTGGTGTCGGCGGCGACGATCAAGGCGATGCGGCGAGGGCATCCGTGGGTGCTGACGGACACTGAGACGAAGGGGACGGGGCGGTTTGCGCCGGGCTCGCTGGTGGGGCTGGCCGAGGCGGGAAAGCCGGCGGTGGCCACCGTTTGTGTCGAGGGGACGGGTGTGGTGGCGGCGCGGCTGTGGTCGTGGGGCGACCCGGCGCGGCAGAAGCTGGAGGGGCCGGAGGCGAGGGTGGCGGCGGCGCTGGCGCGTCGGTCGGCGCTGCTGGGGGACCCCAAGACCGAGGCGCTCCGGCTGGTGCACGGCGAGTCGGATGGTTTACCGGGGCTGCATGTGGACCTGCTGGGGCCGGTGCTGCGGGTGCTGATCAAGTCGCCAGCGGCGGTGGGGTTTCGGGATCGGGCGCTGGAGGCGGTGCGGCGCGGGTTGCCAGCGGCGCGGCAGCCGGAGGCGGTCGTGGAGGTGGTCCATCTGCGCGAGGCGCCAGGCGGGGACATGGAGGGCGTGAGGGTGATCGAGGGCGCCCTGCCCTTCGAGGCTGAGGAAGATCGGTTCGTGGTGAGGGAGCGTGGTCTGGCGTTCCGGGTCGAGACGGGGCTGAAGGATCCGACCCGTCCGAGGCCCGGGGTGGGGCTGTTCATGGACCAGCGGGCCAATCGGGATCGGCTGGCGGCGCTCGCGCCCGAGGGGCGCTGGCTCAACCTGTTCGCGCACACGGGCGCGTTCTCGGTGGCGTTGCTCGCCGCGGGCGCGCGATCGGTGGTGAGCGTGGACCTGAGCCGTCCGTACCTCGATTGGTTGGAGGACAACCTGGCGCTGAACGGGCTGGACGACGGACGGCACGAGAGCGTCAAGAGCGACGTGCGGCGGTTCCTCGAGCGTGCCGAGGGGGCTCCGTACGATGGGATTATCCTCGATCCGCCGACCGCGGCTTCGGCGGGGCGGCAGTTCTGGTCGGTGAAGCGGGACGGGCAGGCCCTGATCGCGCGCTGTCTGGCGCTGCTGGCGCCGGGTGGGGCGCTGTTGGTGTGTCGGAACGACAAGCGGCGCACGGTGACGCTTGAGGCCATCGTGCGCGCGGCTGCGGAGGATGCAGGGACGCCGCTGATGAGCGTCGAGGCGGCGGGTCCGGGGCCGGACTTCCCCGCGCTGGAAGGGTTCCCGGAGGGAGACAGCTTTGAGGGAGTCCTGGCGTGTCGCCGGCCAGTGGTCGCGAAGGCCCGTCGGGACCGAGGTCGATAGGTCTGTCGTGTGTGGTGTGAGGCCCTGGTGGTTGGGCCGGCTCGGCGGGGTTGACCTCGTGCCGCCGAGCGCTTAGCTTTTCTCCCTTTCACGCGACGAGGCAATGAGGAGGCCATGCAGAATCCAACACGTACGCCCAGCCCTTCCGCGGCCGCGGGCCCAACGAGCTCAGGGATCGCCCCGGTCAAGGAGGAGCTCGCGCTGCTGGACCTCGTGATGCGCGCCGTCCGTATGGCGCCGCCGACGCGGGTCAGGGAGGACCACCGCGCCACCCTCATCACGCTTCGAGAGAGCCTCGCCGAGGAGCGGCTGCCGGAGGATCGGGCCTCGATCGTGGAGCAGATGGAGACCATCCGTCACCTGCTCCGACAGCTGGACAACTCGCGGGTCCAGGAGGCCGACCCGGCCAACCCGTACTTCGGGCACCTGCGCATCGCCGATGAGGACGGTGACGAGCGGGACATCTGCATCGGTCGCAGCACGTACATCCGGGGGACCGTGCGGATCGTGGACTGGCGCGACGCGCCGATCTCGCGGGTGTTCTACCAGCATCGCGAGGGCGATGAGTACCTCATGCACATCGATGGCAACGAGGTCGAGGGTGAGGTGCTGGTGCGGCGGACCGTGACGATCGACGACAGTGTGCTCATCCGCGTCGGCTCCGAGCAAGGCACCTGGATCCTCGACGGGACCGCGTGGGTGGACGCCGCCCCGCCCCGCCTCGAAGGCGGCGAGGGTGTGGCCCACCTGCCCGACATGGAGCTGGGCGGGGCGGCGCCGACGATGTCGCGGCGCGCGCGGTACGACAAGCACCTGCCGGAGATCGCCTCGCTGCTCGACCCGGCGCAGTTTGACCTGATCGCGAGCCCCGACGCCGGTCTGGTCGCGATCCAGGGCAGCGCAGGCAGCGGCAAGACGACGGTCGCTCTGCACCGTGTGGCCTACCTCGCCTTCCACGATCCGGCGCGGTTTGCGCCGGCAAAGACGCTCGTGGTGGTCTACAGCAAGGCCCTGGCGCGGTACATCTCGCGGGTGTTGCCGTCGCTCGGCGTAGACGGCGTGGCGGTGGAGCCCTTTGAGGGTTGGGCGGCGGACCTCGTTCACAAGCTGTTTCCGCGGATGCCGACCACGATATCGGAGCAGACGCCAGCGGCGGTGTCGCGGTTCAAGCAGCACGGCGGGCTGCTGGCGGTGATGGAGGAGGCGGCGACCGCGTTCCCGGAGCTGGGGCCGGTCCAGCTGTTCGACGAGATCCTGACGAGTCGCACCGGGCTGGCGGATGCCGTCGCCCGCCACATGCCCGGCGCGTTCAGCGACGGCGAGGTGGAGTCGATCTTCCGGTGGTGCGCGTCGGCGCATGCGGCCCGGACGACGCGTCGGGAACCCGACCCCGACGAAGACCCCGAGGAGGTCGAGCTGCCAACCCTCGACGCCGAGGACGTGCCGCTGCTGCTCCGGCTCCATCAGCTGACGGTCGGGCCGCTGACCACCGCCCGGCGCGGCGGCCGAGCCATCCAGCACGCTCACCTGGTGATCGACGAGGCGCAGGACATGTCACCGATCGAGATCACCGTGCTGCTCGGCACGGTGCTGCCTCGCCATCCGGTGACCCTGGCTGGAGACGTGGCGCAGCAGCTTGACCACGCCAATGACTTCCAGAGCTGGGAGTATGTGCTGTCGCACCTGCGCACGGACGCCGTCAGCATCCGACCGCTGGAGGTGTCCTACCGCTCGACCGAGCCGATCATGCGCGCGGCGCTGGCCGTGCTGGGGCACCTGGCGCCGGCCGTACCGCCGCGGTCGGTTCGGGCGGGCGAGCCTGTGCGGTACTTTGAGTTTGGCGGCGCCGGCCAGTGCTCCACGTTCCTGGCGGACATGCTCCAGGATCTGATGCAGCGGGAGCCTCACGCCAGCCTCGCCATCATGACGCGGCACCCGGCCCAGGCGGACCAGATCTACGCCGCGCTCGACCGCGCGGGCGTGCCTATGTTGCGGCGGGTGCGCGACCAGGACTTCGAGTTCCTGCCGGGCATCGAGGTGGTGGAGATGCACGAGACGAAGGGGCTCGAGTTCGACTACGTCGTCCTGGTGGACGTTGACGCCGAGAGCTTCCCGGAGAGCGACGCGTCGCGGCGCCTGCTGCATGTCGGGATGACGCGCGCGGCGCACCTGTGCTGGATCATGTCCGCAGGCCGCCGCAGCCCGATCCTGCCGGACTGGCTGGAGCCGGTCCGGGCGGTGGGCTGAGGCCCTACTGCCAGTCGCCAGGGGGGGGGCCCTGGGGAGGCGCACCGGCGGGCGGGAAGCCGCCCTGGGCCGGAGGCGCCATGCCACCGGCGGTCAGCTCCTTGATCGGATCGAAATGTCCCTTGTCCATCAGGTAGTTGGTGATGACGGGGATCTCGAACAGCTCGCCCTTCGAGGCCTTGAGGCCGTAGATGATGATCATGGGCAGGTAGATCAGGCTGCCCACCCCGCAGGTCAGGAAGCTCAGGATCATCATCACGACGAGCAGCCCGATGGCCTGGATCATGTGGAATCGCAGGACAGGGTTGTTCTTCTTCTTGTCGTCCATGCTGACGAGCATGATGCCGACCAGTCCGGCCATGTAGACCAACATGGCGTTGGTCTTGTCCTCGGGTCGGAAGTGCTCGGGCCGGATGTTGAGCTGCGAGAGATCTGCCATGGGCTACCTCGTGTGGGAGTGAGAAGATACGCAGTGTAGCGCGAAGCGGCGCATCTCACAATGCCCCGCCTTGCTTGCACTCGGCGACGAGCTTCTCTTTCTGGGCGGCGTCGACGACCTGCCCGTCGTTGACCTCGAAGCACGTGCGCCCGGCGAGCTTGTGCGTGGTGACGTGCTTGGTCTTGCCGTGGGTGATGTTGTTCTGGGAGTTCTCTGCGATCTGCAGCATGTCGGCGCAGATCAGCGTGGCGCCGGCCTGACCGGGGCTGGCTTCAACGCAATGGGCCTTGCAGCTGTCCATGAGCTGCACGTGCTCGCAAGCGTTGTTGCTGCTGCAAGCGCCGAGGCTCGCCAGGGCGATGAGGAGAGAGGTGATGAGGATCGATTGACGCATGAGTTCAGCTCGCATTCTGTAGGGAGGGCCTGCCCGAGCGACGAGGTGGAATCCGACAAGGAGACCCTGCTGGCCTCGGACAGCGCCTGAGGTGGCCGCACGCCGCCTGCCCGCAATCTATGACAGGACCCGACCGGAGATCCAGCGCTCGCCATGCAAACCGTCACCTCACCGCGGACCTGATCACCCACCGCTTTGCGCTGGCCGACTGGAAGGAGGCGATCGCCACCGCCGTCGACAAGCGGTCAGGCGCCATCAAGGTCGTCTTCGACCTGACGCGCTGAGCGACGCCAGGCCGCGGGCGATCAGGGCGCGGGCTTCGCCGCAGCGGCCGCCGCCGCCGCACGCTTCTTGAGGAACGCGCGCGGCAGGATGAGCACCGGCACCGGGGACAGCTCGACGAGGCGCTCGCTCGTGCTGCCCAGCAGCATCGCTCGCACGGCCCCCTTGCCATGGGAGGGCACCACGACGACGTCGGCCCCCCACTCCGTCGCGGCCCGGATGATCCCCTCAGGCACGTGCGGCGACGAAACGACCGTGTGGAGGGTGTCCTCGGTGATCTGGTCATAGATCTGGGCGAGGCGGCCGCGCTGGAGCTCCTCGAGCTGCTGGCGCTGCTCGGTCGGCAACGCCGAGGGCGAGATGGTACCGAACGCGGCGAAGCGCGGCAGCTCGACGACGTGGATGACGTTCATCGCGGCCGAGAGCTGCTGGGCGAGCGAGGTCGCCAGCCCGACACCCACGTCGCTGTCGTCCGAGAAGTCCGTGGTGGTGGCCACGCGACTCCACCGGGTCGGGACGTTCTCCCCGTGAATTGGCACCGTGAGCACCGGCACGTCCGCCTGCCGCAGGACCCAGCGCGTGGTGGAGCCGACGAACAGCCCGCTCCGTGTGGCCCGGCTCGACATGCCGAGCACGATCAGATCGCATTCATGGGACTCCGTCAGGCCAGAGATCGCCTCGCGCGGGCCGCCGTTGACGATGTGGGCCTGCACCTTGAATCCGTGCGCCTCGAGGTCCGCGAGCTGCGCCTCAAGGCCGATGGTGGCCGCCTCCGCGATCCGGCGATGCAGATCGGAGAAGGCATCGGCCGAGAAGGCTTCGATCGTCGGGGTCGCGTCGGCGAAGGCGAGCAGGATCGTGGCGTCGTCCGTGCGCGGGACCGCGCGCAGCCCGTCGATCAGGCGACGACTGCGGTCCGACAGGTCGGTCGCGAGGAGGATCTTCTTGAAACGCATGGCGATACTTCGCTCCTGGGACAGGGGGATCCGGTCGGCACCCCAGATCAGACCATGAGCACCGAAGCGGGCATCTTCTGCAAGACCCGCGTCGCCGTGCTCCCCATCACCACCGCGCTCACGCCCTGCCGCCGCTTGTTGCCGATCACGATCAGATCGGCGTTGAGCGTGGCCGTCTGCTCGCAGATGAAGTCTGCCGCGCTGGCCACATGGAAGTGGATGTCGGCGATGTCGCCCCGAACGCCGGACGCGTCGAGAAAGGCGTCGAAGGCCTGGTGCGCCGCTTCCATGCTCTCGCTCGACCCCGGCTCCCACGCGTGCAGCACATGCAGCTCCGCCCCAAACCGCTTCGACAGGCTCCAGGCCCACACCATCGCCCTCGCCGAGACCCTGGTGGGGTCAAGGGGGCAGAGGATCCGCCGCATGGGGCGATGGTCGCTCGCCACCCACAGCGGGCGCGGAATGTCTTTGGCCAGCTTCTCGGCGGTGGACCCGACCAGCCAGCGGCGCACGTTGCCGGCCCCCGTGGACCCGACCAGCACAAGGTCGATGTTCTCCTCCTCGACGATGTCGTGGATCATGTCGACGGGCCCGTCGAGGGAGGTGGAGACCGTCCATGGCACCGAGGCGGGCTCCATCGCTGCGCAGATGGCCCTCAGGGCCTGCAGACCGCTCTCAAGCAGGATCGCCCCGTTGTCGGCCATGTCCGTCTGGCCGAACGTCGCGGGGTCGCGTCGAGCCAGGTCGATCAGCACCTGGGAGTCGACGCGTCCGGGCAGCGAGGCGGCGAGCTGAACCGTACCGCCGACACGCGCAGCCAGCTCGAACGCGGTCTCGGCGGCGTTGCGGGCGCGAAGGCTGAAGTCGAAGCCGACCAGGAGCCTCCGCAACGAAGGATGCTGTATCTCGTTCATGGTCTCCTCCACAGGCGTCCTGCGCTGGGGCAGGCCCCACATCATGGCCAGTCAGGCCCCGCACGAACTGCGCGCGGGGCGCAGGAATTGCGCGCCAGCAACGGCCCGCGCGCGCCTTGACAGCGGGCGCCGTCGCTGGGACCATCCAGGGGCGAGGCCATGGTAGCGAGCCCCCGGTGAGCGACGACGGTGATGAACCGAGCACGGAACGCTGCCATCATACTCCCCCCCCCGCACGGAGCGCGCCACATTCCCGCTGGGCGCGTCAACATTCCATGACGACCGGTCTGTCCACCGTCCTGGCGTGCGCCCTCGCCCGCTTCCCTGCACGCCGCGTTCTGAAGGCCGGCCGCCGCAAGCTCCTCCCTGTTTCCTCATCGTCGACGACGTTCCCCCCGTGAGGTCATGCCATGCAACGCCATTTGATGCTCGCTCTGCTCCTGTCCGGACTGACCCTGTTCGCCTGCGAATGCGACGACGATCCGGCGCCCTCGACCCAGGCCAACAACGGTGATCTGGACGCAGGAAACAACGGCGCCGATGCCGCCAACAACGGCGCCAACGACACGGGCAACAACGGAGGTCCGGACGCCGAGCTCGACGTCCCGACCACCGGCGCCTACATGGCCGCCAAGGAGGCGGCGATCGGCGAGGTGGTGGACGGGCTCGGGTTGAAGTACCCGGTCCATGTGACGCGGGACGAGCTCGGCATCCCGCACATCATGGGCGAGTCCATCGAGGACGTCATGGTTGCGCAGGGGTACATCCATGGGGTGGACCGGTTCGCCCAGATGGAGCTGATCCGGTCGAGCGTCAACGGAACGATCTCGCGCGTGGCGGGGGTCGTGGCGCCGGACACGGTGGAGGACGATCTCCGCACGCGCGTGCTGGCCTTCCGCTTCATGGCGCAGAAGATCCTCGACTCGATCGCGCCGGACTCGCTGGAGATGCGGGTGCTGGTCGCCTACACCGCCGGTGTCAACGCCTTCATCGCGAAGGTGCGGGACGGCTCGGTGTCCCTGCTCCCCGAGGCGGGCCTGTTGATCTCGCCGACCACCCTGACCGACTGGGACGTGCTCGACAGCCTCGCCGTTGTGCGCTACCAGCAGTATTCCCTGTCGTTCGACTCGGATCGCGAGATGAGCAAGACGCGGTCGCGCATGGCCGCCGAGGCGACCTTCGCGGCCGACGCGACCGACCCGGCCCTGGCGGCCCGCGCTGGCATCCTGGCGGACCTCGACGCGTTCGCGCCGGCCGACCCGACGTGGATCGTGCCTGGCTTCGTGGGGCCCGGCCAGAAGCCGGAGCTTCCGGGGGCCCCGTCGACCGCAACGCGCTGGCAGCCGCCCCGGCGCGAGGTGCTCGACAACGCCATCGGCTTCTTCGACGGGCTGCACGGGCAGCGCAACTGGTTGACGCCGGACGGCAGAGGCCTGAGCAACAGCTGGGCGATCACCGGCGCGCTGTCGACCACGGGCAACGCCATCCTCGCCAACGACCCGCACCTGAGCATGGACAGCCCGGCGCTGTTCCATGAGATCCACCTCGTCAACGAGCCCCGCACGGCCGACGATGGGCCGGCCCTCAACGTCTTCGGCTTCATCTTCCCCGGCCTGCCGGGCGTCCTGATCGGCCACAACGCCAACGTCGCCTGGGGCCTCACCACGGCGAGCTACGACTACAGCGACGTCTACGTCGAGGAGCTGGTGTGGACCGACGGCGAGCGGTGGCCGAAGGTGCGGCACAACGGCGAGCTGATCGATGTCGAGGTGCGCGAGGAGACGGTCGAGGTGGGCGGGTTCGGGTCCATCTCGGAGACGCTGGTGGTGGAGCTGGCCTGGGTGCCCGGGCACGGGCCGCTGGTCCCCACCATCGTGGGCCGCGAGGTCACCTACCCCCGCGACCCGGAGGGCATCAGCTGGGCGTGGACGGGCTACGGCGTCAGCAACGAGGTCCGGGCCATCCTCGGCTTCGCGCTCGCCGAGGACATGAACGACGTCCGTGACGCGCTGCAGGACTGGGTCGTCGGCACCCAGAACATGCTCTTCGCCGATCTCCACGGCGACGTCTTCCAGACCGGTCACAGCCTCATCCCCACCCGGCCCGCCGAGGCGATGGACTGGGATCCCGAGACGAACCCCGGCGGCAACGCGCCCTGGTGGGCGCTGCGCGGGACCGGCGAGCACGACTGGAACGGCCAGGTGCCGCTGGAGCTCGTGCCCAACGTGCTCAACCCGGAGTCTGGCTATGTCGTGACCGCCAACAACGACCAGACCGGCGTCACCGCCGACAACAACCCCCTGAACGACTACGCCTACATCGGCTACGACTACGCCGACGGCTTCCGCGCCGGCCGCATCAAGCGTCGCCTGGCCAACGAGGTCGGTGAGTTCGAGGACGGCCACAAGTTCACCGCCGAGGAGGTGGGGGCCATCCAGTACGACATCCACAGCAACTTCGGCGAGCGGTTCACGCCGTTCCTGCTCGAGACCCTGGCCCGGGCCCTCGAGGAGCTCGACGCCCCCGGCACCCACCCCGACATCGCCGAGCTCGCCGCCGCGCATAGCGGCGACCGTGCCCGCCTCGAGGCCATCCAGGCGCTGCTCGGAGGCTGGAGCTTCGAGGCCGAGGACGGCATCTGGGGCGAGCCGACCGAGGCGCAGCGCGCGGCGTCGGCGGCGACGAGCTTCTTCAACGTGTGGGCGACCTTCGCCCTGGTCGCCTCGTTCGAGGACGAGGTCCGCGCCGCGCCGGGCCTCGAGGGTGGCGGCACCCGTTACATGAAGACCTCCCTGGTCCTGCTGGAGCACCCCACCGAGGCCGCCACCTTCGACGCCGAGACCGGCGAGAGCGCCCTGTGGGACGATCTGGCCACGGCCGACGTGAAGGAGAGCCACCACGCCATCTTCCTCAAGGCGTTCTTCGAGGCCTGGCCGAAGATGACCGAGCTGTTCGGCTCCGAGTCTCAGGCGGACTGGCTCTGGGGCAAGGTCCACACGCGCGTCTTCGAGGCGATCCTGCCCTCGCTCGGCGGCGTGAGCCCGCTGACCGTCCCCCAGCCCTCCGAGTGGCCCAACGGCTTCCCCCGCGGCGGCGACACCTCGAACGTCAACCGCTGCGATGGCGGCCTGACCGACTTCCGGTATGACTGCGGCGGCGGCTCGATCCTGCACTTTGTCGTCGAGCTCGATCCTGCGGGGATCAAGTCGTTCAACACGATCCCAGGCGGCGAGGTGTGGGACTACAACAGCCCGCACTTCCGGGACCTGCTGGAGCTCTGGCTGAACTCGGAGCGGCACCCGATCCACTTCCATCCGGCGGACGTCGGCGCCCACGTGGACGATCACGCCGTGCTGGTGCCCTGACGGTGGCTCCCACGGGCAAGGCCGGCGTCGGCCGCCTTGTCGCGATCGTCCTGGGCTGGTGGGGAGCAGGCGTGTTGGTGGCGGCGGTCGCCGTCCAGACCGCTCCCCGTTGGGTTCCGGCGTCGGTCGACGCCGTGCGCGACCTGCCTGGCGTCGGCTTCGGCCGGATGCACGCCGTCGAGCAGCGGGTCTTGACCTGGGCCGACGCGCTGCAGGGCGTGGACGAGTCCGCGGCGGGGCGCGTCGTGCGTCCCCCTCCAGACAGCACGCGCGCCCTGTGGCCTCCGGCCCCGCTGGTCGTGCGGCTCCCGCCTGAGCCCTCGCTCCCTGAAGAGGGGCGCTGGCGTCCGGTCGCCTCCTGCGCCGTCGGCCCTGCCCTGGTTTCCCTCCAGACCACCTCCCTCCGCGTCGACCCCACGCGCCCCGACGTCCCCACGGAGCTGGTCGCGCTGGACCTGCGCGCGGTGGAGCTGCGCCTCGTCGTCGGCACCGACGATGGAGGGCCGGGCGCTCCGCTGAGCGAGTCAGGGCCGGTGCTGGCAGCGTTCAACGGCGGCTTCCAGCGCGCTCACGGCAGCTACGGGCTCGCCGAAGGAGGCCACATCTTCGTCCCGGCGCAGCCCGGCGCAGCGACGGTCGGCTGGACGCCGGACGGAGATGTGTGGATGGGGGCGTGGCCCCCGCCCGACGACTTCGGTCCGCTGGAGGGCTTCCGGCAGAACCTCCAGCTCTTGCAGCAGGCCGAGGCCGTGACGCCCGAACTGCTCGTCGTGGACGCGGACGGCCCCCACCCGATCGGCCACAGCCCGACGCGCCGCTCTGGCGTGTGCCTGCGCCGTCCGTTCACCCTCTACTACGTCTGGACGCACCGCGGCACGGCCGCCGCGCTGGGCGACGCGATGGTGGCCGCTGGCTGCGACGTGGGCATGCACCTCGACCTGAACGCGTACAACACGGGGTTCGAGGTGCTCGACCCCGCCGCGGCCCCCCCTTGCAGCCGCAAGTTGACCCGGCGCATGGCGGACACCTCGCCGGGCCGCTATCTCGCCCGCCAGGCGCGAGACTACTTCGTCGTCGTGGCGCGCAGCCCGGATCGCGCGCGGCCGTCCGCCGCCGGCCCGCCTTGACTCGTTCGGTGAGAGCGGTCAGGCTTGCCTCCGAGCGTTCCACCCCACCCTTGCCTGGAGTCTGCGTCCATGCCCATCCGCCGCCCCTCCTCGCCCCTCCTCGTCATGGCCGCGCTGACGATGACCGCCGCGCTGGGGGCCTGCCTCCTCGCCCCTCGTCCCGCGCTCGCCGACAAGGAGAGCGTGCGGTTGATCGTCAACGACCCCAGCGGGCGCAAGAAGCCCGAGGACAAGTGCGACGTCGCCGCGTGCACCTCGCTCCTGGAGGCCATTGAGGGGGCGAAGGTCAGCATCGACTTTGCCATCTACGGGATGCGCAACCAGTCGGAGATCCTCAAGGCGCTGCGCGACGCCAAGCTGCGCGGGGTGCGCATCCGCGGCGTCGTCGACCGCGACGGCGAGAACAAGAACTACTACAGCAGCACCGACGCGATGGCGGCGGCCCTCGGCGACATCCGCGGCGACTACCAGGCGGAGCTGCAGATGGCCCGCCGCGCCGAGGACAAACGCTTCGACGAGAACACCTCGGGCAAGTCGAGCGCCCGGCCCAAGGCGTGTGAGCCCCCGGACGGCTTCCTGGGACCGCTGCAATGCCTCGGGTACGACCTTGGGGACCGCTGCCTGCTCGCGGCACAGGCCAGCCGCGAGGAGATCGACAACCCGGGCGCCATCATGCACCACAAGTTCTTCGTGGTGGACGGCAAGCTTGTGTGGACGGGCTCGACGAACGTGTCGGACTCAGGCACGGGCGGCTACAACGGCAACGTCGTGCTGGTCATCGCGTCGGAGAAGGTCGCGTCGTGGTACACGCGCGAGTTCACCACGATGTACGTTGACGACAAGTACCACGACTTCAAGCCCTCCCAGGGCGAGATGAAGACAACCGTCGCGAAGATGCCCGTCCAGGTCCTCTTCTCGCCCCAGGACACCCCCATCGAGACGGGCCTGCGCCCGCTGCTTCAGCACGCCCGCAAGACCATCGACATCGGGATCTTCTTCCTGACGCACAAGGAGATCACCGGCGACCTCATCGACGCCCACCAGCGCGGCGTCAAGGTGCGCGTCGTCATGGACGCGACCGCGGCGGGCAACGGCTACGCCAAGCACGAGCTGCTCCGCGCCGCCGGCATCCCCGTCAAGATCGAGAATTGGGGCGGCAAGATGCACATGAAAGCCGCGGTCATTGATGGAAAGACCCTCATCGCGGGCTCCATGAACTGGACGAGCGCCGGTGAGGGCGGTAATGATGAGAATACAGTTATTATCGAGGACCGAAAGCTCGCCGCCGAGTTCCTTCGCGCCTACGACCGCATCTGGAAGTCCATCCCCGACACCTGGCTCCAGGGCCGGCCCGATCCCGAGTCCCTGAACTCCGGGACCGCCTGCTTCGATGGCGTCGACGACGACTTCGACAAGCTGGCCGACGCGGCCGATCCCGGCTGCAGCCCGACGCCACCGGCGCTGCCCGCGCTCGCGCCCTGGACGATCGTGCAGAAGGAGGAGGGGCACAGCCTGTTCAAGGGGCTCACCAAGGGCGTCGACAAGCTGTATTACGCGCCGTGGCACCGCAGCTACGAGGACATGATCGCCGAGGAGTTTCTCTGCTCCGAGCAGGAGGCGTGGCAGCGGGGCTACCGGCCCGCGAGCCGTCGCTGACGCGCTGACGTGAGGCGGCGGGCGGTCGCTTTTCCCATGTTGACAAAGTCTACGGCGCTGCAAAGATATGCGCCTGAAAAGCCGGGCGATGGCGCACTGCGTCATGACGTGCCCCGGGCACATCTCGCGCCCCGCCCGTCCGGCTTCGGTGGTCGCTGTTGCGACGCCCTCGAGAACCCCGCACGGAGAAGCTATGCCAACGCGTCAGGAAATGTGGGACCGCCTGGGTGGGACGGTCGATCTGCTGGTCATCGGTGGGGGGATCAACGGGGCGGGCATCGCGCGCGACGCGGCCCGGCGAGGGCTGAGCGTGGCGGTGGTGGAGATGAACGACATCGCGAGCGGGACGAGCTCACGGTCGTCGAAGCTCGTGCACGGCGGCCTTCGCTACCTCGAGCAGCTCGAGTTCAGCCTCGTGTTCGAGTCGGTGAGCGAGCGGAGGATCCTGCTCGACATCGCGCCGCACATCGTCAACCCGCTCGGCTTCTTGTTCCCGGTCTATAAGACCTCTCGGCGCCCGCTGCGGATGATCAACGCCGGCATGTGGCTCTATGAGGGCCTGTCGCTGTTCCGCTCGCCCCGACGCCACCGCACACTCACGCCAGAGGAGGTGCACAACGAGGAGCCCACCCTCGACACGAACCGGCTCAAGGGCGCCCCGCTCTACTACGATTGCTCCACCGACGATGCCCGCCTCACCCTGGAGTCTGCGCTCGATGCGGCGTGGGTCGGCGCCGTCATCGCCACCTACGCCCGCGCGGTCGAGTTCGTGTGGGGGGAGAGCGGACGGATCGAGGGCGCCGTCATCGAGGATCGGCTCTCCGGCGAGCGGAAGACCGTGCGCGCGCGCGCCGTGATCAACGCGACCGGGCCGTGGACCGACGCGCTCATGGCGCTGAGCCGGTCCAGCCGAGGCCTGCTGCGGCCCACCAAGGGCACACACATCGTGGTGGACGCCGACAAGCTGCCGGTCAAGCACGCCGTGGTGGTGTTCCACCCGCAGGACGGCCGCGTGCTGTTCGCGATCCCGTGGGGTGACCGGACCTACCTCGGCACCACCGACACCGACTTCGATGGCGACCCCTCCGATGTTCACGCGACACTCGCCGACGTGGACTACCTGCTGGACGCCGCCAACGCCACCTTCCCCGCCCACCTGCTCGACCGCGACGACGTCATCTCGACCTGGGCAGGGCTGCGGCCGCTGATCGCGCCCACGGCGGGCGAGACGGACGTGAATGAGTCGTCGGTCAGCCGCGAGCACCAGATCATCGTCGGTCAGGATGGGCTGATCACCATCGCCGGTGGCAAGCTGACCACCTACCGCCGCATGGCCGCCGAGGTCGTCGACACCGCGGTCAAGCTGCTCCGCTTGTCCGATCAACTGCCCGAGTCGCTCGCGGATGCCCACACCGACCGCACCCCCCTCCCCGGCGCCGTCGGCTGGCCCTCCGACGACGATCATGCGCGCGTCGCCAAGCAGGTCCTCGCCGTGACCGGAGACATCCTCGCCCCGGACAGCGCGGCCCTGCTCGCCAACACCTACGGTATGCGCTGCCTCCGCATCGCCCGGGCCATCCGCGAGGAGCCTGCGCTGGCGACCCCGCTCCTGCCCGGCCGCCCCGAGATCCTCGCCCAGGTCCGCTGGGGCGTCCAGGAGGAGCTCGCCGCCTCCCTGACCGACATGCTCAAGATCCGAACCCAGCTCTTCTTCAAGGACCACGACCAGGGCCTCGGGGCTGTGGAGCTCGTCGCCGACGAGATGGGGCGGCTGCTCGGCTGGGACGCCGAGGCCCGGGCGATGCACATCGGATGGTATCAGGACGAGGTCGCTGCGGCGCGCCGCTGGCGCCAGGAGCTCGCCGAACCCACGGCGGAGGCCGACGGCTGATGGATGCCTACGCCCTCCCCTTTCGCGACGCCGTCGCAGCCTACCAGGCGGAGTCGACGCCCACCGCGGCCCTGTTCCGGGCGATCATGGCGCACCCGGCCTGGCTCGTCGCTGGCGAGCATGGGCCTGACGGCCTCCGGTTGGCCGTGCTGAACCCGAACGGCCGCGGCCGCATCCTCGAGCTGTTCAGCGACGATGCCGCAGTGGCCGCATTCGAGGCCACCGCCGAGGGCCCCGTGCAGTCCGGGCGCGTCACGCTCGCCGGCCACGCGCTGTTCTCGGGACTCGCCGAAGGCGCGGTCGACAAGATCCGGTTTGACCCCCTCTCCCACCACGGCATCAGCTACGTGGCCGACCGCCTCCCCTTGCTCGTGGCGTGGGCGCGCATCGTGCGCGTGGAGCTTGCGCTGTATGCGCCGGCCAGCCTCCCCGACCCGCTCGGCGCGCTCGCCCACCACGACGACTACAAGGTGGTCGTCGTTCAGGACGCCGGTGATGATGAGCTCGTGCTCGCCCCCGACGCCTCCGGCCGCGCGCTCGCCGCGGTGTTCACCGCCGAGGACACCGCAGCCGCCTTCGTCAAGGCGATGGCCGAGGACACGGGCGAGCGTTTCGAGGTGCGCAGTCGGGCCGGCGGCCCCCTCTTTGGGCGCCTGGATGGGATGGGGCTCGACGGGCTGGTCTTCAACCCGCTGAGTCACCTTCCGGCGCGCGCGCTCGGCGCTGCGGTGCTCCCTCGTCTGACCGCGCGGCGCGCCCCATGAGCCTGGCCTGGCGGTGCAGCGCATGAAAGTGCTTGCTTGTCAGTAGTTTGTGGCGACCGCAGAGACACCCTGCCCCTATTGCTTGACGACGCTGAGCCGATAGCGCGGCCACGGTCCAGGCGTCGCGCTGGCGCCGAGCCAAGCGTCGTTGTAGTCCACGACGATCAGCACGGGCTGGTTTGAGCTGCTCTGGACGATCGTGCGGAACGTGCCTCCAGTTCCATCGGTGGGGATCGCAGAAAGCGCCTCCTCCCCCAGCTTCAATCGCGCCCTGAATGGTCCGATCGTTGGATTGCTCTCGGGGCGGTTATCGCTGGTGTCCCAGCTCACCGTCACCTCATACCTGTCTCCTGCCAGCGCCTCGAAGTTGTACCAGTCCACGCCGTCTTCGGCGGGATCGCAGAGCTGAAGCAGGTCGGCGCCCGCGCCACCAGTCAGGTTCGGGTCGAGCTCCGCCGGCTGTGAGCTGAACTGGTTGGGCTCGAATCCCTCCGCGTCCGCGCACGCCCATTCGGCCGGGTGGACGTACTCAATCTGGTAGTCCAACTCGCCGACCGTCGCGGCGTGGACGCGGACGTCGACGAACGGCGAGTTGGTGAACCGTCCGGCGAACACCAGACCTTCGGCCCCGCTCGACGTGCGGCTCTGGACGACGGACCCCGTTGTGGCATCGTAGATGTCGGCCGTCAGCGCTACATTGCTCAGCCGCGTCCCGGTGACCCGGATGATAGCGCCTGCGCCGTCGCCAGCGGGGACGCGGTAGAAGTCCTGGTCAATGGGACAGATCTTCGATGCGACAGCGGCGGTCGGGGTCAGCACGCTCGCATCGCTGGGCACGTCGGGCACATCGTCGCCCGCGTTGGGCTCACACCTCGGAAGCTGCGGAAACGTGGCGCTCGGAGGCAAGGTCAGCACGCTGTACCACGTCGGTGCGCTGGCCGAGACGGTCAGCAGATACCAGCCGATCGTGAGTCCGTTGAGCTCCTGGCTCAGTCCGCCGTCGCTGCTGCCGATCAGCTCGCCGCGCTCGTTGGTGACCGTCCACCTCGCAGCTTCGGGGACGCTGGACTCCACCGCGATGCGCTGGCTGCGCCCTGCGGTCGATACGTAGATCGCGTAGCTGTCGGCCTCATCTCCACAGGTCCCGAGCGTCTGGTCCAAGGGCAGCGGGTCGGTCATGACGGAGCCCGCCGGGGCCATCTCGGGAGATGCGGCGACGTCGTTGTACGCGAAGGTCGTGCCGTTCCCTGTCTCCTGCTCGCGGCAGGTGTCGTCGAGGGGGCCGTCCTCGACCACCGCGCGGAGGGCATAGGCCCTACCCAGGTCGGACAGGTGGCGGACGCGCGCGACGTACGCCCCCGAGGGCAACCCTGCGCCTTCAACCGTCGCCACACGCGTGCGCGCAGGCGCCGCGCGGAGCGCGGGGGCACGCCACACCGTGTGCCCGGTCGGGTCGATCACATCCACCGCGATCAGCCCGCCCGTCTCGCCGACCGGATCGAGCACCACCGTCATCATCTTCGCGCCGTCGCCGACGTCCACCGCGAGATAGTCGTCCTGACCGGGGCACGCCACTCCCTTGCCGATGCCCCGCGCGAGCGGCAGCGGATCGGAGGGATCCGACCGGTCGCTGTCGGGCACGCAGGAGACCGAGGTCGCCCGGATCTGAAGGGTGTATCCGGCCCCCACACCGCCGTCTGCGCTCAGCCGGACGAAGACCATCGGATCGCCGTTGACCGCGGCGACGAGCTGTGTCGTGCCCGCGGCGCGCAGGCGTCCCCGCGGCGTTCCATCGGCGCCGAACACCTTGAGCTCGACGACGCCGAGGTGGGGCGTCGTGTTGGCGATCTGCACCTCCACCTGAGCGAGGTTCGTGGTCGGGAACACGAAGTAGTCGGGCGCCCCCGGCAGGACAGCACCGCTCACCGGGGTCACGTCGTCCAGGCGCGCCGCGGTCTCGGGAGTGTGGTTGTTCAGCAGGTCCTCGTCGGGAGGTGTCGCGCTGCTCGGTCCGATCTGCAAGCCGTAGCCGGTGCGGTTCGGGTCCACCTCACCATCCTCGTCGGTTGGGCCGAGCACGGACACGAGATAGTCGGTGTCTCCGCCGATGAGATTGGGCAGCGTGCTTGTGGCCACACCGGGCGTCAACGTCGTCTGGGTCGTGGTGTTGCTTGTCAGGCCGCGCACCTCGATCGTCAGGGCGTAGCTGCTGTCGGCGCGGGTGACGATGACGGTCGGCCGGCTGCTGTCGTTGGCCGTGCGCAGCTCGAACACATCGCGTTGCCGCGGACAGACCCGCAGGTCCATCCAGGACCCGGCGGAGATGCGGGCGGCGGACAGCTCGTCGCCGTTCGGGTCGAACCGATCGCGGCAGCCGTCGTTGCCATCGACGGTCGCCATCAGCTCCACCCCTTGAGGCACCTCGGCGTCGTTGCGGACGGCCACGTACACGCCTTCGGCGGCGATGTTGCTCAGCGTGACCTGCTCTCCCTCAGCCGTCGCGTGCGGCAGCGACAGCAGCGGCTGGCCGCTGTCGGTCTGGTAGAGGTCGAGCGCCGGACCGGAGGGGGCGTCGAGGCTGCGCAGATTGAACCGGAGCCGGTCGCCCGGCTCGGCGGCAAACCGCACCCACTGGAGGCTGTGCGGGCACACCTCGACGGTCGCAACGCCGTCCGTCGCCAGCACCGCCTCGTCTTGCCGCTGGCCGACCGGCTCACACGGTCCGTTCCCGAACTTGATGGCGTAGTCGAGACCGACCTCGCGACCTGGCGCCGTCACAGAGACGGTGAGCATCGCCGACTCCTGCACCGCGGGCAGCGCAAGCATCGGGTCGGTGCTGCCGGCCTCCTTCCGCGCAATGGGCGCCCCGCCTTGCACCACCACCACCTCGAGATCGACGAGCTCGGGGGCCTCGAGGGTGAGCTGACCGCTCCGCCCGGGCAGCTGCTCGAAGCGGAACCAGTCGGTCGTCTCGCCACAGAGGACACCGTGCGTGAGCTCGCCGGGCACCAGCAAGACCGCCGTCGCCTCGGACGCGTTGCCGAGCTGATCCTCCGGGCACCGGGGCTCGCACACGTGGTCACCGCCGATCACCCCACAGAGCTCATCGGGCAGGCAGGTCTGCAGCTCGGTGAGAAGCCGTTGAGAAAGTAGATGCCGATGGATCCGACGTGGATTCTGGTTCCAGGCGGCGTTTGATGTGAGGGAGTGGGCCCAGAGGCCCATGACCGAGCAGAAAACCCGCATGGGGCCAG
>Ga0100377_1000539_pt1 | contig 32452 bp, 23 predicted proteins | sample CryGeymeta201501_FD_83664 | JGI IMG/M metagenome (GOLD analysis project Ga0100377, IMG submission 83664) | Groundwater microbial communities from Crystal Geyser aquifers in Utah, USA - Crystal Geyser metaG 2015-01 | ecosystem: Environmental > Aquatic > Deep subsurface > Groundwater | place: USA...
GACGGGGAGAGGGGGAGGCCCTCACCCCCCAGCCCCCTCTCCCCTCGACGGGGAGAGGGGGAGCCGGACAGTAAGTTGTTGCTGTATAAGTAAAAATCCTGTTCTACCCCCCCTCTACCCTCATAGGGGAGAGGGGGTTGGGGGGTGAGGGCCTCCCCCTCTCCCGCAAGCGGGAGAGGGGGTTGGGGGGTGAGGGTCACGGCCCTTGCGTACACCTCCCACCCCCACTACAACCTTCGCCATGACCCGTCTGCCGTCCGGCCGATCACCGAGGAGACCCCCAATGGCGCACGCTCGCCCCGCCCTGATGCCCATCTTGCTCGCCGCCGTCGTGTTGGCGATGGCGCTGACCGTCGCTTGCGGCGATGAGACCTCGTCGCCGGCGGTGGGGAACAACGGTTTGGAGGATGTGGGAGGAGACGGCGGGAGCAACAACGGGGGTGAGGATGCGGACGTGGGGGTCGACGCGGACGAGCCCGATGGTGCGGGCGACGCGGACGCGGACGATGGGGGGGATGGGGGCGGGCCGCGGGGGTTGTGCGTGGTGTGCGACGACAACAGCCAGTGCGGGGGCGCGGCGGACCTGTGCCTGAACCTGCCGAACGAGGTGACGGGGACGTGCGCGACGGACTGCACGGGCGATGAGGAGGGGTGCCCGGAGGGGTATGGGTGCGCGTTGGTGCAGGAGCTGCCGGAGGTCCGGCAGTGCGTGCCGACGACGCTGCTGTGCCACAACCCGTGCGACGCGATCAGGTGCAGTGGGGGGGAGGTGTGTCATCCGGCGACGGGGGCGTGTGGGGCGCCGCTGGGGCTGTGTGAGCTGGGGTGCATCGTGGCGGAGGAGTGTGGGGGCGCGACGGACGAGTGCATCGTGCTGCCGGATACAGGGGAGCAGATGTGTGCACGGGACTGCGCGGAGACGGCGTGCCCGGAGGATTATTTCTGTGCCACGGTGGGGCCGGCGGACAACGCGCGGCGGCAGTGCGTGCCGAGCATCTTGACGTGCACCGAACGATGCACCGGCGTGACGTGCGACGCGGGGCAGGTCTGCGACCCGCTGAGCGGGGCGTGCGCGCCGCGGCTGGGGCTGTGCGACCAGGATTGCAGCAACAGCGCGCTGTGTGGCGACTCGGTGGACGACATCTGCATCGCGCTGGGCACGCCGGATGATGAGAGCATCTGCGCTACGGGGTGCGATACGGCGCTGGATTGCCCGATCAACTACTTCTGCGCCGACCTGACCGACCGGGAGCGGGGGGTGTGCATCCCGTTTGAGGTCACGTGTCGGACGGACCGGTGCGACGGGGTGGACTGTGGGGTTGGCGCGAACTGCGATCCGCGGTCGGGCGCGTGCGTCGCGGTGACGCGGGGGCTGTGTGACGCCTGCGCGGACGGGGTCTCGGAGTCGTGCGGCGGGCCGGAGGATCTCTGCCTGAACATCGGCGATCCGGGCGGGACGATCTGCACGGTGGACTGCACGGCGGAGCGGACGTGCGCCGAGGGTTATTCGTGTGTGCAGCTGACCAACACGGCGCGGCGTGCGTGCATCCCGATCGGGGGGGACTGCCGGCGGTGCGACGGGGTCGACTGCCCCGTCGGGGCGACGTGCAACCCGCTCAGCGGGGAGTGCATCGCGCCGCCGGTGCGGTGCACGAACGAGCCGTGCCCGGAGGGCTCGGTGTGCAACACGGACACGGAGCTGTGCGAGCTGATCAACGCGCCGTGCACGTTCGATACGCGGGTCGAGGACTGCTTCGGGCCGGTGCGCAAGTGCTCGGCGACGCGGCGAGGGGCTGAAGGGGTGTGCGCGCTGATCTGTGGGGGGGATGGGGACTGCACGGCGGCGGCGCCGCGCTGCGTCGACCTGTACCGGGTGGGGCCGCTGTGCGTGCCGGACGGGCTCGGCGGGCCGACGACCTGCGGCAACACGGCGCCGATCGACGCGGCCATCGGGCGGCCGTGTGGGACCAACGTGACCGCGCGCTGCGATGCCGCGGCGCCGACCTGCCTGCAGGGCGTGGAGGCGGGCATCGAGGGGTTCTGCAGCAAGACGTGCACGGGCGACGCCGACTGCGGCGGGCAGGGCGCGTGCCAGACCGTGCGGGGGAGCGCCGAGCGGTACTGCCTGCCGGCCAACTGCCTCTGCCTGTCGGGGGTGGCGGTGCCGGACGGCACGACGGATCTGGTCGCCGTGGCGCTCGACCTGCATGGGCTGAATCGGTGCAGCCTGTCCATCGACCCCGTCTCCTACGGCGTGCTCGACCCGGCCTCCCCGTCTGCGCCGCTCGACTCGCCGAGCGTGGCCGGGCTGGTGGCGCAGCCGTTGTCGGCGATCGGGGCCGCCGAGGTCCTGCGCGGCGAGCTGCGCGGGGCGTTGGTGGGGGCGCGGCCGCTCAGGGACGCCGTCATCAGCGCGGCGGCGCGCCAGGGCCTCGCGCTGGCGGTCACGGACCCGACCTTCGTGGCGCCTGACCCGGCCCACCCGCTGACCGGGGGGCTCCACCGGTTCGTCGAGGCCGCGGGCGGGACGTTCGATGCCGGAGCAATCGTCGGGGACGCGGACGCGGTGCCGATGGAGCTGGCGAACGCGCTGGCCCAGATCCTGTTCGCGGCGGCGGAGGTGATCGAGGTCCGCCGGGGCATCACCGACGCCCTCGGCCTCGACGCGGCCGGGGCAGAGGCCCTGTTCCACGCGGCGCCGGGGCTGTTTCTGCCTCCGGCGGCCGGGCAGGCGGTGCCGGACCTCGCAGACGCCGACGTGCGCGCCCTCTACGAGACCTTCGACCTCGCCATGCTCACCCAGGCCGCCGCCGACCTCGCCGCGACCCTCGACCGCGAGCTGGCGGCGCTCGTGGTGGAGCCGGGCTGGGACGCGGTCAGCGTGCGCATGCCGAGCCCGGCGGGCTGGATCGTGCTCGGCGGGGGCGGCGACACGACCTGGGATCCGGCGACCGACGCCACGCTCGCCGAGCCCGTCGCGTTGCTGCTGGACGTGTCCGGGAACGACGTGTACCGACTCGACGGGCAGGGGTCGACGCAGGCGGCGAGCCAGCCGGTGGGGCTGCTCATCGACCTGGGCGGCGACGACACCTACACCTACGCCGCCGTGGCCGATCCTCACGACACCGCCGCGTGGCTGGCCTCGGACCGGGACGGCCGCCTCACGCCGACCGTGCCGGTGATCCGGGGCAACGGGCCGGTGAGCCTCTCCGATCGGGGGCGTCAGGGGTCGGGTCGGCTGGGCGTAGGCTTCCTGGTGGACCTCGGCGAGGGCAGCGACAGCTACGCGTCGCTGCGTCTGAGCCAGGGGGCGGGGGTGTTGGGGGTGGGGGCGTTGGTGGACCACGGCGGAGACGATCAGTATGTGCTCGAGGCGTTCGGGCAGGGGGCGGGGCTGCTCGGGCTCGGCGTGCTGCTCGACCTCGGCGGCGCGATGGCCGACCCGGTAGAGGTGGACAGCTTCCGCGCATGGCACGCGGCGCAGGGCTTCGGGGCGGCGCGGGGGGTGGGCGTCCTCATCGACCACGCGGGGCGCACCAGCTACCTGGCCGAGCCGGCCACCGGGCCGGCCGATGTGCTGTACTACTCGCCGCAGGACCGCTCGCTGTCGAACCTCAACCTGGCGCAGGGCGCGGCCGCGGGCGTCCTGCCGGCCGACGACCGCAACCCAGACCGCCAGGCGCTCAGCGGCGGTGTGGGGGTGCTCTACGACCACGGCGGCGACGACACCTACACCGCAGGCACGTTCGCCCAGGGCGCGGGGCTGCACCGCGCCGCCGGGGTGCTGATCGACGACGACGGCGACGACATCTACCGCGCGCGCTACGGCGCCCACGGCGCGGGCTCGCTCGCGGCGATCGGGGTGCTGCTCGAGGCGAACGGGAACGACACCTACGCCACGGGCGTGGATCGCATCATCGGGGCGGTGCTCGGGGCGGGCGTGGACCTCGGGGCGGGTGTGTTCGTGGACGCGCGCGGCGACGACACCTACGCGCCGCCGACCTTCTCCACGGGCTGCGGCGTGGACAACGGGCTGGGTCTCTTCTTCGATCTGGACGGGACCGACGCCTACCGGGCCGTGTCGCTGTCGTCGCTGGGCAACGCGGTGCTGTCGCCGGAGTACGCCGTCGAGGACCATCCGCGACGTGGCCTGCCCACCTTCGGCGTGTTCATCGACGCCGGACCGCAGGCGGATCTCTACGAGCGCATCGACCTCGAGGGGCAGAACCCGCCGCCCATCCGCAACGACGTCACCTGGACGCAGCGCACCTCTGCCGCAGGGCCTGTCGAGCTCGGCGCGGGCATCGACGGGGCGGGGCTCACGGGGTACGAGGTGCCCTGAGCTGTGATGGCGACGCGCGCTGCGGCGACGCGGACGGGCTCGGCGCGCAGAGGACGAAGCGTTGCAGCGGAGCAGGACCTTGCAGGCAGCCCCCTCCACGATGACTGACGCGGCGACATGCGTGCTCGTGCTCGTGTTGATGGGCTGCGGCGAGCCGGCCGCCCCGACCCCACCGCGCCCCGAGCCGGCCATGCCGGGGTCGGACGCGACCGAGCCGCCCGCCGCGGAGGCCGCAGACGTCCCCGCGCCCACCCCGGAGCCCGTGTTCACCGATGAGGCCGCCCACGCCCTCGCCGAACCCCCGCGACCCGCCGGGTCGAAGGGCGTCGTGCGCCTGACCTTCGTGGGCGACGTCGCGTTCACCTGGCGCGCACCGCCCGCCGGCGCCGCACTGGCGCCCGATGAGAACCCGCTCCGCGACGTGCGCGCCCTGCTCGAGCCCGCCGACCTGACCGTGGCCAACATGGAGGGCGTGCTGGTGGACGCCGACCCGCGCTTCGCCACGCCGACGCTCAACCTCTGGGCGCCGCCGGTCTGGGCGCCGACGTTCGCGGGTGCGGGCGTCGACCTCGTCTCCCACGCGAACAACCACGCCTTTGACGGGCGCTCGGAGGGCGTCTTCGCCACGCGGCGGGCCATCGAGGCGACGGGGGTAGCGGTGATGGGGAGCGGGCGGTCGCGGCAGGAGGCGAGGCGGCCGTTCATCCACCGGACCGACGCCGGCTGCGTCGCCATCCTCCCGGCCACGCTCGGGGTGAACCGCACGCCGCCCGACCGGGCGGCGTTCCTGGCGCTCTACATCTTCGAGGCCAACGACGACCTGTTCGACGAGGTGCGGGCGGCCAGGCGCCAGTGCGACGCGGTCGTGGTGTACATCCACTGGGGGCCGGAGTATCGAGAGGTGCCGATCCCGTTCGTGCGGCGCTACGCCAGGCGGCTGGTCGAGGCGGGCGCGGTCCTGGTGGTCGGCCACCACCCGCACGTGCTGCAGGGGGTCGAGCACCGGCCTGGCGGCGTCATCATCTTCAGCCTGGGCAACTTCGTGTTCACGCGCCCGAGGCCGACGGCGCGGCTGTCGGGGGTGCTTCAGGTCGGGTTGCGGCTGGGCGGCGAGGAGCCCGTGATCGAGGACTACGGCCTCGTGCCCGTCGTGATCGGGGCCGAGGACTACGCGCCGCGGCCTGCCGAGGGGCGAGACGTGGCCGCGGTGCTGGCACGGATGCAGCGGACCTCGAGGCCTTTGGGCACTGAGGCGCGTCTCGAGGACGGCGTCATCCGCTTCCGGCCCAGGGCGCGCTAGTGGTCGACCACTAGAGATCCACGGTGAAGCCCAGGCGCAGCTCGGTCAGCGGCACGCCCACGCTGTCCCGAAACGCGACGTCTTGCAGGACCAGCGCGCGGAAGCCCACCGCGCCATCGCCGCGCACCTTCACGCCCGCGCCGACGAAGGCGATCGGCGTCGTGGCGTCGGAGGCCGGGATGACCTCCGCGCCGCCGCCGAGGACCAGGAGGGGGCGCACGAGCCCGTCCAGCAGGCTGAACACCGCCTGACCGCGCCCGCTGTAGAGGGCGATACCGTCGCGCGCGCCGGGACGAATCGGACGGCCGAACAGGAACTCGCCCTCGAGGCTCAGCCAGTCGGTCGCGTTTACGCCCAGATCCAGCCCCACCCTCCACATGCTCGTGAGGCCGAAGTCCTCCAGGCCGACCTCGTCGTTCAGGATGCCGTAGTCGAGAAACGCGCCAAAGGTCACCCACTCCTTGCCGGCGGACGCGACCTCGGGCGCGCCCGCGATCGGCACCTGCCAGCGGCCGAGCTCGACCACGCCCGCCGCGCTCCGCGTCTGCGCCACCAGGGTCGTGGGGGAGATCGCGTCGACGGTCGGGGTGAGCGTGACCTCGTAGTGGCCGGGACTCGCTTCGCGCATGGCGGAGACCTCGACGCCGTCACCGGCGACCACCTCGAGGGTACCGGCGAGGCTGGCGGGATCGGCGACGGTGAGCGTGACGACGGTGGGATGGGCGATCTTGAGCATCGCGAGCTCCGCCCCCATGGGGCCGAACAGCTCGATCGCCGCATCATCGACCCGCAGGGCCAACGGCCCGGACGCGCCGCCCTCGCCGTAGCAGGCGACGCGGACGGGGCCGGCCTGCAGGAAGGTGAGCGTGGCGCTGGCTGGCGCATCGCCCACCGCGCACTTGTACCCCGCCGGAGCCGCCAGGGTGGCGCCGCGCGCCACCGTCGGCGTCCCGTCGATCATGCGGACGCTGCCCTGGGCCGCGAGGTGCACGAGGTCGAAGATGCGTTGCTCCGAGGGCGGGCTCTCGAACTTGTCGCCATCGACGCTGGCCAGGGTCACGTAGTAGCGCCCGACCGGAAGCCCCTGCGCCTCGAAGGCGACCACGGTGCTCGGCACCTCGATCACCTGGACGACGCCGCCCCGCGGCGAGTCGGCGATCTCGATGCGGAACCGCTGCGCCTCGGCCACCGCGCCCCAGCTCCCGGTCAGGGTGCCCGCGTCGTCAAGGGTAAGGAAGGTCGTGGCGCCCTGGCCCCAGGCGGGCGCGGGCGGCAGGGGGCGAGGGGGCTCGGGGTCGGCCTTGGGGGCCACGCGGGTGCCGTAGCCCACCTTGACCGCGACCGACGCCTTGCCCTTGCGCCCGGACACCTGCACGGCCTTGCCCTTGTGGTTGGCGACGCGGGTCATGCCGTCGGGATCGGCCTCGAGCAGCGTCTCGGAGCCCGAGAGGGAGACCTCGGCCGAGGGCGTCGACACGATCAGCGGAGGGCCGACCTCCAGGTCTTCGCCGCCGCCGGAGCCCCCGCCGGCCAGCTCGCCCAGGCGAGACTTGAGGGCGCCGGACTCCAGCTCGGCCTCCATCTGCTGCTTGCGCGCCTTGGTCCAGGTCGCGCCGTAGATGACGACGATGGTGTTCTCGCGCATCTGCAGCGCGGTGGTGTCGCGGAAGGTGATCTCGGCCGAGGCCTCCTCCAGGGAGTTCACGCGCCAGGACCGCCACAGCTCGAGGCCCCGGGTCGCCTTGCTCCAGTCCTTCTTCCGCGGCGGGCGGGCGTTGACGGGACCATGGGTCCGGCTGACCTCGGCGTCGGCGCGGTAGCCGGGCGGCACAGGCAGCACGAGGACCTCACCCGCCACGAGGTGGTGCGGCATCGGGCCCATGTCCGTGAACATATGAACAAGTTCCCACCTGTCCTTGTCACCGTATATCTTTTCTGAGATTCTCTGACACGAGTCACCCGTCTGAACGATGTACTCAAAGGTCTTGTCGCTGTCCTGAGCACGGCCGACCGTCGGGGCCACGACCAACAGCGCGACGCTGACGAGGCCAGCGAGCAGGTTGCGGAGGGGGTCTCTCATGGGTCTATCCTTGGCGACGGCGAGCCTTGCGGATCGCCCTCAACGTCTTGCGAACCAGGTCCGTCGACTCGACGGGCAGCGTCACGACCTCGGCCACGCCAGCGCGCAGCAGGCCGGCGATCCGCGCCATGTCACCGGCGCGTGCGCCCGCGAGTACAGGGGTGCCGGCCGCGACGACGGCGGCCGCCGCTTCGACGTCGATCTCGAGCGCGACCAGAAGCGCGTCGTCCGCGCCGGGCTGGCCATCCGGCCGTTCGATGACGCCCACGCCGTTGGCCGCAAACTGCTGGATCACCTCGTCGGTGACCTCCATCCCGGCCAGGCCGATGTGGGATGTGATCGCCATCACGCCGCCGGTCGACAGGCCCGAGCTCACCGGCTGTGTCGCCATCGCGGACGCGTCAGGTTGCGTGTCCGTCGCGCGAAGCGTGGGCTGGTCGGCCGGCCAGACCGCCGTGGAGCTGTCTGCCGCCGGGCTCAGCGTCACGGCGCGCTGGGAGCGGTCCTGCACGGCCATCTCGCCACGTGCGCGCGGACGGATGCGATGGTGGGGGGACACCAGCTCCAGGGTGTCGAGCACCTCTTCGGCGGTGGGGCGGGCCCGCGGCAGCTTGTGCAGCATCGCCATGACGAGGTGCACGAAGCCCGAGGGGACGGTCTCGTCGCGAACGAGCCCCGCCAGCGACTTCGGCGGCACGAACAGGTGGCCGTTGAGGATCGCCAGGGTGCTCTTGCCGAGAAACGGCGGCTTGCCCGCGGCGAGCTCGTAGAAGATGCACCCAAGGGAGTAGATGTCGGCCGAGGGGCCCACCGCGGCGCCTTCGGCCTGCTCGGGCGCCACGTACAGGGGCGTGCCCACCACGATCCCTGTCTCGGTCATCCGCCCCAGCTCCTCCGAGGCGTTGGCGATGAACGCCAGGCCGAAGTCGACCACCACGAGCCGCTCGTGCTCGCTGTAGGCGTCCTCGACGATGATGTTCTCGGGCTTGAGGTCACGGTGGGTGAGCGGCAGCGCGTGCGCGGCGCGCAGCACGTCCGCCAGCGCGGTGGCGTAGCCGTGGATGCGGTCGTAGCTGAGGTCGGAGCCGTAGTGGCGCTCGACCGCGCGCAGGGTCGGACCGCGCAGGAACTCCATCGCGATGTACAGGATGTCTCCGAACTGACCGAAGTCCATCACCTGCACGGCGTTGGGGTGCTTGAGGCTGGCCGTCACGCGCGCCTCGCGCACGAAGCGGGTCCGGTAGTCGTCGTCGAGAGAGTATTGGGCGTGCAGGATCTTGATCGCCACCGGCGTCCGCAGGGCGATGTGACGAGCGAGGTAGACCGTCCCCATGCCGCCTTCACCGAGCACCGACTCGATCAGGTACCGATCGCCGAGCACATCACCGATGGCCAGGTTGCCTCTCGAGCTCACAGCAGCACCTCGTAGACCTGAATGTCACCGACGCGACCGCTCAGCCCGCGATCGCCATAGGACGCGTAGTCGAACGCGTCGCCGGCGGCGAGTCGTGTGGTGTCGGTGACGAGGATCTGCTGAGGATTGGCCACCGCCTCCAGCCGCGCCGCGACGTTCACCACATCTCCGATGCAGGTGTACTCCATACGCGTCTCGGAGCCAATGTTGCCCACGACCGCCGGCCCGGTGTTGACCCCGATCGCGAGCTGGATGACGACGCCGTACTTCTGCTGCCACTCCGCGTTGCCGACCTCCAGGAAGCGCAACATATCCTCGGCGGCGGCGACCGCGCGCTGGGCGTGGTCTTCCTGGGGGGTCGGCGCGTTCCAGAACGCCATCACGCAATCTCCCACGAACTTGTCGACCGTACCGCCGTGGCGAAAGACGATCTCCGTCAATATCGTAAATAGCTGATTGAGCACAGTGACCACTTCTTCAGGCTCAAGCCGCTCGGTGAGGGGCGTGAACGCCACGACATCAGCGAACAACACCGTAATCATGCGCCGCGTCCCGCCGAGGGCCATGTCATGCTCTCGGCGCACCACGCCCTCGACCAGCTCCTTGGGGAGGTAGCGGCCGAGGTCCGCACGGATGGCCACCTCCTGCACGATGCGGGCCTCGCTCTCCTCCAGGTTCGCGGCCGCCGCGCTCATCGCCTGCCCCAGCACCGCCACCTCGTCCTTCGTCCCCAGCGCGATGCGCGCGCCGAAGTTGCGGCGAGCCAGCTCGCCCGCGAACGCCACCAGCGCACGCATCGGCGCGCTGAGCTGACGGGCGAACACCAGCGCCCCCGCCACGGCGAACACCATCGCGAGCACCACCGCCAGCAGCAGCGCGCGCTCCATGTCGTGCACGGGCTCGTACACGACGTCCTGAGGCACCTGCGCCATCACCACCCACGGGCGGTGCGGCAGGGGCTTGATCGAGCCCACCATCGGGACCTCGCCCGGCCCCACGAAGTCACCCGTCTGCGTCACCCCGAGGTGAAACATCTCTGGCGTCATGCCGGCCAGCAGGGGGTTGTCCACCGCCTCCCCGGCCGCCACCTTCGACATGTCGGCGTGCACGACGTACTTCTTCTGCTCATTGAGCACGAACAGGTGATCCCCCGTCCCGGCGAAGTGCTCCACCGAGAGCTGCTGCACGCGCACCTGGACCGGCTCCAGAGAGACCCAGCTCGCCACGTACCCCGTCACCGTGTCGTTCGCCTTGATCGGCAGGGCCGTCAGCACCCGCGGGCCATCACCCACCGTGCGCACCTCGCCGACCGCCGCGTCCCAGCGCTTCAGGTCCGCCAACAACGCGGCGTCCAGCGTCTCGGGTGTCTCGAAGTGGATCTCCTTCTCGCGGATCACGTCGATCCGCTTGCCATCCTTGTCATAGATCGCCGCGTGGTCGATCGCCTCCTGCGACTCGACCACGTTCAGCGCCAGCAGCAGCCGGGTGTCCGGGTCGAGGCGGCTCGAGCCGAGCGCCCGCCCGACGCCGTCGAGCCCGTCCAGCGCGCTCCGGTGGGAGGCCTCGAGGGTCGAGGCCACGTCCTCCACCAGCGCGCGCTGCGTCCGGCGCTCGGCGTCGCCCAGCGCGCTCGTCGCGCTGCGATCGATCACGATCCCCACGCCGAGCAACGGCACGATCGCCAGCAGGGACGCGCCCACCGTCAGCTTCAGCCAGAACGGACGCTGCACCCCCTGCACCTCCTCCGTCGTGGGCGACGTCGATGCGACCGGGGTCTCAACGGGATGCTCCATCGGGTCCTCACGAGGTGGGTGCGGCGTGCAGAGCGGCCCCGCGCGCGCATGGTGCGCGCCGGGGCAGCGAGCGATGTCGGAGAGAGGTCAGAAGCAGCAGCGCCCCGGGCGGCCTGCCCCTCGCGGGGGCGGCACATGCCCGAGGCGCAGCGGGCGAGGCTCACTCCGCGTCGGGAGCGACCTCGATGACCTTCGTCTTGCGACTCTGGGTCAGGATCTTGAACTGCACGCGGCGGTTGGTCTCGCGCGCCTCCTTCAACGCCTTGCCCTTGAGGCCTTCGATCGGCTTCTGGGGCTGCTCCTCACCGAAGCCCTTGGACTGGAGCCGGCCAGCGTCCACGCCTTCCTTGATGAGGAACTCGCGCACCGACTTCGCGCGGGCCTCGCTGAGGCGCTTGTTGGAGGCGTCGTTGCCGACGTCGTCCGTGTGGCCCTGAACCTCGATGAGCTCGACGCCCGGGTTGCTCTTGAGCACGTTGGCGACCTCGGCGAGCAGGTCGAAGGACTTCTTCTTGATGGTCGCCTTGCCGGTGTCGAAGAACACCTGCTCGAGGATTTTGATCTCGTCGCCGACGAGCACGACCTTCTTCTTGCCCTTGCAGCCCTTGAACGCCTTGCTGCCAGCCACGAGCGGGCAGTCGTCGTCGACGTCGAGGACGCCGTCGCCATCGTTGTCGGGGTCGGGGCAGCCGTTCTCGTCTTCCCAGCCGTCGACGTCCTCAGGCTCGTTCGGGCAGCTGTCCTTGGCGTCAAGGATGCCGTCCTTGTCGTTGTCGAGGTCGGGGCAGCCGTCTTCGTCCTCGAAGTTGTCCTTGTCCTCGGGATCCTGCGGGCACTTGTCGACGGTGTCGAGCAGGCCGTCGCCGTCGCTGTCCTTGTTCGGGCAGCCCTTGAGCTCGGCCAGACCGGCCTCGTTGGGGCAGGCATCCTCTTCGTCGCTGATCCCGTCGGTGTCGTTGTCGGGGTCGGGGCAGCCGTTCTCGTCTTCCCAGCCGTCCAGATCCTCGGGATCAAGCGGGCACTCGTCGGTGACGTCGAGGATGGTGTCCTTGTCGTTGTCGGGATCGGGGCAGCCGTCGGCGTCCTCGAACTGGTCCTTGTCCTCGGGATCGTCGGGGCACTTGTCGTCGTTGTCGACGATGCCGTCGCGGTCGCGGTCGGCGCTCCACTCGGCGTAGCGAAGGCCGCCGATGACGCGATAGGCCGGCGCGCCGTAGCCCGGCACCAGGCCCGTGCCCGCGCCGAGCTCCGCAGCCAGCCCGAACGGCGTGCGGTACTTGATGCCCGCCAGGAGCTCCAGCGGAGCCTCCTCACGCGCGCTCAGGAAGTTGTCGAAGCTGCTGGAGCCGAAGACCTCCGCGCCGATCAGGAAGGTCGACGGCACGATCTCGACCTGCGCGCCCAGGCCGTAGTGCATGCCGCTGCCCACGTCCAGGTTGGCGAACTGGGTCTGCTCCTGCAGCGTCGCGCCGAGGTTGAAGGCCAGCAGGACGTTGCTGAGCTTGGTGTCGAGCACGACCTCCGGACGGCCGTAGATCTTTCCGCTGGAGGTGAACGCGTTCGCGTCGCCGGTCGGCAGACCGAGCTGGAGCGCGATGGCCAGGCCGATGGGGGACTGGTCGTTGCGGAGGATGGTGTACTTCGGCCGGATGCGGAGGTCACCGATCGTCGCGCCGTTCAGGTCGCTGGTCGACTGCGGCAGCTCGGCCGAGTTCACCAGGTAGACCGGGAAGCCCACGCCGATCTCGACGACGTCGAACAGGCCCAGCGCGACGAGCACGTCCCCGGCGAGCTGCTGATCGACGATCGAGATCGGGTCACCGACGTCCGGCACGAGGCGGAGCGGCTCTTTGGCGTAATTCAAGATGAAGCCACCGGAGAGCTTCAGGTGACCGGTCGACGAGGACCCGTCCACGCTGAAGATGCCGTAGGGGCTTGTTGCCGGCTGGAAGTTCTGAACATCGAGCGCCGGCTTGCCGGGGTCGGCGAGCTGCTGCGCGGCCGCAGTCTGGGTCATTCCGACACCCAGGAGCGCGCCGATCAACAATCCGAGATAATAACGTCTGGACATCTGCCTTTCACCTTCCAATAGGGAGCCGGGACCAACGATCTCGACTCCGACCCTTTGTCAACGGTCATTTGAGAGTGGCACCGGACACATCGGCGCCACGGAAACGCAAGGGTTGTGCCGCAGGCACCAAGGAACACTCGCCGACGCGCGAAACACCAGGGACCGAGAGTAACGTCGGCGGCTAGGCGCCACGGCGAAAGTTAGCGTGCGTTGTAGCACAGGGATCCCGCCCCTCGCCAGTAAAGTAATGCACCATCGCGTCGCAGGATCGGACGACGCGGGCTGCGACCGTGTCGCCAGATGCGACGATCTGTCGTGGACGTGGAGGGTGGGCTCCGCAACATTTTCCTTCGCTGCCGGGTCTGGTACGGTGTGGTGCAGACCGCGACGGGGGACCTTGGCCGTATGGACGACCGGCTCATCACGCTTCAGCGCCTCATCCAGGCCCAACCCGACGACACCGACCTCCGCCTGGAGCTGGCCAGCGCTCTCCAGGGCGCTGGCGAGCGTCGGCGCGCGGTCGTGGAGTACAGCCGCGTCGCGGTGGCGATGGTCAACCGCCACGCGCTGCAAGACGCCGCTGCGGTCTGCAAGCTGGTGCTCGACCTCGCGCCCGACCACGCCCCGACCCACGAGCTCCTCCTCGACATCTGCGGCCTCGACGACGCCCTGGCGGCGCAGACGGCGCGCATCATCGCCGCGATGCACGGCATCAAGATCCCCGCCGCCCGCCCGGCCCCACGCCCGCCCCCGGCGCCGGCCGCCGAGGAGGAGTTCATCCTCCTGGCGGCGCCGAAGGTCGTGGCGACGGCCCAGCCTGTGGCGATCGCGCGCAGCGCCGACCTCGAGAGCGGTCCTCCGGCGAGCACGCGACGACTTCGTCCGCGGTCGGTGCCCACCGCGCCGCCGTCGTCCGCGGGTATCTCCATCAACCTGCCCGCGACCAGCTCCAGCGAACCTGGAGCGGGGCGCCTTGCGGCGCCGGCCTCGGAGGACCCCTTCGACGACTTCGGTGCAAACGGTGTGTCCACCATCGACCGTCTCAAGGCGATGGCGCGGGCGCGCCAGCTCGGCCAGCTGGAGGAGCTGCCCGGCGTTCGGGGCGCGGCGCCCGCGCTCGCTCCGACACCCCTGGCCGGACCGACGCCCTCGCCCCCCGCGACGCCGTGGCCGGCCCAGGCTCCGCAGCCCACCGACGCGGCGACGGCCGCCCGGCGCACCGAGGACGAGGTGCTCGAGCTCGATCCCGACGACTTGATGGTCCTCGACGACGACGACCACGAGCCTCTCTCCGCCCCCTCGGCGGGCCCCCACAGCCTCGACTTCAGCGACCTCTACCCCGAGCCGACCGAGCACGCCGCGACACCTGTGCCCCTGCGGACTCCGGCCCCATCCATCAGCGCACAAACCCCCGCGGCGACGCCGCTCCCTCGTCGCGCCCCGCGCCGCCCCGCGCAGGCTCCGGTCAGCCCCCCCAGCGCACGAGCGCTCCCGGCGGCGCACACGTCCATCGTGGATGCGCGCGCGCTGGACGACCTCAAGGCCCAGACGGTCCAGCGCGGCGAGCCTGTGGAGCAGACCTCCCTGGTGGACATGGACGCGTTGGTGCGGGCGGCCGAGGCGCGCCGGGGCGCGGCGAGGCCGCTGCGGCCGCCGGAGAGCACCTCGGTGGTGGATGTTCAGCGCCTTGAGACGCTGGCGCGCGGCTCGGCGACCGAGGTAGCCCGCAACGAGCCGGTTCTTGCGGGCGAGGGTCGGCGAGGACATCATAGGATGGTGTTTGACGCCAGCACGCGGGTGGCGACGACGGAGGGGGAGGAGGCGCCCCCGCGGCGGCCGGCCCATCGGGACGTGCACAGCGTCTCCACGATCGTCGCCAGCCTGGACGCGGGCCGGACGCCCCTGCCGGACCTGGACGACGCCACACGACCGGTCCCGGCGCCGGTCGCGGCGGCGCTCGACCGACTGGCCCGGACCTCACGCCCCTCTTCGGGACGCTCCACGGCGTTGCCTCGTCAAGAGCGTCCCGCGCCGCGATCGCGTGCGGCGGCACCGCCGCGCGCCACCGAGCGGCCTGCGCCTGAGCCCGAGCCCATCGCCACCGTCTCGGCCGACCAGCTCGCCAACGTCCCCCTGCTGGCGGGCCTCCCACTTGCGGTGACCAACGGCCTGATGGACGTCGCGTTCGTGCAGCGGCACCCGGCGGGCACGGTGCTGCTGGAGCCTGGCATGGACGTGATCGGCGTGGCGGTGGTGCTGGACGGCGAGGTCGTGCTGTCCGACCTGCGCGCACGTCTGGAGCCTGTCGTGCTGCGGGCGGGAGACTTCTTCGGGCAGGAGCAGTACCTGACGGGGCAGGCGTCGACGTGGCGGGCTGAGACGCGGAGGGAGACCGTGACGCTGTTCCTGGTGCCCGAGGTGCTGGCGCAGCTCGGCGAGCGCGACCCGTCGATCTGGGACGCTCTGTGGCGGCAGGTCGTCAGGGAGTGAGGGGCGGCGCGCTCCGTACCAGCCGGAAGCCGGTGTCGCCGCGGCGCGTGTCGGGGTCGATCACGTTGCGCCACGCCGCCCGCGCGTAGCGCTCGGAGAGCACGAAGCTACCCCCGCGCACCACCCGCGAGAAGGTGCCCTCGGGGCCGACCGGATCGACCAGCGGCCCCGGCGGATAAGCCGCATAGCCGTCGAGCGTCCACTCCTGGGCGTTGCCGAGCAGGTCCACCGCGCCGTAGGCGTTCGGCGCCTTCTCGCCGACGGCGTGCAGCATGAGCGCGCTGTTGAGATCGATCCAGGCGATGTCGTCCACGGCGCCGTACCGCGGCGCGTCGGTGCCACCGCGGGCAGCGAGCTCCCACTCGGCCTCCGTCGGCACGCGGTAGCCTTCGCACTCCGGGCCAGTGAACGTCACGCGGGCGCAGCTGTAGCTCCCATCGCACTGGGGGAACCGGCACCCGCCAGCGAACGCGCCACTGCAGCCCTCCAGCACATAGCACGACGGCAGCGCCTCGAGGACCGAGCGCGCGTTGGCGTAGGCCAGCGCCTCGAACCACGAGACGAACACCACCGGGCAGTCGGGGCAGCCGTCGGGGTTGCCCGGCGGAACCTCGAACAGCTCGCCCCAGCGGGCCTGGGTGACCTCGGTCGTGGCGACGTGGAAGTCGCGGGTGATGGTGACGGCGTGCAGGATCTCGTCGTCGTCCCGGCCGGCCTCATCGGGAGGCGAGCCCTGCAGAAAGGACGCTGCAGGCACGCACTGAAAATCCTCGAGCTCCCCCCTGCCGCACTCCGCCTCCTCGCCGACCTCACCGTCGCCCCCGTCCGGGTCGTCGGGCCGAGGTGGCGTCTCCAGCGCGTTGTTCAGGGCGCAGGCAGACAGCAGCGCCGCCAACGCCGCCAACGTCCACGCGCGTCCGTCCATGCCAGCCCCTCGCTTCACGTGCTCGGGCGGCGGTTGGGGTGCCGCTCGAGTCCGCGCGGGTAGGCGAACGTGCCCTCGGCGGCGGCGCACACCTCGACAGCGACGTCGATCGCGTCGTAGACGGCGCCCATCGTCGCCAGGCCGGCCATGGCCGCCTTGAGCGCCTCCTCGCCCGGCGTCTGCCGGAAGTACCAGAGCAGGTGCTTGCGGATCTCGAGCACCGTGCGCCGCTCGCCGTAGGTCTCGGCGTACAGACGCGCATGCTCCCGCACCACCTCCCGACGCTCCTCCAACGTCGGCGGCGGCGGAATCGGTAGCCCCGCGAACGCCGCGTTCAGCTCGCGGAAGATCCACGGATAGCCCATGCAGCCACGCGCCACCATGACGCCCGCGCACCCCGTCTGTCCCATCATCGCCAGGGCGCTGGCGACGTCGCGCACGTCGCCATTGCCGATGACCGGGATGGAGACGGTCTCCTCGAGCTCGGCGATCACGGCCAGGTCCGGGTGTCCCTCGAACATCTCGCGGCGCGTGCGGCCGTGGATGGTCACGGCCGCCCCACCCGCGTCCTCCACCGCCCGCGCCACCGTGGCGGCGTTGCTGTCCTCGAAGCCCGCCCGGATCTTCGCCGTCACCGGGATCGAGACCGCCTCGGTCATCGCCTTAATGATGCGGTAGACCTTCGACGGGTCGAGCAGCAGCGCGGCGCCGTGTCCGCTGCTGACCACCTTGCGCATGGGGCAGCCCATGTTGATGTCGACCATGTCGGCGCCGGCGTCCTCGATGACCGCCGCCGCCCGCGCCATCATCTCCGGGTGCTTGCCGTAGATCTGGACGCTGACCGGGTGCTCGTCCGGCCGGATGTCCAGCATCTCCAGCGTCTTCTTGCCGCGGTGGGCCAGCCCCTCGGCGGACATCATCTCCGTGACGACCAGCCCCGCCCCCATCGACCGGCAGATCAGCCGGAACGGCGGGTTGGTGATGGCCGCCATCGGCGCCAGTACGACCGGCGGATCGCACACCACGCCCCCGATCACCAGCGGCGCCATCGGCGCGGCGGCGGCCTCCGGTGCGGTCGAACCTTCGGTCATGGCCATCACACGCTCGTCTGCTGGCGCTTGAGCGCCTCGCTCTGGAAGTGGTTTTGCAGCGGCTCCAGCACGACGTCAAGGTTGCCCTCGACGATCTGGTCCAGCTTGTAGAGCGTCAAGCCGATCCGGTGATCGGTCAGGCGGTTCTGCGGGAAGTTGTAGGTACGGATGCGCTCGGAGCGGTCGCCGGAGCCGACCTGGAGCCGACGGGCGTCGGCCATGGTGGCGTGGTTGGCCTCCTCCTGCGCCTGATACAGCTTGGCCGCCAGATGCTTGAGCGCCTTGGCCTTGTTCTTGTGCTGGCTCTTCTCGTCCTGGCACTGCACCACGATCCCGGTCGGGATATGGGTGATCCGGATCGCCGACTCGGTCTTGTTGACGTGCTGGCCGCCCGCGCCGCTCGCCCGGTAGGTGTCGATGCGCAGGTCGCCCTCGGTGATGTTGACCTCCACCTCGGTCGCCTCGGGCATGATCGCCACGGTGCAGGCCGACGTGTGGATGCGGCCCTGCGTCTCGGTCGCCGGCACGCGCTGGACGCGGTGGACACCGCCCTCGTACTTCAAGCGGCTGAACACCTCCTCGCCCGTGAACAGGGCCACCACCTCCTTGAAGCCGCCGAGGTCGTTGCTGTTCTCGTTGAGCAGCTCCACCCGCCAGCCCCGCGCCTCGGCGTACCGCGTGTACATCCGAAACAGGTCGTAGGCGAACAAGGCCGCCTCGTCCCCGCCGGTCCCGGCGCGGATCTCGAGGACGGTGTTGCGGTCGTCGTTCGGGTCCCGCGGCAGCAGGAGCAGGCGCAGCTCCTGCTCGAGCTCGGGCAGCGTCTCGTCGAGCTCGGCCAGCTCCGCCTCGGCCATCTCCCGGATCTCCGGGTCGCCGTCGCTGAGCAGGTCGCGGCTCTCCTGCTTGCGCGCCCGCGCGTCGCGCACCGCCCGCCACGCCGCCACGACGTGCTCGAGCTGAGCGTGCTCCTTGGCGTACTTGCGATACTCCGTGGGGTCCGAGGCGATCTCCGGCATGGCCAGCATGCGGGTGATCTCCTCGAAGCGATCTTCGATGTGGTTCAGGTTGTTGAACATGAGAGCGTCGATCCGGCTGCAGGGACCCTGGCGCGACCATGGGCGCACACCGCGCGTCGGCCGAGGGGCTCAAGGACTGGGAAGCAAGCGAGGGAGAGGGGGAGCCCGCGGGGGCGGGTGGGGCGCGCTCAGGGGGTGAGCGCGCCGTGCAGCCGGGCAGCTACGAGCCCTGGGCCTGCATCGCGGCGCCGGCCGGCTCGGGGTTGATCGCGGCGTAGTCGGTGTAATACTCGATCTCCTCGGCCGCCTTCACCGTCGCGCCGACCTCCTCCCGCCAGAGCACCTTGCGCAGCGACGCCAGGGCCACCTCGAGCTGCTCATCGCTCGGCTCGCTGGTCGTGATCTTCTGCAGCATGAGCCCCGGCCAGATCAGCGGCCGGATGAAGACGCTGTTCGGGAACTTCGCGCTCATCTTCTGGAACTCGTAGGCCAGGCCCGCGATAGGGAACAAGAGCGGCAACTTGATGAGGATGAACAAGAGCTGGTTCAGCCAGCCAATCTCGGTCAGATCCGGCATCCCAGCAAAGACCAGCGAGAAGGTCAGGATCGCCGTGACAATGACGATGATCAGGAAGCTCGTGCCGCACCGCGGATGCAGCGTTGTGTACTTGCGCGCGTTCTCCAGCGTCAGCGCCTCGCCGGCCTCATAGCAATAGATGCTCTTGTGCTCGGCGCCGTGATAGCGGAACACCTCCTGGATGTCCGGCATCCGGCTGATCAGCCACAGGTAGCCAAGGAAGATCGTCAGCTTGAACACGCCGGCGACCGCGTGGAACGCCGGGCTCTTGCCGTCCATCCCCTCGATGCCGAGCAGCTCGCCCAGACCCCACGACAGCAGGTGCGGCAGACCGATGAACAGCGCGAAGCCGAGCAGCAGGCTGATGACGATCGTGCCGCCCACCGCCGCGCTGCCCTTCTTCTCCTCGGCCGCCACCGGCGCGACCTCGACGCCCTTCTCGGCGGCCTCGGCGGCCTCCTCGTCCTCCATCGCCTGCTCGGCGCTCCAGCGCAGGGCCTTCATGCCGTTGTGCATCGACTCGAGCAGCACGGCGCCACCGCGTAAAAAGGGCAGCTTCAGGAAGGGCAGCTTGCCGAACAGGCCCTCCCAGGCATCTTCCTTGAGCGCGATCTCACCGTTGGCCCGACGCACCGCGATGGCGAACGAGTTCGGCGAGCGCATCATCACCCCTTTCAGGATGGCCTGCCCACCGACGTGCATCAACTCGAGCCTGGGTTTTTGCTGATTCTCCATGATCCTGCGGGGGTTGCGGGCCGATAGGGTCGGCGTCGAGGGTCCGCGACGTTTATACACGCCGCACAGCGCGGGTTCAACACCTTGCCAGCCGACGGTCTTCCCGGCAAATTCAACGGCGCTCGCTGCGCACCGTCCCGCGCGTCAGCTGCGCCTCCAGCGCCGCCAACGGTTCGAGATCCGCCGCTGCCCACTCCAGCGTGCGCAGCGCCTCCACCTCGAACCATCCCCACCGGGCGTGCTCCCGGAGCACGACCTCGCCCGAGACGAGCCGCGCGAGGTAGACGTCCAGCTGGATGCGCCGGGTCGGCTGCTCGGCCCACCCCGTGCCCACCAGCGCGCCCACCGCGATGCCCACGCCCAGCTCCTCGGCGATCTCGCGCCGCAGCGCCTCCGGCCCGCACTCGCCGGGCTCGACCTTGCCACCCGGGAACTCCCAGGCCAACGGCAGCGGCATCGAGGCGCTGCGCTGGGTGACCAGGCACCGCCCGGCGTCGTCCAGGATCGCCGCGCCCACGACGTGCAGCACCGGCCGGCTCACGCGCCGCGCCCCAGCAGGCGGTCCAGCTCGCCGCGGCGGTCCAGCGCGCGCGCGTCGGTGTAGCCGCCGATGGGCTGATCGTCGATGAAGATCTGCGGCACGGTGCGCTGACCGGTCACCGAGACCAGCCAGCGACGGGTCTCGTGGTCCCCCGAGACGTCGACCGTCTCAAACGGCACGCCCTTGGCGTTGAACAGCTGCTTGGCCGCCGTGCAATAGGGGCAGTAGTGGGTCTCGTAGATCTTGACATGGGCCATAGCGCACTCCAGACGGCTCAGAAGATCAGCAGGGCGACGCATACCAGCGGCCCGTCACCAGGAACAACAATGTCGTGTAGCCGATGATGTCCCGCGCACGCAAACGCATGATGCCCAGCAGCGGCAACGCCCAGAACGGCTGTAGCATGTTGGTCCAGCCGTCGCCATAGGCCAACGCCATCACCACCCAGCGCGGTCGAGTTCTCGCCAGGTGCCGTGACTGTAGGAGTGGCCGGCGCCCCCCACCGTTACGGTATCCAACGAGAACTGAACAAGAGTCCGTGCTCGCGAGGGGCCGAGGCCGCCTGCGAGCCAAAGGCGACCGGCCGCAGGCCGGAGACTGCGAAGGGCGAGGGCATGAGGGAAGCCGCGAGGCGACTGGCGGCCTCGCCCAGGGCGTGGATGGGGTTGCGGCCTCCTCCTGCGGGGCTGGCCGCTGTCTTCGCACCGCTCATGCCCCCTCCTGCCACGGCGTCGCTCAGGGCCGACGCTCCAGATAGTCGACGTGCCACTGGAGCTGACGGCCCAGCTCCTCCCGCAGCGGCTCCGACAGGTGCTCGGCCCCCTTGAAGGCCTCCACGTGCGCCCGGGTCAGATCGTCGCCCAGGCTGCTGCCCACCGACCCCAGCTTGACGAGGTGCTGCCCGTGCACCATGGCCTCCACGGCCTCGGCACCGATCCGCTCGCTGGCGACGGCCAGGTGCGTCAGCCCCGCGGTGGCAGGGCTTCGCAGCAAACGCACCAGCGCCCCCGTCGGCGCACCGCCGAGCAGCGACAGGCCCTCCAGACGACCGAGCAGCTCCGACGCCAGCAGCACCTCGAGCCCGCCCTCATCGAGGTGGCCCCGAAACACCAGCTGCCGCGGCCAGAGTCCCTCGTTGCCACAGATCGCCTCCAGGCCGACGCCCACTCGCAACACCTCGAGCGCGGGCATCGAGGCCGAGCCCAGCAGCTCCGCCAGGCGCTCGTCGCCCGTGACCTGCGTCAGGTCCAGCTCCTCGAGGTGCCCCAGCCATGAGGCCCCCTTCAGCGCCTCCACCCCGGCGTCGCCCAGCGGCGCCGCGCCGAGGTGCAGCCGACGCAGCCCGGCGTACCGCGCGTCGCTGCACAGCTTGACCACGCTCGAGGACGATGCGCAACGCATCGAGCTGAGGTCCAACATCTCGAGCTTGTCGATGTGTGGGGCGTTGTACAGCGCAGCGAGCACATCGCCCCCCTCGCTCCTCACCCAGCTCGCGCTCAGCGAACGGAGCGCGCCCCAACACGGCGCGCCGAGGAAGGTCGTCAGGCTCCCGCCCTTGAACGTCGAGCTGTCGAGCACCAGCGACTCCACCCCCGCCAGCACCGAACCCCCTTCAAACGCCTTCGCGGCTGCGGCGTTGAACGTGGTACCGCCCAGCCTCAGGTGCCTCACCCCCTTGAACTGCTCCGCCTGGCCGAGCGCGCTGAAGAACGCCGCGGTCAGCTTGTTCCGGCCCAGGTCGAGCAGCCGGAGGTTGCACAGGCTCCGGCACGACAGCACCTTGAGGCCGACCTTCGTGTCGAGCTTCGCGCTGTTCAGGTTGGCCACCCGCACCAGCTTCAGCTTCACGCTGTCCACTCCCAGATACAGGTCGTGCCTCCATCGATCGGGCAGCAACCGATGCGACTCCAGCCCGTAGTGGTGGGCCTGCGACAAGGTGTACTGCTCCGGCCAGCCCTCCACGTTCCCCGCCACGTAGTCCACCACCACCGGTAGATCGACGGGGCTGCACTGGTCCACCAACTCGCAGATCGTCTCCCACGTCTGCCAGTCTGGCGTCTCGTACAGCAGATCCCGGAACTGCTCCAACGCGTCCCGGACCGCCACCTCCTCCACCGGCTCCACCACCGGCGCCAGCGCCTCCACCGCGTCCAGGGTGCCACCGGCCAGGATCGTCAACAGCTGCGGCTCGTTGAAGATCGGGATCTCGTGCTGGCGGGCCTTGATCTCCTTCGTGCTCAAGAAGCGCACGTTCGACGGGTCGTACCCTGCCGAGACCAGGTAGTCCGTCTTCGAGGTCACCGACCCGGTCACAGACGCCCCCTTCGCCTCGAGCTGGCGGGTGGCTTCCTTGCGGCTGATGTCCTTCAAGGCACCCGTGATCACCCAGGTCTTGCCGGCGAACATCGCTTCGTGGCTCATGGTGGCGCTCCTTCGTCAGGGCCGGGCTACCGAGGCCGGAGCCTACCACCGCGCGACGCGGGTGTCACCGTTGCGAGGTGATCCGGGGCGACCGCCGGCCTGCGACAGCGGGCCTCGACCCACGCTCAGGCCGCGATAGCGACATTGGCGTCGCTGGTCTCGATGCTGACGTACATGGCGCCCCAGAACAGCCAGCTGACCAGGCCCACCGCCACCTGAATCACGAACACCGACAGGCTCAAGGCGAACAGCCCGTACTCCCTCAGGTTCGTCACCAGCACCACGGCGAGCCCGGCGTTGACCCCCGCGAGCACGAGCCCCACCACGACCGCAAGGACGATCCCGAGGATGATCGGCCCGGCGTTCAGCTTCGCCATCCGCATCGACTCACCAAACGCCCCGCCGAAGCTCAGCTCGTCGCGCGTGACCACCAGATAGGGCACCATGCAGAACAGGAACGCCACGATGAACCCGGGCACGACACACACCACCAGGCCCGCCAACACCATGAGTCCGACGAGGAGCGTGGCGCCGAGCGCCGGGAAGATCTTGCTTCCAGCCATCTTCAACGCGCCCAGGGCGCCTCCCACGGCCTCGGGCCCCTGCACCAGGCTCGCCCGCATCGGCCGGCTCAGGGCGACCTTCAGCGCCGCCAGCACGATCAGCCCTGCGAAGTTCGCCAGCGACACACAGAGCATCCCCGTACCGAAGAAGAACGCCTTGCCTGCGTCGCCGACGTCGACCGCCCCGCCCTGAACGAGCAGCTGCAGCAGCGACGGCAGGTTGAGCGTCAGCTCCACCGCCGCCAGCGCGAGCCACAACGCCGTGAAGGTCAGGCCGGACCGCTTGACCAGCGTCATGAAGTTGGAGAACACCGCGCCAACGTCGGCCGGACCTCCAGAGCCCAGGTCTCCGTAGACCCGGTCCGCCACGTAGTCGCCCGAGCCACCGTAGCCGCCCGGAGGCCCAAATCCGCCCGGCGGTTGACCGTCCCCGCCCGGCGGGTGGCCGTACCCGCCCGGCGGTTGACCGTAGCCACCCGGAGGCGGACCGTACCCGCCCCCGCTCTCGTCCTGGCCCATCATCCCGAGCACATCGGTGGGCATCGCGAGAACGGCAGGGGCAGCAGGCGCAGGTGAGGAGAGGGGCTGCATCGACATCGTTTCTCCTGAATCAAAAATGGGGAGAGAAGCATATGGGCCCCCGCACCAGCGACGGCGCACGGGCGAGCGTTCAGGCACACATAGAATCATCTTCAGCTCAAGAACAGGTCGCGAGCCTAGCCGAGCCAAACAAAAGAATCAATGCAAATGAATACAATCGCGAATGCGTCCGCTCGGCGAGTCGATGCGCGCGGGGAGCGCAACCCTCCTCAGTGGAGGGGCGCTCGGCGCGGGGAGCCCTCACCACCACCGGGACACCCACCGCACCCCCTTCGACACGAGCGGCTCCCGCTCCACCACCGCGCCCCGCGCCGTGATGACCCGCGACGCCGCGCGCTCACCGGTCAGCCCGCCATACGGGAACGGCTCATCGCCCCACCCGGCCAACGCGACGCCCGCACCGACGCGCCGAAGCCAGCGCAGACGCCCCTGCCGCGCCCACGCCTCGAGGTCATGATCCACGTCCCCGTACTCCACGCTCCCATGGTGCAACCCCCGCGCGACCCCCGACGCCCACCCCCCGACCGAGGCCGTGTAGTACGCCAGCACATAGACCGCATACCCTGGCTCCCCGGTGTCGAACCGTGCGATCGGCAGCCGATGCAACACCGCCATCGCCTCGCCCGACGCCATCACCTCCCGCATCACGCTCGGCACCTCTGGCCCCGTGCGGATGACCTTGTCGGGGAACAGGTCGTCCGGCGTGCGTCCCTCCAGGCTCAGGAAGTACACGACGCACCGCCGGTGCGCGCATCCCGACGACCGCGGGCCGTCCAACCCGAGCGCTGCGTCCTGCGGCGCCCCGTCGCACGGGTCGCGCCACAGGAAGCCGTTGAGGCTGTGCGTGTCGACACGCTCGATCCATGGCGTCCCGCACACCGGACACCACGACGTCAGCACCTGCGGAAGGTGCGCCCCATAGCCCGCGAGGATGGCCAGGCGCGCCCGCGTGCTCCGCTCGGCCTGATAGGCTGGCCACGCCTCGGTCAGGTGGGCGCGGTACGCCTCGAAGGTGCCAGCCTCCACGGTCTAGCCCTCCCCCTCCTTCGCCAGATCGTCCAGCACCTGCCGCACGCTCATCTCGGTCTTCTCGATCGTCTGCCGACACGACCGGATCAGCGCCGCAGCGCGCTCCACCTTCGGGCCGAGCTCGTCGAGATCGACGTCCTCGCTCTCGATGCCGCGGATGATGGCCTTGAGCTCCTCGACGGCGTCGCGGTAGCCGCCAGGGGCGGCCGGGGGGGCTTGCGGGGTGGACATCAGCTCTCCTCGGGGGTGGGCGCTTCGGTGCGCATGACGTGGATGGGGCCCTCGGCGAGCGTGACGTGCAGCGCGGCGCCGACGGGGATGGTGGAGGGGTCTCGGACGATGCGACCGGCCGGGTCGCGCACGAGCGCGAAGCCGCGGCGCAGGACCGTGGCGGGGTCGGCCGCCCGAAGGCGCAGGGCCGTCTGATCCAGGTCGCCCGCGGCCCGGGTCAGAGCCACCTCGGCGGCCCGGTCCAGGCGGGACCGCAGCTCGTCGATGAGGCGCGCATCCGACGAGATGACGCTGTTGAGCCGCGCCGGACTCAGCCGGTCGGTGGCAAAATCGAGGGCGGCGCGCTCGCGCCAGAGCCGATGCCGGGTGGCCTCGGGCAAACGGCGCGCCGTGGCGTCCACGTCTCGCAGCGCCTCGCGGCTCCGCGCCCGGCTGGCCGAGGCCAGCCGCTGGGCCAGGTGCTCCTGCACCGTCGCCCCGCGCTCGATGCCGTGCCGCGTCTCCCGCACCACCCGGGTCGCGGCCTCCCGCAACCCCTCGCGCGCGTCCTTGATCCGACCCTGCGCCGCCGAGGCCACCTGCTGGCCGAGCTCCGTGATCGTCTGGTCGAACTCCGCCACCGCGTCCACCAGAAACTTCCCCACCGCCGTCGGCGTCTTGAGCGAGCGGGCGATCTCATCCACCACCGACCGGTCCTGCTGATGACCGATCCCGCAAAGCACCGGGATCGGCAGCTCCGCCACCGCCATGCCGATCAGCAGCGTGTCGAACCACGACAGGTCCGTGCGCGCCCCGCCGCCCCGCACGATCGCCACCACATCGAAGGCGTCCTTGCGCGCGGCGAACCACCGCAGCCCCGCCAGCACCGTCCGCTCGACGTGCCGCCCCTGCATATGCGCGTCCCACGCGCATACCGAGAACCCGTAGCCCGACCGCCGCAGCTCGTGCACGACATCGTTGTACGCATCCGAGCCCACGCTCGTCACGAGCCCCACCCGAAGCGGCACCAGCGCCACCGACAGCCCCAGGTTGCGCTCGGCCAGCCCCATCTGACGCAGCTTGTGCAGCACCGCCGCCCGCTGCTGCGCCAGCGCCCCGAGCGTGTGCGTCGGATCGATGTCCCGCACGATGAGCTGATAGCGCCCCTGCGCCGGATACAGGTCCACCCGGCACCGGATGCACACCTGCACGCCGTCCGCCAGCGCGATGGCCCCGCCAGCACGCTCCAGCGCCGCCTCGATCTGCGCCCGGTCGCGCTCGAACAAGACGCACGACACCTTGGCCACCGGGTCGGCCACCACGCTCTCCTGCTCCACCAGCTCGAAGAACACCGCGCGCCGCCGGCTCGCCCCCCGATCCCACCCGCTGATCTCCCCCACCACCCAGATGTCGTCCGGGAACGCCCGCGTCAGCGCAAGCCGCGCCCGCGTGTTGATCTGCGACGGGGACCACCGCGGCGCTTCGGGAACGACCGGAGGCTCGACCACCTCCGCCTCGACCACTGGCGCCGCCTCCTCCAGGGCCAGCTGCCCCGACTCGGCCTCCCCGAGCAGCACCCGCACCCGGCTCGACACCGTGAACCGCTCCTCGCGGAGCACCTCCACCAGCGCCCGCGCCTCGCCGATCGGCACAAACCACGCCTTCTGCTCCGGCGACCACCGCCGCCGCGGGATGGCCTTGATCCTCGCCACGACCCGACGGTCGAAGTCAAACCGGATGCGAAGATCCCCCGACGAGGGGTCGATGTCGATGTTGCGCTGTCCCATGGCCACCCGCTGGACCGTCCCTGGTCGCTCCGGGTTCAGGCTAGGGGAGGTCGCCGCCGAGGTCAACTCTTCGTCTGAACGGACATTCAGAAAGCTGCCGCGGCGCACGCCCCCGACCAGACCCTATCTACGCGCACAACCACCTGATACAAAACTGGAATTACGGCTGCCAGAGTCACCGCGGGCGCACCCCCAGCGGGAAGTCCTGCCCCTGCAGCACGGTGATGGGGTACTGCGGGCGCGCGTAGACCTCCTCGCTCACCTTCGGCAGCTCCCGCTGCAGGTAGTGGAACAGGCCGAACACCGTCACCGTGCCGTCCTCCTCGGCCGCGCCGCCCTCCATCCCCTTCAGCAGCACCCACGTGAACAGACCGTGACCCAGGCTCGGCACCTCCACCGCGTACTCCGACGCCTTGGCCGCCGCCACGATCGCCACGCCCTCGGCGCGCCCAAGCCGCTTGATCGCGTCCGTCTCCACCGCACCGCGCGCCGCGATCAGCGTCCGCTCCGTCGCCGCAGCGCCCGACTGACACGTGTCGAGCACCAGCAGCTTCTTGCGCGCCGGCACCACCCGGAGCAGCTCGGCCAGACGACGCTCCGAGACCCCCTCCGCGCACAGGGTGGCGTCGCTCCGCAGCGACGCCTTGTAGGTCAACAGCCGATACTCCGGCGCTTCGCCCCCGCACGCCACCACCGTCCCGTGCCCCGCCGCGTACAGCACGAACACGTCCTCGGGACGGGCCGACCGGGCGATCTCGCCCACCGCATCCTCGACCGCCTGCCGCGTCGCCGCCTCGTCCGCCAGCGTCCGCACCTCCACCGACGCGAAGATGCCCCCGATCGACTCCAGCTCCTTCACCGCCGCGTCCACGTCCGCCCGCGCGTAGGTCAACGGCTGCGCCGGGTCCGCGTAGCTGTTCAGCGCCACCGCCAGCACGAACAGGCGCGGCTTGCCCGGCGCCACATCCAGCACGACCTCGCGCGCCACGCGCACGCTGCGCACCCGACCACCGGCGCTGTACGCCTCGGCCTCCAGCAGGTTCGTCCCCGGCGACAGCACCACGTCACTCCCGTACGCCTCGCCCGCCCGACGGAACCCCCGCACCCCCACCGACGCGGGCTCCACCCGCGCCCCGTTGACGAACAGCCGCACCTCCTCCACCTCCGCCCCCTGCCCGTCCACGTACACCTGCACCGGCAACACCGGCGACGTGGTCGTCTCCGGCGTCGCGGCGGCGAAGCGCACCGTCGGCGCCGGAGCCTCCGGCAGCGCTGGCGTCACCCGATCGACCGCCGCCCCCGCCGCGAACGCCGCCAGCAGGTCCGCGCGATAGAACCGATCGAACAGCTGGTCGGCCGTCACCAGCGTCGAGTCCCGAATGCTCCGCGACGACCGGAACGCCACATGGCGGAACGCCCCGTCCGTCCCCGAGAACAGCCCCCCATCGGTCACCGCCAGCCCGTCACAGCTGCCCGCACCCACGAACGACATCAACGTCAGCTCCGACCCCTCCCCACGGTGCCGAAGTCGCACCGTGCCGTTCGCCATCGCCAACACGCGCCCGTCCGGGCTGTAGCTCAGCCGCACCCCGAGCGACGTCCCCGTCGTCGCCTCCTGCCCCTTCAGCGCGCCCGTCGACGCCTCCCACAGCCGCACCTGACCCAGCCGATCCCCCGACGCCAGCTCCCGGCCATCCGGACTGAACGCCAGCGACGTCACCAGGTCCGCGTGCTCGTCCACGCTCGACCACCGCCGCGCCGACGAGGCGGCCGCGAACACCTCCACCGTCCGAGCCCCCCCCAACGCGACCGACTCGCCGTCCTGGCTCACCGCCAGGCTGATGAGCGGGTGGTCCAGCTCCTCCATCGCCCCCAGCCGCCGCCCGGTCGCCGCCTCGAACCGCACCACCAGCCCCCGCGAGGTCGCGATCGTGTCGGCGTCTCTCGGCGCACCGCCCACCCACACGCTCGCACCGTCCGGCGCAAACACCGCCGTCGAAGGCGCGAAGCCCTCGCTGGACAGCGAGGCGGCGAGCTTGCCCGTCCCGGTGTCGAACAGCTCGACGTGGTCACCGACCACCGCCGCCAGACGGCTGCCGTCCGGGCTCAGCGTCAGCCGCCCATTCGCCGCCACCTCCACCACGCTCCGCCGCGTCCCCCGCGCCGCGTCCACCACCTCCACCGTCGACACGCCGCCCTCCTGGCCGCGCCGCCACGCCAGCGTCGACCCGTCCGCGCTGGCAGAGACCCCGAGCGCGGGCCTCACCTCGGGGCGGAGCTGCCCCGTCTCCAGGCTCCACACCCCGCACACCGTCGCCACCCCCTGCCCCTTCCACGCGAACGCCACGTCCACGTCGATCGGGCGCGGGAGCACCAGCGTCCTCACCCGCTGGGCCGCGGCCACCTCGGCGCCGGGCGACCACACCTCGAGGCCGCCCTCCATCGCCACCACCACCCGGCCGTCCGGGAGCCAGGACGCCGCGCCCGCCTGGCCCACCCGGTCCAGCAGCACCCCGCCCGTCCCGAGGTCGATCAGGCGCGCATGGACCCGACCGTCCTCCATACTGGACGAGACCACCACCTGCTGCCCCGCACGATCGGCGCCCAGCAGATCGCTCCCGAACCACCGGGATCCAGCGAGCTCCACCCGCGTACGCGCGCCTCCATCCCGCGCCGCGCGCTCCAGGCGGGTCTTGTGGTCCTCGATGATCGCCGTGCCGTCGTCGCTGATCCACGCCCCGAGCAGCTCGCCGCTCCACATGGCGCCCTCCAGCTCCGTCGACTCCCCCAACGGGTCCAGCTCACCGTCCAGGTCGACCACGCGCGCCAGCGTGTCCACCAGCACCACCCGATCCGCCGACGGCACCACCACACGCACCACTCCCGTCTTGTCCCCCTTGAGCCAGTGCGCAAACCCCGGCACGTTGCGAACCCCGGTCGACCCCACGACCGTGCCCCCCTCCACGTCCCACGCCACGACCCGGCCGTCCCCGTCGCCGCTCACCAGCCGCGTCCCGTCCGGCGAGTACGCCAACGCCGTCGCTGGAGACTCGTGCCCTTGCCCTTCGAAGCGCAGGCTCCCCTCGTCCAGATCCCAGATCCGCACCAGCAGGTCGTCGGCGTAGGTCGTCTTGCGCACCAGGTCCAGCGCCACCAGATCCCCGAGCCCCTCCGCACCGCCGCCGAAGTGCCGCGCCCCCCCCGTGGCCAACAGCCGGCCGTCCGGGCTCAGCGCCAGCGGGAACTCCCCGTGGCTCACCCGCAGCGTCGCCCGCAGCTGACCTGTCTCGAGATCCCAGACCTTCGCCAGGCCGTCCGCCCCCGCCGACACCGCCAGCCGGCCATCGCTGCTGACCACCAGCCCCGTCACCCGGTCACCGTGGGCGAGCTGCGGCACCAGCCGCTGCCCCGTCCCCATCACCACGTCGGCCTCACCCGCACGCATGACCACGTGCAGCCCGGTGCAACCGCCCAACAGCCACGCCAGCATCAAGAGCAGCGCCCACGACGCAGCTCCCCCCTTCACGACAAACCGCCGCTCAGCTCTCATCCGCCACACACCCCACAACAGCCTGGAGCGAGCACCGCGAAGCCGACGCCACCCTCCCCCGATCGGATCAGGGGCTCGCAGCGCCTCGCGCGATCACCGCGAACGCCTCCAACGCGACACGCGTCGGGATCATCTCGCTCGCCTTGTACATCGCCTTGCTGTAGTCGACCTGAAACGCCCCGTCAAGGCCGCGCCGATGTGCGATCACCGCCCCCAGCGTCGCCGCCGGGTAACCACACGTCTGCGCCATGTCCAGCACCGTGTAGTCCTCCATCTCGATCCACCGCACCCCACGACGCACCAACCGCTGCAGCAGGTCCAGACGCTGCCGCTGCTCCGCGTCGGCCAGGGTCAGATCGGGCGCTGGCCGATAGACCGGACGCCCCTGCCCCCGCCAGAAGAACCGCGAGGCCAGGCTCGGCCCCTCCATCAGGAGCTGCTGAGGCGAAAGCGACGCATCCCGCCCCTGCGCGTCCTCGATCACCTCCTCCTCGCACACGGTCATGCCCAGCGCCCGGGCACCTTGACGCACCGCGTCAACCACCGACGCGCTCGGCGTCAACCGGTCCAGCACGTCGTTGAACACCGACGTCGACAGCGCGATGCAGCCCAGCGGCACCTGGCTCAGCGTCCCACGCGTCCCCGCACGGATCACCCCCCGGATCGTCGGCGCCACACCGTTCACCAGGTGCAGCAGCGCCGGAAACTCCGACAACACGATCTCCACACCCGACTCCCCGATCCCATGGGACAGCACCGCCACCCGCGGCCCACCCTCCCACAGCGGCAGCGTCCACGCCGCCATCTCACGCGTCGTCTCATCCCGCCCCGCCACCGTCAGGTCGCAGTAGCACCCGCCCTCCACACCCAGCGTCTCCCGAGCCTGCTCCGCCACCGCCCGCGCCCTCGACGGGCTCCCCACCAGCAGCAGGAACTGCACCTCCCGCAGCAGCGCCACCCGCGCCTCCACGTCCCCACCCAGGTCCCCCGGACGCGGGAAGTGCACCACAAAGTCTCCCACACCGCTCGGCTCGTCCATCCTCACCGGCGCGTCCTGACCCCGCGACACCCCCGCCCGCTTCAGCTCGAACGAGAACGGCAGCAGCTCCCGCAGCACCGTGATCGACACCCGGCTGTCGTACGGCTCGTCACCGCCCGTCTCCCCCGCCCCCGCGATCACCGGCATGTCCGGGTTCACCTCGAACAGCGTCTGCCGACAATCCCCGCACGGCTGCTGCGGTGACCCACCCGTCGCGCAGTGCACCGCCACCGCCTCGATCACCGGACGCACCACCTCCCCGTCCACCACCACGCTGTGCTCCGCAAACGCCTTCATCAGCGCATGCTTCTCCGCGCACACCGAGTTGAACGTCAGCGTCTCAAAGTTGTTGCCCCGCACCACCACCCGCGTCCCATCCGCCCGACGCACCTGCAACGCCGCACCCACCCGATAATGCGAGTAGTTCGCCGTCGCCGTCACCGACGCCTCACGAGCCTCCTCCAACAACGCCGCCTGCTCCGCCGTCAGCTCCCCACGCCCTACAAACCGCATACTCACCTCACCGCCATCCCGTCCACAACGCCCACCAACCCAAGGGCGTCGGGTGTGCCACGGGCGCCCATGCGGCGTCAAGCCCCGGCCTCACCCCCCGGCCCCCTCACCCCCCAACCCCCTCTCCCGTATGACGGGAGAGGGGGAGGCCCTCACCCCCCGACCCCCTCTCCCCTATGAGGGGAGAGGGGGAGGCCCTCACCCCCCAACCCCCTCTCCCCTATGAGGGGAGAGGGGGAGTAGAACAGTTTTTTTACTTATGTAGCAACAACTTACTGTCCGGCCCCCCCTCTCCCCGTCGAGGGGAGAGGGGGCCGGGGGGTGAGGGCCTCCCCCTCTCCCGTCATACGGGAGAGGGGGCC
>Ga0100377_1000540_pt1 | contig 32424 bp, 30 predicted proteins | sample CryGeymeta201501_FD_83664 | JGI IMG/M metagenome (GOLD analysis project Ga0100377, IMG submission 83664) | Groundwater microbial communities from Crystal Geyser aquifers in Utah, USA - Crystal Geyser metaG 2015-01 | ecosystem: Environmental > Aquatic > Deep subsurface > Groundwater | place: USA...
AAAACGCTTCTTTGATGCACTGGGGTTGGTTTCGTTGCTGGATACCCAGCAACGCTTCCAGCATGTTTAATGAACCGCCGTATGCGGAACCGCACGTACGGTGGTGTGAGAGGGCGACGGGGGGTAACTCCGTCCCCTACTCGATGTCCCGCTACTTTGCGACTGCCGGACAGCAAGGCAGCCTCCAAACCTCCGGAGCTTGACTCCAAACCTCCGGAGGGAGCTCTCTAGCTCAAACCTCTGGAGCTCTCCAGCCTATCGACGTTGTTTCCACAAAAACTGTGAAGAAGTCTGTGCATAACTTTTTTTTGCGCCGCGCATCCCCGCGCAATCAATAATACTGTTTCGCTGCTCAAATTTTAAGCAAAGAATCTTCATTTAAATATCCTGTCAGGATATTGATAATAAATGCAAATCAAGCTACTATTGGCTCTGCGGGCAATTTGCAATTTATTTTTTACAAAATCGCACAAAAGGTTTTTTATCAACCCGCACGACGCATCTTCTGTATAGATGTTACAGAGGAACGTTGGGTTCTAATGACATCGTTATTAAAATGGAGAAGTAAATGACTCAAGCAAAAAATCAGACCATCGCAAACGTCGCAATGTTCGGCATCAACCACGAGAAGTTCTTGCACAGCTACTTCTCGAAGGAAGAAGGCGCTGAAAAAGCCACGAAGAAGGAAGTTAAGGCTGACTACACGATCAAGGGCGGCGGCAAGAACAAGGTCACCGGCGCTGAAACCCCTGAAATCACCGGTTCCGGCATCAAGATGGCAGAAAAAGACAAGAACGGCAACGTTGTGCGTCACATCACCATCGCTGTTCCTGGTGCTGACGGCGGCAAGAAGGCCTACTACAACGGCAAGCTGTTCGTGTCTACGTCCAAGAAGGAGGCGGTTGCCGAAGGCAAGCCCGGCGCTGAAAATCTGCCGGACCTGTTCGGGGCAGCTCATTTGTCTGGTAGCGATACCGAATACCGTCTGAGCGGTTGGATGAAGACCTTCCAGAAGGACGGCAAGACCGAGAACTACGTTTCGCTCAGTTTGCAGTATCCGTTCGATGGCGACGCCAAAGACCCGGAGCCGCAAACCTCTGCCGCGAATACCAATTCCGACGACATCCCGTTCTGATGTTACTTCAAAAGTCCTTGACTCTAAAGGACTTTTGAAGTAACTTAACTAACCGTCACTCTTTTGAGTGGCGGTTTTTATCGTCTTCGACTTGATATCTTCAGTTAACTAAATTGGAGATTACAAAATGACCATGCATTGTTTTTTGGTTGACTCTCAATCGAGCGCCGTTGCTGTAGTTGGATGGGACCCCGATTGTCGAGAGGCGATCTTTGTTTACAAAACCAATGGAAAAACCGCTACCACTGCTTACAAATATGATCTCGTTGATGCAAACGAGATGATGGATGCTCTGCTTGGTGATAAAAGTCTTGGATTGTTTGCGAATTCATTGAAAAACCCCAACTCTCAAGCTGCGCAAGATTTTGCTGTATTCGGGGATACAGCCATGATTCAGAATAATGTGGCGAGTGGTAACGCGCCCATACAAGAAGATATGCTTTTTTCTTTTGGCTCTACGCCTATTGGGAATCTTATCCCTCTAAAAAGGCTTCGAGATGAAGTCGCGGCCGGCAATCCAGATCCTTGGACTTTTGTTGTTGGCGCCCCTAAAAAACCTCGCGCAAAGATTCTTCATCTTGATCATCTCCCTGGAGATATATCGTATTCCTGGTAACGCCGCACCCGCCTTTATGGCGGGTGTTTTTTATCATCTACCAAAAACCATCTTCTTGTCGGTATAGCGAGCCTGCCGTTCCCGGTCATTCGACTTCGGTGAATTCGTGTTTCAAAACCAAGCAGCAAACCAATACTCATTTTTTTGAACGAGGCTGGGATGCATCTGTAATGGGAACAACAGCAAATTGGCGCATTCCGGCCAAATTTAAAAGGAATTAAAATGCAACAAGTAAAAAACGTGGCAAAAAAAATGGCGGTAGCTTTGAATGGCATTGGCTGCACCATTGATGGCAAAAAAATCACCAAAGGCCATACCCTTGACCTTATCGCTAAAGCTCTGGATGGCGTTGAAGGCTGGAACGCTTTATCGGCAAAAATGCTCTCCGCACCATCAGAATCCGCAATCAAGCAATTGATCAAGGCGGCAGAAAGCGTGCAAATGAGCTATGACGATACCGGTTGTGACAGCTGCGGTGTGATCGATGTTTCAGTAAGTGAGCAGATCGACGAGGCTTTGGAAGCTATCGAGTCATCCAATAAGTTCGTGATCGTATCTGATCAGGAAAAAGGCTTTTGGAGTGACGAAGATGGTTGGGGTGATTACTGTAATGAGACATGCATCTACTCCGCTGCCGAAATCAGCAAGAACCGTTTGCCTTCTATCGGCGTGTCTGATGCGAGATATTTGCCTTTAGCTGAAGCGCCCAACTACTTTAGTTGTACTCACTGTGGCTGCGAACTGGTTGATGGATTCTGTTCAGATGATACATGTCTGTATTCAGATTACCCTCAATCAGCAATCTACCTGTATGACGATCACGACAAGTTGGATGAGAAGGTTTTCAGCCAAAAGTATGCGTCGGTACGTCGTGTTTGTGATTTAGCGGATCATGATGAGGCTGTTTCTATTCCTCAGAAGTCGCTGCATGAACTGCGTAGTGAAGCCGCTGAAAAAGCCTTCCAAGAATGGGAATTCCCCTTCGAGGTCGGCGGCACAAGCGGTTGGGATTCTACAACCAGCAACCTGGGGTCCGACTGGGATCGTCAAGTGTTTTTGGAGATTCCTAATGAAAACAACACGACGAAAGCTGTGTTTTCTCTTTCATTCTCAGGCAATGATGCAACGCCCTTGAGTGTATGGTGCACCGACCAGAACGGCGAGGATTGCGGTCACGGCCCTATGCGTGATTTCACGGTCACCTTGGATGCTGGTACAGACGATGAGGTTGATGCCTTTTCTGTCGATATCGAAGCTCAAAATCAAGATGAGGCAAGAGTATTAGCTAAAGTCTTGTATCCAAGTTTTGCTGTTATCAGCATGAAGTAATAGCAACAAAACTAACCGTCATCACCTTTTAGGTGGTGGCGGTTTTTTATCATCTCAAATTCTGTATCTTCTCTTGAACATTTCGTTCTTAAACCAATTTTTTGGAGTTAGAAAATGAAAAAAATATTTGAGAATGCGGTGTCAAAACCGCGTGTACCAAAGGCTGTGCTAGATGTATTGCGCAGCAAAAAAGGCGTCACGATCAAATCTGGTCGTGACAAACAGCGCACTCGTGCTGCAGGCAAACGTGCCTTGCGCCACGAGATGTGCCATTAACTGAAGGAGACGACTATGAAACAAGCCGCCATCACCACAGTATTGGCAATTCAAACTGCCTTTATCTGGGTTGCCGTGCTCACGCATTAAGCAACCTGCCATCAAAGCCGGCACAACCGTGTCGGCAAAAAATCTCAAGGAGAAAAATTATGCGCCCCAGCTTCTTGGAATCGCTGTATTTCGTACAGCGCAAATGAACACAAACCACCACATCTCCTGATGTTGGTGGTTTTTCTTCGTCTGCATCATTTAATTCATTTGCAATTATTGTTAATTTCAGTATAATGAGCAAATCGTATATTGCCCTCCCGCATTTTCGCCAGAGAGGGATAGAAAGGAAAAGCCATGAAGCAACTCTCGAAGCCCGATCTCGTTGTAAAGAGCGCCATCATCTGCAGCGAAAAGCCCGGTAAAGGCTTAGAGGCTGAAGCTGCGCCAAACCCCAATCAAATGAATCGCCTGATCGGCTATCTAAACGGCCAGAAGATTGTTGTCGCTCAACGTCACGGCAAAGGCGGGATGGATTTCAATAAGATACTTGGCGGAAAATGTTTCGCTGTGGCGGCTGATGGAATATCTCCGGTATTTGTTAAAAAAGACGGCGAAAAAACGAATGAACAGAAGAAAGAAGATGGTATGCCGCTTTATTCTTCGAGTGGCTTCTACCTTCTCTCTTCTAAGGAATATCCGTCCATCGAGATGATGGAGGCGTACACCCTCCTCCGAAATGAAGGTGAACAAGTTTGGCTTTTGACCGAAAAACAACTCGCCGAGCGAAAGAAATTTCTCATTCTTGGAAATGACGACTTGAAATCAATGGCATCTGCGATTGGTGCGGCATTGTCGGATGATAATAACTTGGTTTCACAGCATGACGAAGCAACAAACCGCCGACGCAAGCGCTTGATCGAGGCGGCTAAAGGTGAAGCGGAAGATGCAGGTGATACTTACTCTGGAGCGGAATTCAAGGATTTGTCATTCAGCAAAAAGGATGGCAGCCCATTTGTGATGTTCTCTTATCAAATCGAAGGTGAGCCCTACAAGAACGGCGTGATCCTTCGTGAATCCGAATCAAAGGATGAAGAGGATCGCCCTATCACGGCGTATCACACTGCCGAAGAAGCTCTGGTTATGTTTAAAAAAACTGCAGCTGCTGATGAATTGCGTGCCGCGGTTGCGGCCGGCAAATCTGCATCATTTTCCTTTGTGCAAGGGCATGTGATGCGAACCAGCGTGTCTTTTCGAAGGAAGGCTAAAAACATATTCGCTTCTGCAACAAAGGTCATCTATGGCGATGGTGTGTATATCCTCGCCGCTCATAAAGGCTGGACCAAAGGGATTGTTGGGATCATGCAGTCCCAGCACCCAAAATTCCCGGAGGAAGATTATGATGCGCATCACTACGTGGCTGGCTGTCGCCAGGCTGAAATCGGTATGAATAAAAAAATCGAAGGCACTGGCTGGACGCCTCCTGAAGGTATTTTGTATTCCGTTGCCCCGGTACTGCAGTCGTGAACGGGCAGATACCTGCCACTCTTCCGACAATGAAGGGTGGTTTCTTTTCTCTGGATGATCCGTTTTCTCATCAATTCGACATAGAAGAGATTGCTCACGCGCTCTCTAATATCTGTCGATTCAACGGGCATGTCAGAAAGAACTATTCTGTTGCTCAGCATTCCTTTCTGTGCAGCATGGTGAATACTCACGAATGCCCGTATGAAAAACTTATGCATGACTGCTCTGAAGCGTATATCGGTGATGTAACAAGTCCGTTAAAACGTATGCTGCCAACATATCTGGATCTTGAAATGAAGATCGAACTGGCGTTGTGCAAATTCTTTGATTTGCCGATCGCAGTCAAAATCGGCAAATTTTCAAATGGCTTACCTTTTGGAGAGGTGCCTAATCTCCCTCCCCAGGTAAAAGAGACTGATCTTTCTGTTTTGGCAGCTGAGCGCATTCAATTGCTAAACGGAAATGATGTTCAGTATGCAAACTGTTGGAACTGGATAGATGAACGCGGGATCAAGCCTGCTGACATCAAAATCAAGCCATGGAGTCATACAAAGGCTAAGCATATGTTTTTGGCGCGTTTCTATGAGCTTTGCCCGGAAAAATTTCTTGCTGGAAAGCCGGAGAGTCGGGCTGCGCTATCCAGAAAACACCTGGTAATCGCCGCACTTTCATTCTTCTAGTTTTTATCACCCCGAAAATCGCATCCTCTCCCTGAACTATTTCGTTCTTTAAAGGAGAAAAGCATGAAAGCGAAACTATCGGGCTATCTGCCAATGTTGTTGCAGTTGTTGGCCCCAAAAATGGGTCTGCGCCTCATATTTGATGAGGTAAAGACTGGATGGGCCAACCGCGAGACGGTTGCCATATCCAACTCTGTCTTGCAAATGCGGGATCGTGTCAAGGCCGAGATCTTGTCGCTTGGCATTCTGTGTCATGAAGGGTTGGGTCACCAGCGCTTCACAAACTGGGATCAGTGGGAGGCTTTTGTAAAAAAGAATCCTGCGGCCAAGGACCTGCTGAATGTCATTGAAGACCCTAGGATCGAGAAGTTGTCCTGGATGACTTATGCTGGTGTCCGTCGCATGCTGCAGGAAGCTATGGACTTGCTGTTCGAGACCAAGATGCAATTACCCCCTCCTGGTGATCCCGCTGGCCAGATCTTGTGCAACGGATTGATCCATGTTCTGCGTGGAGAATATCTTGAGCAAAATCTTGATCCCAAAGGTGGTAGAAAAGTCTTGGCTGATACGTTTGGCCAGAAACTGGCTGACGAGATCATTGAATTGGCTTTGAAGGGGTGTTCTGCTCCTGATACCGAAACCGCTGGCAAGTATGCCTTGGACATCTTCAAATTACTGAAGATGAAAGCTGAAGAACAACCTCAAGACCAGCAACAAGGTCAAGATGGAAGTCAAGGCAAGAGCGGCGATCAAGGTCAAGGTCAAGGTCAAGGTCAAGGTCAAGGTCAAGGTCAAGGTCAAGGTCAAGGTCAAGGTCAAGGTCAAGGTCAAGGTCAAGCCCCCGGGAAACCCCAGGGCAAAGACAAATGTCAAGACAAGGCTCAAGGTGCCGGCAAGGGTAAGGATCAAGGTTCTGCTGCTGATGCCAAGAAACAAACTCAAAAAGCCGCAGAAGCTTTGCAGCAACTGAGTGATGGCTCTGTTGTGCAGACAGACCTTGGTAATGTCATTGACGAAGTTGTCAATGAAGCGCCAAAAGCCCCGACGTATGGCAGTGGCTCTACCCCGTTCTTCGGCAAGATCCCTCATTGCGACCCCAAAGGTCCTGTCAGGGAGCCTGGTGCTGATGCTTTGTCAGCAGGCCGTCGTATGGGTGTGAAACTTGAGCAGTTGTTGACAGCTCGAGTGTTCGAAGATGACCGCTTGGCTTACTCTGGTCATCTGGACGGAAATCAGGTCTCCCGCGTAAGACTTTTAGATACTCAGGTTTTTCTTGAAGAAGAGGATGAGTGCGAAGGGGTTGATGTTGCAGTAATGCATTTACTTGACGCTTCATCTTCGATGAACGAGAGGCTTGGTGCAAGCGGTGAGAGCCGTGCTGATGTGTGTTTCAATGTGGCTTACGCCGCAACGTCAGCAATGTCTAAATTCCAATCAAATGGAGTCAATATCGCTATCTGGTCTTATGGTAGCGTTCTGACAAAGATGGTCGATTTCGGAAGATGGACTGGCCAGAAGAAACGTTTCCAGCAGTATCTGGCAGCCGGCGGCACTGCGGCATTCCCAGCAGCAGTGGATGCGATCAGCGAGCTTGCAAGGCAAAAACAGCCGCGTAAGCATTTGATCATCTACTCTGATGGTGATCTAGGCGGAGAAAAAACTGATGAATATCTCAGTGAAGCCCAGAAGGCCGGTATCGAAGTGTCGATTATTTTTATCGGCTCAAAAAATATCAAGCCTGAAGCTGTGTCGGCAAAACTGAAAGACCGGGTGTATATCGTTCACGACACGCCTAGCGTAGTCAGTGCGATGTTCGAGTGTCTGAAGCCGCGTCAACTGTAATTGCAATACAAACCGTCACCTTCTGGTGGCGGTTTTTTATTGCATCCAATCCCGCATCCTCTCCTTGAACCATTTCGGTTTTCCAAAGGAGGAAAAAATGACTGAAAAATTTTCGCTTCTATTTTGCCCTCATGGGGCGATCATGAAGCAAGTTGTTGGCGATAAAACCATCATTGGCTATTTGTCCAACGATAGTGATTTTACCGACAACTGCGAGCGTGAATGGGCGGTATATGCGGCCAGGAAAAGCTCGCCAACCTCGGATCTGAATAAGTTTCGAGAGGCATTAGGACTCGGAGAGGATTATCAAAGGAACCGTTCTTTGATACCTAATAAATGGGCGGTTCAGTTGGACGTTTTTGTCCACGGCACAACTGTCTACTCAATCTCTGGAGAAGGACCTCAATGCCAGTTCGATACAGCCAGTGGTGCAGCAGTATGGGTTCCCGATGAATCACTTTCTCTTCATCTTGAATCCATGAACGATGGTTATGGGTCAACCCTGACCGAACTTCATCAGATATGCAGAAACTGCTTGCCTGAGTACAACTCGCTGGTAAATGGCGAAGTGTATGGGGTTTGCGTTGAAGTCTTTGATGCAAAAAAAGAGCGTATCTCCGACACATCTTGCTGGGGATTTATCGGCGAAGAATCTGCGTCGAGCGTATTGGCATCCGAATATCTGGAGCCAATTTTGAATAACTATAAGGAGGTTTTGAATGGTAGGACTATTTGAAAAAGCAAGAAAGGCGAACCTGCCAAAGATCGTTACTGGAACAGTCCAGTTAAACGAAAAGGGAACGGAAGGAACTTGTTCGTCATGTCCGACATGCAGATCCAGTTTCCGTCTTTTCATCAAGGCTAGTTTGTGGCGTTACAAATGCGACGCATGTGGTAAATCTGGGGACGCAATCGATTACATCTCTGTCGATTCCGGTTTGCCATCCAAGGATGCGGCTCTCAAGATTCTGGAGATGCAGCCAGAACTTTCGTGGGCAAAAGCAAAGATCGTTGATAAAGAAGTTCAACGCAAAGCTCTTCACGAGGTTTGCCGTCGCATCTTCGTCAACGGCCATACTTCTGTAAAAGAAGTGCTTGATTGGGGCTTCGAGAAGTTCGGTCTTAAGCGTGAGGATTTTACCAATCTCGCACTTGATGGGCGACTCAAGATGCTTCCGTTCGGTATGATGGAGGCTATGAACAAGCTCCAGGAATGGGGTGTTGAACAGCCTCTAATGGCTCAAGCCGGTTTGTGGAAAGACGGTAAGCGTTGTCCTGCTATTGCTTTTCGGCAGATCATGCTTCCATCCCGAGATCGGCGTGCTGTTGAGTTCATTTCGATCGATGAGAGTTCCCATCAGCTGGCTTATGGCGACTTCACATCTCCGATCGTTATGTGCGACAACCAGTTCAACCCTGAAGTATTTTTGGTTGATAACGGAATCGATGGACTGAAGTTTATCGGCGAAGGTCACATCAACACAGTTTGGAATGCACCAAGCGGAAGTTGGCGACAATCTTGGTTTTGGGAGCAATTCCAGGCCAATCCAAAGACTGTTTTCAATTTATCCAGATTGCCGAAAGCCACTGCAGCAGAATGCGCTGCCAAGCTTCAAGCTAAGCAAATCCCGTTCAAGTAGTTATGGCTGGTAAGGAGAAAAGATGAGCATCAGAGTTGTAAATTTAAGAGGCGACTCTCCTTGCCAGGCTGAGCCTGACGAGATTGTCGTCGTTGTAAACAGAACCACACCGCTGGGCAATCCTTTTTATATGAAGGAGCACAGCATGAAAGAACGTGAAAAGGTCATTCAGCAGTATCGAATGCACTTAAATAAGGAGATCATCAAAGGCGGCGAAGTCCAAAAAGAATTGAACAAGATCGTTGATCTTTTGGACGCAGGCAAGAAGGTTGCTTTGGCTTGCAGCTGCGCGCCTTTGCCTTGCCACGGTGATATTATTAAAAGTGCTGTTGAGTATATTCTTCTGCAGAGATTCAGAATCCGCTCCAGATTCCATAAGGACGGATCACTTCCTCAGCGAGAGAGTACGATATTCGTATTCGGCTCAAATTTGCGCGGTCGGCACGGAAAAGGTGCAGCGTTGACTGCCGCTCAGAAGTTTGGTGCGATTGAAGGTCAGGCTGATGGCTTGATGGGTCGTTCTTTTGGCATCCCGACAAAGGATGAGTTTATCCAGTCAATTCCTTTTGGTTTTCTGGATCTGTATGTCGGAGCTTTTTGTGCTTATGCAAAATTAAATCCTGACAAGAACTTCTTCGTGACCCGGGTTGGTTGCGGACTAGCGGGAAATCCAGACAAGGATGTGGCAAAGCTGATCCGAAGGATTGCAACTGATATGCAGTATGACCTGAAGAACTGCTCTTTCGCAGAAGAATGGAAGACATTCATGACCGAGTAACAGAAGTGCACGCCTGCTGGTGTGCACTTTTTTTATTTATTTTTTATAAAGTCGTGCAAAAAGGATTTTTATCACCTCTGTTTTCACATCCTCTTTATAGAAAATTCCGAGTCATCATGCCGAGCTGGACGGGTGATGACTTTTGTACGCGCTGCAGGCTGCTTATGCGCCTTAGCTGCGACAACGAACGAGTGGCGTTTACCACTCTCCAGAGGCTGCCCCTATGGCGCCCTCTCGTTGGTCTCTTAGAGTAATTCGAGACCCCTGCTTGACTAGCGGAGTAAGGACTGTCTTGGTCCTTGAGCGTAAGATCTGATTTGCATTGCAATCAGATTGGAAGCGAGTTTCGGTCTCTTCGAGCCCGAGTTATCTTTATCATATGGATATTGATACGAAACTGGTAGATGCCAGCAGATGCCTTTCAAGCATCAGCACGTAGGGATTGCGCCCTTCATCTCCGGCCACAGCGAGGCTTAATTCGTTAGAGCTTCATGCTCGCATCGCCCAGATGACTTCCAAGTTATCTGGGTTTTGTTTTACCTGCGATTTGAGTTACCAGTCGATCGCGGCTTTTTCTGGCGACGGGATTGGTGTAGTGATGTTTGGCAGTCTGCTGATCGTAATGACTTCTCCGGTCAGTAGTTTTTTGAGTCTTGTAACGCGCTTTGTGGTCTTATCGTTCTTTACAGCCTTGCGAACAGCCGACTCCTGCCCGACAAGCACAACAAGCCTTTTTGCTCTGGTGATGCCTGTGTACAGAAGATTTCTGGCCAACATCATGTAATGCTGATTCAGCATAGGAATGACGACAGCATCGAACTGAGATCCTTGAGATTTGTGAATCGTCATTGCATAGGCAAGGACCAGCTCGTCCAACTCATTGAACTCGTAATCCACATCCAGATCTTCAAATCGCACTACAAGTTTTTTCTCTTCAATATCCACGGACTTGATCACGCCGGTATCGCCGTTGAATACAAGCTTGTCGTAGTTGTTCACTACTTGCATGACGCGATCGCCAATGCCGTATTTGACTCCCATCCTTTCCGCATAAGGCGCTTGAGGCGGGTTTACAGCATGCTGCACCATTTGATTCAAGTTTACAGTTCCTGCAATACCGCCATTCATTGGGCATAGGACCTGGATGTCTGTTTTAGGATTGAACCCGTATTTTGCTGGCAGCCTGCGTTTTACAAGATCAGCAACGACTGATGCGGTGTATTTTGCGTACTCCTCCGGCTCGATAGGCATGTTTGGATCGTCATTCCCGGTCGCATCCCTGATCATTTGATCACTTACCTGGATAAAGAAGAAGTCGCTATCACGATCCCCTTTTATTGGCATTTCGCCATTATTAACCAAGTGAGCGTTCTGGATAATCTTGCTGCCAGCTGCTTGCCTGAATATCTTTGTCAGTCTGACTGTTGGTACGATTCCAGATTCAATGATATCCCCAAGGATGCTTCCAGGGCCAACCGATGGGAGTTGGTCGATATCCCCAACGAGAACTAGGCATCCGCCTTGTGGCATGCCATCCAGCACTGCAAACTTCAAAGGCACGTCCATCATGGAAGATTCATCTACTACCAGCACGTCGGTAGAAAGTCCGGCATCAGAAGTATCGTTACCCTGACCGAGCTTGAACAGGCGATGCAGGGTTGACGCATCAACACCTGTTGACTCTTTCATTCGCCTGGCTGCCTTCCCTGTTGGAGCTGCAAGCACAAACTTGATCTTCAAGAGGCGGTATGCAGCAAGGATGCACTTGAGCACGGATGTTTTGCCCGTACCAGGACCGCCTGTTAGCACCATAACGCGACTTGTAAGGGCCGTCTTGACCGCGGCGCGTTGTTGCTCCGCCAATTCGATCCCGGCGTCTTTTGCTGCCTGATCGATGATCGACTCAAGCTTTTCATCGGATGGGATAGTCCATGGTACTGGACGTTTTGCCATATTTGCAAGTTTCGTCGCAATTACAGCTTCGTAATCATGGAGCTTGGCGAGATAGATAAAATCGCCATCCACTTCTTTGACATGCTTGATCTTTGGGCGATCACTTACAGCAAGCTCCATCTTCACAGCTTCTTGAACTAACCCTGTTGTGATATCCAGCGTGGATGAAGTGAGGTTCACCAACTCACTGAACACCATACCGCAATGGCCTTTGGATTTATTCTCATCCAGAACATAACCAACTGCGGCGCGTGCGCGTTGCATTGATTCTCTCGGCACGCCGAGATTCATTGCGATCTTGTCGGCATTTTTGAAGCCAATACCCCTTACATCAGCAGTGAGCTGATATGGGTTCTCTGTGATCTTCTCGAACGCCTCTTTGCCGTATGTTTTATATATGCGCCATGCTTGGCCAGTGGGGACGTTATTAGAATGCAAAAATAACATGATCCGATTGACGATCTGATTCTCTGCCCAACCGGTTTTGATGTTCTCGATTTTTTTTGCGCCGACACCTTTGATCTCGGACATCCTATCTGGAGCGTCGTTAAGAATATCAATCGTTTCCGTTCCGAACTTGTCGACGATCTTCGCGGCCATCCCGGCGCCAACGCCCTTGATAATTCCGCAGGATAGATAAGAAATTAGACCTTCTCGTGTGACCGGCAAAGAGGCAGTCACTGACTGAGCTTTAAATTGGCGACCCCACTTTGAGTTTGCCCATATACCTGTTGCAACAATTTTTTGCCCCGGCTTTGCATCGCTGGTTGCTTGAACCTTGACTGATTTTTCTGGATCGTCTTCAAAATATCCTGAAAATACGGAATACCCACTTTCCTCATCCCGGAAAGTGATTGAACTAACGATCACCGAAATAGTTTCAACTGTCATCAAGGTCCTAAATTAATGCCGGTTATTAGCCGGCCGATCAAAGCTAAGATAATTTCTGCCTGTCGCTCTTGTTTGGTTATCGCATCTTATGAGGGACGATTTATCACATTTACCCCGGAGCTGTATCGTTCGGCGAGACTCCGGATGTGCACCAAACCTATCTAGCCAGAGATCAGCCTGGCCTTACTGGAGGAATACCCTCACTCGCCTTCGCAGACTCTAACGAGTCACCCGAATATTTCTTCGTGCCCAATTTCCTTTGCTCGTCGATCAAGAAGAAATGATATGACTACTTCAAGATAGTCATCCAGATTCCTTACGACAGCAACGCACCAATTATTTTTAAAAGCCTGTTGCAGCCACTCTTTTTGAGTATCCGTTAGCTTCCCGTCAGGGGCTTTCATCTCAATAGCCAAACCTTTATATTGAATAGTCTCAAATGGAAGCACGAAGTCTGGAACCCCAGGCTTTACGCCCATAGCCTTCAATATTCCGCCTTCAGCTTTAGATCTTCCACCCCCGTTTGGGCAATGAAACATCCATCTCAAGAGCGGGTACTTCTTTTCATTAAGGCTATTCCATGAATGACAGCCGATTTGAAGTTGTTGCTCTTCGTCATTTTTCTTTTTTTTGGCAGAGCCGTTTCTTTTTACGACTCTTACCCCAGGAAACCTTGCTTCGCCATTTGCGATAGCATCTTTGATTTCATGCTGAAGCATATTCAACCTTCATCTTTGATGAGCCTTCCTCGTTCCAGTACCAGTTCATCAGGAATTGCCATTCAGCTTTCGTGGCGTACCGCTCCTCGGGAATATCCAATAAGTATCGATCTACTTTTTCAGACATCCCGGCAAGCTCCCAAAGCTGAGTAATCTGAAAATCTTCTGCTTTGCTATACAGCTTAATTTGCTCATCCAGCTTAATTCTTCGTAAAGACAGAGTTCCTATGCCGCCAAAAGCGATTGCAAGAGCAAGAAACGCCCACGAAGCAAGACTTGCCGCAACACTTGCAATAATTACCGCCGAAACAAGCAATTTGTTCTTGCGACGCTGTTGAATTTTGGATATCTCCATTTCAATCCTGTTAAGACTGGGAGGTGCTGAGTTGATGTCAAACATGCGGTCATATCCTTTGTAATTAAATTATATTATTGCATTTATTCATAAAATAGTAAATGAATTTGGAAAGTGAGTGATGTAGTAAGCCATTCCGGACATAAGTGCGACTGAAAATATGACTTCACGAAAACCTCCTGTCGGAAACAAATTTACCGACAACATTCGTTTTTTTGAAAATGGATATAGCGGAACTCCCATCGGAGTCATCGCGTCGGCTACAAGATGAGTGATTGCGCCTATCCCGATCCACGCCAGTATCGGGGAGTAAGCGGCTCCAGCAAAAGCAAGCGCAACGTACCACCCAAGCCAATGGCTACTGCCTCTATGGCTTTTCTTCCATCTATTCATCCCGGAATTAAAAAAGAACGCACCTTCTTGCGGCGGCTTTCCTTCAACTACATCCGGAAGTGTGGAGCCAAGATAGGAAAGTGCGACAGCGACAATCCCTGCGTCAAAAACAATCGCTGTGCTCGCGCCTATCAACCTATGCGTATGCCATTTCATTTATTTCGCCAATTCAAAAATTATCATTAAGTTTTTTTTCTATCAAATTCAACGATATGAAAATCGTTTACAAGTAAGCGCAAATATATGTAAAATGTTACCATTATTTCATTATCAAGACGTGCAAAAAATGGTTTCAATGTCTTTTACGCAATACAGAAAGCTAAGGCCAGGCGGGCCGGCTGATGCGATTGCTGCATCAAGTTTGTTTGGAGCGGCAATGCTTGCGACTCCTACTATTGGCGCAACGATCGGACAGCCGGCAATAGCTGCGGCGCTGGGCTTATCGGCCGGAGGGGCTGCTTGGGCCGCTTATAGATGGATCGAGGCGACGAAGAATAAGCATATCTTTGATGCCAAGTTCTACATCAATTCCGCTGAGCCGCCCTTCCCTTATAACGGTGAACGCAGATCTGATGGCGTGTTGCTTGGATATTGCGTAGACAACGGTAAACCGCTGTTTGTGACCTATGAGGAATTGATGCGGCACGTATTCATCCTTGGTCAGTCCGGTGTTGGTAAAACAGTTCTGGGTGAATTCATCATGGCGCAACACATCATGAATGGCGGTGGCCTCATGATGATCGACGGCAAGATGGATAGTAAGAATCTTGAGGCGATATACCGCTATTGCAAATGGGCTGGACGAGAAGATGACCTTTATGTCATCAATCCTGGCGATCCGGACATGAGCAATACATACAACCCGATTCTGACTGGCGATCCTGACGAAGTTTCTGCGCGAAACCTGCTACTGATTCCATCCACAGAGAACTCGCCTGGCGCTGACCACTTTAAACAAGAGGCTAACCAAGGTATTACCACGCTTGTGGCGGCTTTGCAAAAAGCCGGCATGGCTTACACCTTCATTGATATTTCGATACTGCTGATGAGCTCAAAAGCTCTTATGCATCTTGAGTCAATCGTTCCTGACTCTGAAGAAAAAACGAACTATTCGATCTTCCTGGATAAATTCCGCCGGGTTGATAAAGAAGGCAACTCCACGATTGACACCAAGCGTTTGAAAGAGACTTTCGGTGGCATTGGCGGTCGAATGTTTACTTTCGGAACTGGGAAGTTTGGAAAGGTCACCAACCACACTTCACCAGACATCTCGCTGTTCGATGGAATGATTCAGAAAAAGATCATCTACATCGCGCTGCCAACCATGGGTAAAGATACGGCTGCACAAAACTTTGGCCGGATGGCTGTTGGCGACCTTCGTACAGCTATTTCATGGATGCAGGCATTGCCTGACGACCAAAAGCCTTGGCCGCCATTTTACGGCTTCTTCGACGAGGCCGGTTCATACGTGAATAACTCGTGGAGTCGAATGTTTGAGCAGGCCCGTTCTGCACGAGTAATTCTTAACCCTGCCGTACAAACACTCGCTAACTTTGATGCCATTTCGCCTGAACTGCAGGAGATGGTTATCGGAAATACGCTGACAAAAGTATTTTTCAAAGTTGGTACGCAAGACTCGGCAGAGCGTGTTGGTGACTTGATTGGTCTTGAAGAGCGGCCTGTGATTGGCCTTTCCGATTCGTCTGGTTCTGGCGCATCTGCCGTATCCAACGATATGTCATTCAGCAGCGGATTATCCGATAGCGCAAGCATTGGTTTTTCAGAGCGTTCATCAGAGGAATACAAAGTTTCACCAGACCAGCTTAAAGCACTTGGTCGAGGTGAAGCTATTGTCACTTACGGCGGTTCAGAAGTATTTCACATAAAGATCCCGCTTTTATCAACCACAGAAGAATTGAATGAAGAACTTGGCCCAGTGCGTTTGAACAAGCATCGTCGTAAATGGGTTCGTTCTATCGATCTGTTTAAAAAAGCAGACCAATTCATTTCAGCAGGAAAGAAAAGATGATCACTCAATCACCCTTGGATGTTGCGCCAGAAGACTTTTCTCTTGAAGATCTGTTTGATAGTGGATTTTTTGGCTCGTCAGGAAGTGCTGCGTTATTTGTTGATGAAGAGATGGGCGCACCTCCAGAATTGGTAAGTGCTGGGCACTCGGGGCGGTCTGATGGTCGCGGCGTAACTGAGGATGATTTTGAAGAAGATGAAGAGTCTGAAGCGTTTCTGCGAGTCAAGAAAAGCATAAGAACTGCTTGTAACATCAACACAAAAGGGCCGGCAAGAAAACGGGCGATTGAATGGATATTCATCCCCAACAAAGAGGATAAGGACGGGTTGACATTTGAACTTTGTTGCAACGCATTGCAAAGTCGTGGCGACCTTCTGCGAGTAAGGCTTCAACACCAATTATTTGACAGCCACATCATCATAGAGCCTTTGCCGTTTGCGGCTTTTGGAATTCCGCAAATGATGCGTAGCGAGATCGAATACTTGTGCAAGCCTGGAAGTCTTCGTGTCGCTGCCGTGTTATGGGAAAACCCTGGTATTCGACTCGACGCTCTTGTTAGCCGACTAGACATGTCGCCATCCGATATCGAGCCGATCATCTTGTCTCTTGAAAAATTCGGGTACGCCGGATTTTGGCTTGGCCATGGATGGTTCATTGGTAAAAATCCATTGATCATGCCTCGTTCCGAGCGTTTGACGTTCAAGTGGTCCGGAGTTGTGCTGTGAGAGATATTGGCATCATAAAAGGCGTTGCTATCGTCTTTTTGTTTTGGTGGTCTGTCATTTACATCTCTGTGAATGGAGTGTCCGCTGTGTATCTGGCTATTTTTGATTTTATTGAGAGCATCCAGATTGTCATTATTGGCGCTCTTGTTGGCGTCTCCTCTGTGCTTGCTTACGAGTGGCTCAATGAGATGTCAATCAAGTCCCTTCATCCTTCGTCGGTGCTTCGAGGAATGAAGGTTACTATCGGAAAATTTCCGACCGGCAGCGTCCCTCCTCCGGGTGGAAAAAAAACTGGAAATATTTTCCTTAACCATAAGCTCAATGAATGGTTTGCTGACTACGAAAAAAAATATCCTTTGCATGCAGAGTTATTTCGCTCGGTGGCTGGAATATTGCATCATTACCATAAATTGCCGGCATCACCGATCCCTGGTGGGCACGGCAATTTAACGCTTATTCAGCATTCTGAAAATGTCCTTCTTGAGATGTTAGCGAGATCCTCGTCCTGGAAGTATATTGGTCATGTTGGAAAGTCTGGGAAGGTGCTTGTCCAGCCAATTGATGGCACTTGGCAATACGAAAAGGAGCTTATGAACTCTCCTATCTTGCCCCTTATAGCCTATGCCCACGACATTGGAAAAGTTGAGTGCTACGTCCCTCATAAAAAGCATGTGAAGGAGGTTAGAAAAGGCCACGATATGGTTGGCAAGCAGATAATCATTCGATTGGATGAGTATTGGAATTTGCCCCCCAAAGATCGCGAGATTATTTCTATGTCGATGTGCTACTACCATCATATAGGCTCGCTTCCGCTTTGGTGCGACGACAGTATTAGAGCAGCCACTGAATTGCTGATTTTTGTTGACATGGAAACTGGTCGCAAAGAAGGCGGTGCAATGACGGATTATGAGGAATACACATCTAACGATCCAAATGCGGAATTTAGTTCTCTAGCAGCCTCCATGTCAGATGATGATATTGGTGAGGCGATGTCTAACATCAAGGACAGCGTAAGCAAGCTCAATGACATAACGGAGATCCCGATTGATGATGCCGAGGTTGAGCCAGTTCGTAATGAAGCTCCTGTGCAGCCGGTTGCGGCACCCGTAAAGCTTAATAAGCCGGCTCCATTAGGAACGAATCATGACGCACAAGTCGAATGGATGTTTGAGGTGTTTTGCAACATCATATCTGAGACCGGCAGAATCAACGGCAAAGATCCAAAACGTATTGGATTCAAGAAGAACGGCAAAATATATCTGAATGACGCCGACTGGCGAAATGCTGCCGCAAAAGAGCTTGGCAATGAAGATGTTGCCAAGATTGAGAATGGGCAGATCAACACCGCTACCTACCTTGTTCTTGAGGCGCTTAAAAAGCGTGGAAAGTTGTATTGTATTCACGAAGGATATGAGTACAGCACAAAGCGAGCTTTGTTCAAAATTCAATCTTTCCTTCCTGTAAGGTCAAAAAAAGCGCTTTTGGCTGGCACAAAGGGAGATCCGGGTACGCTCTGGTCTCATGCGATGGTATTCAATGCTGACGCTATCCCTTCTTTGAACGGTATCGCTGATACGGATGGTGAATTTGAAATTATGCAAGCTTCGTGGGGGCCTAGTTCTGCCTTGAATAAAGCCAACGGCCCCAAGGTGGTCGCGAGTGCTTCTGACGAGCCGGAGAAGGCTCCTGTTGTTGACTCATCGGTGGATGGCTCTGATTCTGATGGCGATTCAATAGACGAGAATGTTTCGTATCCAGAGCCTAAAAGTAAAGCTCAAGAAGTGTTTGCAAATCTAAGAAAACAACATTTGCAGAAAGGGGTGTCGGACATCCCGTTTTCAATAGAAACACATAAGGACAAAGTTTTGCAGGTTGTTCGGTTGGATCTTTTGTCAACTATGCATCCAGAAATTGATTGGACAATGGAAGTTGGGTTTGTACATGGTAAAGATAAAAATAAAAACAGGGTTTGTTGCCTGGTAATCGAAGAAGGAGTGAGAGATGTTTAAAGAACTTGAAAAGCTTTCAGTCGAAGATGTATCAATGAGTATTGGGGTGGATGCAATATTCACGACTGCATCAAATATGGATGTCGTTCCAACCGAAGAAAATATCATCGAGATTACAAAAGTTGCGATACAAGAATCCGGAACTCCGAGTCACGATATTGTTCTGGCGATCATTTCTTCTCATAAGGATGTCTCCAAAAATAAGGAGCTTAAAAAATTGATCGATGATCTCTGGAGGCTTCTGTAATGAACGCATTTGAGCAAACAGCAAGGTCTGCTGCAATAGAATTCAGATCCGGCCGCTGTACGATCGATCTGCTGGCAAAGGCTGTTTTCCCGCTGATAAAAAAGATTTCCGCTGCAGCCGCCTACAAATTAAGAATGGATGTTGCGGATGATCTCGCAACGTCCGTTTGGATCTTGTTCCAGACAAAAGGCATCAAGCAGTGGAATGAGGAAAAGTCCATAGGCGCTTACCTTTCTTCGATCACAAGGAACGAAGCTCGTGCGTTATGGAATGAACAAAATCAGTTTGCCGCTCCTACTTTCAATAGCGAAGGTGACGAGATCGATACAGTCGAGGAAGTTATTGAAAGCGCAAGCATGGATGAGCAGCGCAGCTTGACTGATGTTGTTGGCAAAAACATCGCAATAGGTGCAATTAAAGAGAAATTGCATTATGCTAATAAGAGCAAGCCTGAAGGAAGCGAAGGCATTACTAAGGAGTCTGAAATGAAATCTACAAGCACAACCATGGGCGTCACTTCGATGCAGCCATTTGAAGCGGTCGCCGGCCCAAAGATGCCAAAGAAAAAGAATGAGGCAAAAAAGACTTACAGCCTCAATAAAGACCAGCAAGAGCTGACTGAAATCTACCAAAAGCTTCGTGACGACAACGACATGACGCAAGGTACTTTTGCAACCAATCTCGGCATTGGCAGTGCGCGACTTGCCAGCTACTTATACGGCAGGACTTCAGGCGTGCCTGAAGAGATCATGGATGCTGCAAGGAAGTTGTTTAACAGCCCGGATCATGTCAAAAACAGATTCGACGGAAAGAGCATGACCTCAATCATTCGTTCCTGGGCAAAGAAACTTGGCGTCAAAGAAGATGACGATTCAAGGATCGCCGCTCTCATTGGAATCAACGTTTCGACGGTTTGCCGTTGGCGCAACAATGAAGCCAGGCCAAGCAATATTGAGTTGATCCGTTACGATGAGATAGTGGGCATTACAGCTGAGAAGCTTAAAAAAGCTGAGCAAGCAATTTAGGTCTGGCATCAAATAGCCAAGTCAGAATACGGCGATTGAGTCACAAAAAAAACGACCTGACGGTCGTTTTTTTTGGTCAAAATAATGTCGGATGAAACACTATTTTATCTGGCGTTATTTTTGCAAACCCTAATTTTTGAATGACATTCATGCCAAGCAATGGTGTTTTTAGCCCATCCATAACGGCCACATCAATATTCTGAAGAACATATGTCCCAACTTTGATTTTGGCCCCCTTAACCACGCACCCATGTGACTCCCCGCTTGCTGTTTGAAACATTCTTTCTTCGCAGGTCGTGCCAGATAAAGTTTTTTTCGCAAGGTCTACAGGTATTGATGTAAGACTTGCGCCGCTATCAACCAAAAAAACCATCTCTACATCATTCACTGACCCATTCAATCTATATCCAAATCCATCATTGATGTAATTTGCTTCTATGTGACTTGGAACCGGTTCTTTTTGCGTTTTGATGTATGTGGCAGCATCTCCGCACGAATTTTCTTTTGCGTATGTTGTTTTGCCATCAATAGTGCATTTGAAAACTCCTGCACTGGAATTCGCGGCATAAAGAGTCAGCACCCAGGCTGATATTGTCAGGATATTTTTCATGGAGTTTTGATAAAAGAATACCCGCAAGAGTATAACATTCTTGCGGGTATGGGTGCCACTAGATGACCGATTAGTCGAGCGTCAAACCGGTGCCGCCATCATCGCTTTTTTCTTTGCTCGTCATCTCGCGAACCTTGCGTTGCGCTTCTGCTGTCGAGATACGAGCTTGACGATCAGCCAGGATGCGCTCGCGCATAGCCGGCCACCATTCTGGCGTGAACGGCAGGTCGACCTTGAGATCGGCCATACGGAACTGCCAGCAACGAATGTGCATGCCGCCTTCGATGATGCTGCCGTCATCGTTCGGGAACACTTTGTAGCGGGCTTGGCCCAAGATCCAAATAGGCATGCCAACGTGCAGAGATGCCATATGAGCCTTGTAGTGCTGGCCAACGATCCAGATAGGAATCGACTTCGACTGGTCTTCATGCTGACGCAGGAACACGATACCGTGCGCGGCGCGATGCTCGGTTGCCGGCACAACAACCATGCCGTCAACGATACCCACCATGATCACGATATTGTTGTTGCCGCCGTTGTTGGTATTCGGACGATAACCGGTTGCTTCTGCGATATCCGCCAGGATGCGCATATTGCGTTCTTCTGTGCTGGCAACTTCGTCCACATGTTCTTTCAACCAGCCACGCAACTTGCCGTCGGACATGAATGGCCTGAAGGCGGATTCCTTTTTCGTGCCAGTTTCGGAAATAGCCCCCGGCTCTTCGCCGTCGGTTGTCTCGGCAACGCGTTTGTCAGAGATCGCCGTAGCGAAGCTCGAACCATACCACGCAGCCAAGGTGGGCATAGCCATGGTGGTCGGACGATCGATACGGATCGCGCGAGCTTCGCAGTACGCCTTCCCGTTATCGTCGCGCTTGCCAAAAATGTGACACTCGACCGTTAATGGCACATGCAGCCGAACATTGTCTGTCGGGCGGAAGTGGATCGGCACGGCCAGCGCCTCATTGTCGGACATCATCAAGCGCATGATCTTCTTTTCTTTGTCGACATGGGAAACGAAGCCGGTCAGGGTTGCCCGGTTGCGGAAGCCGTTTACACGGCGTTCGTCATCGGAAATACGGAAAGCACTCATCTTCACACTCCTTTAATTATGGTGATACACTATAAAACACAAAAACAACTACATTTGCATCAATTGCTAATTTACTACCAACTACTATTTAAGGAGAAATCATGAAGTCCAAAAAAACTGAATCTCAAGACAACCAGTTGATTGCTCATCTCTGGAACAAGATGTCTCAAATGAACGAGACCCCTAGAGAGTTGGCGAGCAATTTAAAAATCAGTTACGTTTACTTCATGGCTCTCTCCCGTGGTGAGCGAGAAGTTGAGCGAGCTGATCGAAAAGTATTCGTCGAAGCAGCTCGTTATCTCGACATCCCCGTTGCTCAAGCATTCCTCCTTGGAGGTGCGCTTATTCCATCCGACTTCATGGTCGAAAATTCTGTTGATGCCCGCATCGACAGGAACTTTGAGATGATGCGTTCCGATCCTGCGTGGTGCGGCTTTGTTCCTTCAGCCAAAACTCTCAAAAACACTCCTGAAGATGTCAAAATTCTAGTAGGGCTTTTGTACGAGCGTCTGTCGCAGACGGAGAGCTCTTCTGTTTTGGTTGACTCTGCGTCCTAGTCGTTTTTTTAACGGCCGGTTTCGCAGTAGGGCCCTTTGTTTTTCCTCTCGAAGTCTTCACGGTCTTATCTGCTGAGAGGATGATGCTTCCATTCAAGGAGACTATCTCCTTGAGGCGTGCGTCAATAAATATGCCGATGCGACTCATAAATTCATCAGGGTTGTACTCGCCGTTTTCAATCATTTTTAGCGCGTCTTCCCATGCGGCAGTCAAGCATGGATCCTTCAGTTGCGCAGGAAGATTCAATATCAGCGATCTTCCGAATGGCGTATCTTTCAAATGCTGCCCATCTTTTTTAACGTACCCTTGTTGCTGGATGCGCCCGACGATCGCACTTTGAGTTGCTACAGTGCCAATTCCTGAGTTAACTTTAAGGATTGCTTTCAGTTTTTCGTTCGTAACAAACTTCGCAACACTCCTCATGTCTTCTTCAAGCGTTGCTTCTGTGTAATATTCTGGGCTAGATGTTTTCTTATCAATAACCTTAACGGACTTGATCACTCCGCTAGTCTTATCCTTAATGCCTGGAACTGTCGTAGCTTTTCTCTGTTCTGCAGACAGCGCCAGCCAGGTTTTTGCCGGATTGGTTAAAGGGACTTCTCCTTTTGCCGAGAAAGTGAGCTTTTCTTCAATGATGCTCAATACTGTCTCGGTGTATTTGTAGACAGGCATCAATGACATCAAAAATCTGGTCGCAACAATAGCCCAAGCTGTCTCCATATCTTTACTGCCAAATCCTGAAGGCAGAACCGATGTAGGAACAATCGCGTGATGCGGCTCGACCTTGTTGTCGTATGTATAAATATAAGGCTTAGTCGCCAGCGACACGTCCTTTGCGTTGGCAAATTTACCAGTGGACAAAAGTCCTCGGCCAATAGGGATGCTGTCCGGCTCTTGTTCTTTCGGAAGCTTGTTTGATTCCGTTCTTGGATATGTTGTCAGTTTTGCTTCATACAATTTCTGCAGCACATCCAATGATTTTTGACTCCCCCATTTCATCGTCTTACTGGCGAGTTTTTTGAATTCAGGCAGACTGATCAATGGTGGCGGATTGACAGAACGCTCAACTGAAACGACATTCACTTGAACGGTTCGTCCTTTAATATCTGCCGCAATCTTTTCGGCAACCTTCTTATCCCAAATTCTCTTATCGGGATCGGTTGTTGAAAAAGTCAGTTTTACCAAATCTCGTCCAGATTCGACCTCGATCTCGAATTCATAAAAACTCTTCGAAACGAAATTTTCAATTTCCATGCAACGGTTTACGACCAGTGCGAGCGTTGGTGTTTGAACCCTGCCGATACTTGCGGCTTGATTTTGCGAGATCGACAATGTCACAGCTCTCGACATATTCATGCCAACAAGCCAATCTGCTCTTTGCCTGCAAAGTGCAGAAGCGTTCAAATTCCTGAACTTTTTGTTTTTATTGTCTTCCATGGATGCAAGCGCTTTTTTAGCGGAAGTCGCATCCAAAGCACCCAACCAAAGACGCTGTTGCGGCTTTTTCGAATATCCAAGGAAGTCAATGATCTCATCGACAATAAGCTGACCTTCCCTGTCCGGGTCTCCGGCATTGACGATTACATCAGCTTTGACAAGCAGATCTTTAAGTTTCATCAACTGCGCTTTAACGGCTTGCGTCGGCCTGAGCTTCCAGCTGGCTACTTTGATAGGCAGATGCTTGAGATCCCATTTTTTCCACTTTGCATCATATTCTTCAGGCGGCACTTGTTCGACGATATGCCCGAACGCCCATGACACCACATCGCCGTTACTCAGCTCGATGTGTGTATTGCCGTGCCTTTGCTTGCTCCCTGGAAGGGCATCAGCAATGGCACGACCTAAAGAAGGTTTCTCAGCAATAAACAGTTTCATCAATATTTACTGGCGATATCTTCGACGATGGCCGCGGTATTTTGAACAACCAGTTCATCGCTCAGCCCGTTGTTATTACGAGGCTCGTCTATATAAGTGAAAGCAGAAGACGGCTGCTGAGGTGCGGCGGCCGGCACTGGCCCTTTAGATTGAGGTGCCGCTTGCGGCTCCTCAACTTTCTTCCCAAGCGACAACTTCACTGCCCGGGACAAGATGTCGCGAATTCTTGCCGACCCTTTCCCCCAAGGCATCTTCCACACGAAGTCGGTCAACTCAGGGTAGTCGGCCGTCTTAATGACGATCGTTATCCTGATGGTGTCCGGTGGACTGTCTTTTCTGACCCAGGACATAATCTGCCCTTACACTGCTTCTACTTCGGTCGCTGCAGCTTTCTTTCCTTGGACGGCAAAGCCGCGACGACGCAGATCCGCTTCGCCAAAACGACGCATGCCTTCAGATACGGAGAAGCGAGGGTTTTCAGACAGCACCGAATGAGGCCACTTTTCAGTGAATTTCTCGATGACCAGTGGGGCACCGCCGCCAGCAACCAGAATGCCGTCCAAGCGGCGAACCTTGTCTTTCATCAGGCGATTCGATTCGTCTTCAACCAGCGTAACGATCTCGTTCACCGAATCTTCAACTTCCTTGCTCAGATCGACCACGCGGCCCATGTCTTTCATGCGCTTGGTGCGAAGCATTTCTTCCGCATCCATCAAAGAGCAGTCCACCCCGCGATCCGCCAAAGTGCGGTGCAAGCGTTGAGATGCGACGTGCACGCCCTTGCATGCGCCTTCCGCACCCTGGAAGAACTGGCCTTTATCGATGATCATGAAGTCGGTTGTGTAGTAACCAACTTCAATTACACCCCAGGCTTCATCGCGCAGCTTGTTGCCGCCGTCGATACCAAAGCCTTCCTGATCGAACACCATCGTATATAAAGGAGCGTGGGACTGAGGCATAACCAAGATGGTATCCACCTCGACCAACTTATTGACGATCGCTTTCAGGCGATCGCGATACTTGGATGCCAGATTGGTCGGCAAGCCCATGCACAGCACGGAATCTTTCATCACGACACCGGCATCTTCCAGCTTTTTGATTGCACCAGAGATGAGTGCGGTGTGTTCTGGGCGTTCGATCCAGTCATCAACCAGGCCGGAAACGACTTGACCTGCCGATTGAAACAGAGCGGTTTGCCCGAAGAAATAAGGCACACCACCAACATCAACGGTCTCGCGCGCAGCCTGTCTTGCGGTCTCGTCATCATTGATAGTGAAGGCCGGCCGAGCCACGGACGGGAAGATGATCTGCCTTACTTCCTTGCCCAAACGAAAACTCAACTTAACTGTTGAGTGACCAATATCCATTCCAATCGCATGCTTTGTACTCACGTCATCTCCTTATCGGTTGTTGTCCACTACTTCAAAAAACTGCAAAAAAATACAGATGCACGTATATGTAATGCAAAACGTTGCACTTGTCAATACTCTTTATGAATAATGTTGTACACAGTCAAATGTATAATGTGCAATTTATCAGTATGAATACAATTAAATCAATAAGATAAGACGGAAATATCAACAAAAAACACGAGATTTAGCCAAAAAATTGATCAAAAACATGTAATTTTGATGGAAATTTGCATCAATGTTTAAATTCTCAATATGAATTATTTATAAACAAACACTTACAAAAAACCAATTTAGTAGGATATTAGCATTAAATCGACCAAAAACGATTAAAAAATAGGCAAAAGATGATTAAAAAATAGGCTGAGCCGAGGTGTTTTTTGACCTTTATTTCGAGTGTTTTGGATACTGCTGGTATCCAAAAATCGATGTATTTTGAGTCCTAAAGCCGGGCTGAGATCGCCCATTTTTTGCTTAAAACCTCCTCCAAAAAACTATTGGAAAGGACTCAAATTTGATGTAGAAAACGACTCGGATATGCTGGATAACGGCGATCTGCTGTCATGGAAAAGCGCCTAAATTGATACCAAAAAATAGCAAAAATATAGGCTGTCGTGATACCAATGTTCGTGCTTTGGCCTCAATATTTGATTGCTTCCATGGCTGAGAAGTCGTTCAAAAGTGGTCAAAAAATAGACGATCTGCCCAGGTAAATCCGATCGATATATGACCAAAACAACGTCTTAATCGTGTCGTAATTAAGCCCAAAAAACCGTCCTTTCTGGTTTGAATTTTGAAGAATGAAGGGCGAAAAAACGCTCAAAAAGTGATAAAAATTTATGCTGACTTTGGCTGTTTGTCATCGCTTTCATGCCTCAAAAATCCATCTTGGTTGCCTGTTTTAAGGTGAATTTGACGCCAGTTTTTAGCCAAAAATCCGTCGGTTTTATCTCAAGAGACGTGTCGTTTGAGTTTAAAAGTTCACCATCAGACGACAGGCGACGAGATGAAAACAGGTGAATTTTGAGTGTTCCGGCCGTCTTGGAAGGATTAAAAACTGGAGCGGTTTGAGTGAAAAATGGCGTGTGGCAGTCGGTTCGACGGGCGTAAAAACCATCCTGTTTTTGGTATAAAAAGGTTGCCCGTCTCAGCCTTTGCTTTCGCAGCCGACGGTATTGATGTTTGGCAGGACGAAAGCTTTACAAGGAAGTGGAATTAATGCAGACTTTCTGCGTGTTCTGAATGCAACGACTGGTCGGACCTCTTCGCTTTAACCTTATTGGTGCAACAAGTCCCCCGAGGTTGTGTAAAAAATGATGATTGAAAACTCCCCTCTTCCCTTCTACCGACCGGCCCGATTGGGGTGATGATACCGACCTGCCATGTGGGTTTTTGATAGCAAAACTGGTAGGAGTCGATGTGAGAATGGAGGTGTTTTACCGACCGCCCGATTGGGGTGATTGAGTGAAAAAGGGGATGGAATGCGACCGGCCCACGGGGTGTTGAATAGACTCCCATTGACCGACCATCCCGTGTGGGTATTGATTGAGATAGATGGGGTGGATAGACCGACCTCCCCAGTTGGTTATGTGATGTGGAGTTAGGTGAGAGTCCGACCATCCCATGTGGGTAATTTTAGGAGATAAAAATGGTGGCAGAGAAGCGAGGGATTAAGCGGAAGAAGAAGGTCGTCATCAAGAGTCGATTTGAGTTGAAAGAGGGGCGTGACTACCGACCGGCCCAAGCTCAAGATGACGCTCGGATTTTGGAAGTAAGTGAGGTGGTTGGGAAGCTTGGTTTGATGCTGCGGGAGAATCTGGATACGATTATTGACATCGGCGATGTGTTGAACAAAAGTCAACCTCCGATGGAGGGGAAGATTGAAGTTCGGTATTGGAAGATCACTGGTCTGGTGAGCCCGGTTGTGGTGGTGTGGGGAATGGGGAAAGTTGAGCGGATCAAGGTTGAGGAAATCCGGTTGAGACAGAAGACCCGGGGGCCGTTCGAGAGGAACAAAGAAGAGACGGCTCACTTGCTCAAAGTCTTGGCGGAGCAGATGCGGTTCAGGGGTCAGCTGCTGAAGACGATTGGGAATCTGAAACAGACGGTGAAGGCATTTGAGAACAACGGTTATCGAGGACTGAATTCTTATCGACGGACGAAGGTGCTCGACGAGGTGGAACGGATGGTGGTCGAGAACAACCTGGCTGCGAATACCAAGGTGCTGGAGTGATACCTCCCCGCGAATGTTCCCCGTCGAGAATATACGAGCATCAATAAATACTTGCAGTATCCCAAGAATGCTGCCCGTCGAGAACTTACGTGGAATCAATAAATACTTGCAGTATCCCAAGAATGCCGCCCGTCGAGAACTTACTGGGAATCAATAAATGGTTGCGAGGAATGGATTCCCCTCCTCCTCCGTCACACCGACCACCCCGTGGGTCGTGTGCTGACTCCTCCTCCGTCACACCGACCGTCCCATTTTTTTTGTGATACGAGCACCTAGTCATACCGACCAGCCCACGGGGGTAGTGTCACGACGAGTCTGGTCGCAATGAGCCTTCAGGGTGATCGGTAGAAGATCTTGGGTCTATCCACTGATCCGCGGGGTGGTCGGTGGAAGATCGGTTCAGTATCTTATCCCTCGGGGTGGTCGGTGGAAGATTCCAGGTTCAGTCGCTGACCCTCTGGGTGGTCGGTGGAAAGTCTCCCGGGATCGTGCTCGTATCCCAATGGCGGCGATAGCGGATCGGTTCAGTATCTCGTCCCCTCGGGGAGGTCGGTGGAAGGGAGCCTGGATTGATAGCAGATGGCCTGCGTCCCACCGACCGTCCCAAGATCGTTTCCTTATCCCACGGGGTGGTCGGTAGAAAGCACCACGGGGTGGTCGGTAGAAAGGAGCGTCCCACCGACCGTCCCGGGATCTTTCCTCGTCGAGAACTTACGGAGAGCCAATAAATGTTTGCAGGAAATGAATCCCTCCGTCCACCGACCACCCCGCGATCGTTCCCCTACCCCACGGGCAGCGGTAGAAAGAAAAGGCTCGGCCTTCGTCACACCGACCACCCCATGGATCTTCTACCTATCCCCAGAGTTTGATTGCAAGGATGGGCTCGATGTCGACCTACTCGGGATACGATACCGACCGGCCCACAGGGAAAGCAGTGAGTCGCGATCGTTTCTCCATAATAGAGAGGGGAAAGAGTCTGGTCGCGAGCCAGGATGTGCTACCGACCGTCCCGTTTGGGGTAAGAGTGCGGACCGGCTTGACTTCGTCACACCGACCACCCCGGGGGATAGTGTGCGGACCCCGCGATAGGCCGCAGTCGAGATTATACAAAACCAATAAATGGTTGCAGAGATTGCCGTCGTCGAGAACTTACGGGGAATCAATAAATGGTTGCAGGGAGCGAACCTGCTCTACGGATCACGCCTTGTCGCAAGGCTCCGCGTCGAGATCCTGGATTACGTGCGGTGCTACTGGCACCTTACCTCCCTTTATATGTGACCCGTCGAGATTTTTACATCACCAGCAAATGAGTGCGGTCGCGAGTATAGGAGGAATCAATAAATGGTTGCGGTATACTGCTAGACGAGGTAACAGCCTGTCGCGTGTGCTCCATGCAGATACCTCTTGGGAGCTTATCGCTTCCCTTAGGGAGGGGAAGCTCTTTGTCTCGACTACTGACCTACTCTGGATAAGTCAGTCTTCTCGGCTATAGGTGAAGCAGTCATCAAGACTTTGGTCGGGTATGGACGGTCTCACCTTATCGCTACGCTCTGCTGTGATCCCTTCCTACATGATACTGACCTTCGCATTTGGGATGCTCAGCCCTCTTATATGGGTATCCATAGTAACAAAACGTAATGCCTGCGGCGCTATACAGGTTTTGATCACACATATGGGTCTATCCATCTCCTCTGTGAGTGGGGTGTGTATCAGACCCTTATGGGATGTGTAGTGGACCTTTCGCATACAAAGAGGGAGATCTCCGTCCTTAATGAATCTTTGACCACGGAATCCGCTCAACATCTCCACGGTTTCCATTGCTCGCCTGCATACGGGGTTTGCTTTGGCGCGGAAGCGCCAGACGTTTCACTCAAATCCCTCTCCTATCTCGCTGACTCCAGCACTCCTTGCTGTCGCCCCCGGGTCTGCCAAACATGGTTTGACTTATTCTCGTCGTGAACGTATCTGTTGAAAGCATCCAACTCAATTCGCCGGAAAGGATGACTTTCTGAATCTGGGTGTCGATCACGTCTGGACTATCATGGAGATGGATAGGTCGCCAGATCAGCTGATCAGTATCACCGCCGTTGTTCCATCATGAAGCGGCGGTTTTGTTTTTTTGGTTAAGCCCGGCCTCGTGTCGGGCGATAGAAGGAGGACGCCATCGCGGATGAGCTGGCTCAGCCAAGATGAAGGACGAACCAAGACGAATCCCCCATCACATCACGCGGAATACCTAAAGCAGTAGAAAATCCCAGAGCGAGGGCGCAGCCCGGAGCGAGTGCGAAGCACATGGAGTGAGCGGAGCGAACGTCGTCTTCCGGCGAAGCCGGTTAAAACTATGGCGAAGCCGGTGTTAAATAGGGCGCAGCCCGTATCAATGATGCCGAAGGCAGTATATGTATTCGACCGAGCGCTGAAAGCGAGGGAGGTTGACCATTTAGGGCGGCCACTATAAAGACCCGCGATTTTTTTGGCTATCCCCAGGCTGTTTTGACGTGTCAGGCACGTTTTAAGCCGTCCAGGTATCCAGAACCCAGCCGGACGGCCCCGAAGGGGCTAGGAGGCGTCCCGGATGTTCGTGTCACGCCATCTTCTAACGACGGACGATTTTTATCGGCAACCATTTCCCGTTTCCCTGTGAACTATCCAGTTCATCAACCAAAGGAGATGTGCATGAGTGAAAATGTCATAGACAACTGGCCGGTTATCTGAAGGACATTCGAGAAGAGAAGCTCGAAACCTACGGTGAGTCGACCAAGATAATGAAGGAAGTCCGTCTCGGTAGCGGCGAATGGTTCGAGATCTTTTACGAACCAGGAGATGACGCAGAATCGTAGAGGCTTTCTTTTGCTCTCAAGGCCAGCGTATCCAACTGGACGACCAGGAAGTCGAGAATCTCTCGGCTCGTTTCTAAATAACCAAGGGGAATGTATGGCTTCAACAAAACCCAAGCGATTGGCGAAAGGGGCGAAAGCTGCGATCGCAAAAGCAAAATCCGAAACATCCATACGCCGGCTCACCCGGCCGGTTGCTCCTATGTGCGTATCGTCGTAGACGGTTACGAGATCGCCTACTGGGATAAAAATGAATGGAAGCAAGATCCTTCAGTCGTGATGGGTGCCATCATGGGTGCCGCAAAAGGCAATCTGCAACATCGGTAACACTCCGCTTCACAACTCCCCACTGTCCATTACGGATGGTGGGGTTTTTTACGTCTGTTATATCCGCTACAGGTAACCAGGGATGTGTAACTGAGCATTAGAACCAGTCTCCCAGACACACATCACGCAAATCACGCTTTTAGCAAAACTTTCCGCGCTTCATTTGCACCCCCCTCTCACCTATCTGTAGGTCGAATGCTCGTTCGGCCGTAATCAATCAGAAAGGTATCCAATGAAAAAAATGAACCAAGAAGACCAGCCACTGATGGTCGAGATCAAAAAACAAGATGTCCGAGAACAGGCTATCGGACTTTCCATCATCCTCGTTATCGTCATCCTGGCATTCGTGGCCGGCTTCTATTCCGGTAGCCCATCTGCGGAGTATCAGCAAAACCTGACCGTGGAACAGATGGAACACAAATTGACGCGAATGACGCTGAAAGCGTGCCTGGAAGAACGCAGATAAACCTTTGTGCCGGAGGTGGCTAAACAACCGCCTCCGGTTTTCATGTCACCGACGATTCCGGATTTCCTTCGCCGGGTGGTCTAAGTGTTGGAGGGATCGTTTTCCTCCATAACCAAAAAAGGAGTTATGCAGATGAAACAGCAACAGCCAAAAAAATTGCCTTACGATATCTTTAATGATTTCGAGAACGAGGTCGCCAAACAGTGCCCACACCGTGCATTCAAAAACGGTCGGCGCGATATCGACTACCGGGCTCTTCCCACCTACTCGGTCATCATCATCCTGGCGTGCCTCTCAAAAAACGAACTGGCATCGTTGAAGTATTTCGTAGCCGAACATCTTAAGTATGAGCTCCGGTTGATTCATCTCATGGGCGTGATCAATTTGCTGCAGTCAAAGAACATGGCCGCAAAATTGGTCGGACTGATGAATGTGTCACCCAAGCGCCGCCAACCCGAGGCACAGTTGAGCTTTGACTTTTGATGTTCTTGTAAAAATGCACCGAGGTTCTGAATCCCAGAATCTCGGTGAATTCGTTCTCACACCAATCAGCCAATGGAATGGCCAGCACGAAATAGGTTTGAGATTTCAGTGATAGCTTGAATTTCGCTTCAGGACAATACCGACTGAAGTTATCTGGACGGGCGTGTTGCCCCGTTATTCAACGAAAGGACGCAAGATGGATGCAGTCAAGAAGGATGACCGTTTGGACTATGAGGTCTTCACGGATTTTGAAGATGCGATCGACTCCCTCTGCCCGCCGGGCACATTCACTCCGGGAAAGCTGATGGACTTCCGCCTGGTGCCGGAGCACATCCTGTTCATGGTACTTGATCGGCATAGCGACGAGCATCTCTTT
>Ga0100377_1000546_pt1 | contig 32217 bp, 24 predicted proteins | sample CryGeymeta201501_FD_83664 | JGI IMG/M metagenome (GOLD analysis project Ga0100377, IMG submission 83664) | Groundwater microbial communities from Crystal Geyser aquifers in Utah, USA - Crystal Geyser metaG 2015-01 | ecosystem: Environmental > Aquatic > Deep subsurface > Groundwater | place: USA...
GGTGAGTCATGTCGGCTTGCTCCGATGTTGTTGCAAACCGCTTCTATCGTCCCTCCTCGTCTTCCCCCCAAAAAACACGACTTGTGGTGTCGCTAAGACTGTCCGGCTCGGATGACCGGTGCCCGCTTCTTCGACGTGCTCGCGGCGGTCGATGGCCTCCCCAAGGAGGACAAGTGCGCCTTCGGTTGGGGGGCGTGCGACGCGGAGCACCCCTGCGCGCTGCACCCGTCCTGGGTCGAGCTCACGGGCTGCTTCAACGAGTGGGCCGTGCGGCAGACGCTCGCGGCGGTGCCCTACGTCGGCCCACACACCGTGCAATACCGCCGCGACAACGCCTAAGAATCCCAAATCATGGCGCCGCCGGGCAGCCAGTAGAAGATGAGCATGCGGCCACCCGTGACCTCGGGCGTGTGCGAGGAGCCCGGTGGAACGACGACCCACGGCCCTGGTCGTCCGCAGAAGACGGGCGAGCCCTCCAGCGCGAAGCAGAGGCTAAGCTCGCCAGCGGGGTGCGTGTGCGCGGCGCCTGCGCCGACCATGTCGACGGCGTCGATGGTGAAGCCGTGGTTGGCGGGGGTGGACTTGGCGACGCGGCCGAAGGTGAGCGTCGGACCAGCGCGCTTGGGCGTGAGGTCCGCGGTCTGAAGCGCGAGCGCGCGCAGCGAAGCGAGCTGAGCGTCGCTCACCGCCTCGCTGAGCGTGCGCTCGCATCGCTCGGGCTGGCTGAAGTCGAGGGTAGCGATGAGGTCGGTGAGCGGCTGAAGCGCGTCGAGTAGTTCGGACACAGTACCTCCCTGGGCGCTTCGTGGGCGGCACCCGTCGAGCTTCGTACCGCGTTCACCCCGGAGCGCGCCAGCGCTCAGCCGAGCTGGGTGAGCGCGACGCGGTAGGCGTCTTGAACCTGGGGAGCGGGGTCGCTCGCGACGCGGCTCAGCCAGCCGCGGCCCATGGCCTGCTGCCCAGTGCGCTGGCAAGCGCCGCCCACCGCGCGCGCTGAGGCGGCTCGAACACCGGGATCGGCGTCTCCGAGGCCGCGAGCGACCTGGGCGAGCAGCCCGCCAGTGGCGACCGCGCCGAGGCCCGTGAAGGCGCAGGCGCGCACGCCAGCGTCCGGGTCGTCGAGGAGCGCTCGCGCAAACCGAGCGTAGGAGGGCTGCGATCGCTGGGCGACCCACAAGCCGATGCCGCTGCCGATCTGCGCGTCCTCGCCGGCGCGGTGCGAGCTCGCGGCGTCTGAGATCGCGGTGTCGCCCAAGGCGTCCATGGCGCGCAGCACCTCGGGGCGCTGTTCTGGAGCGACAGCGCCGAGCCATCGAAGCAGCTCGCGCGGGGCGGTCGGCAGCGGCCCGGGCAGGGGCGCGGCCGCTTGCGGCGCCCACACACCAGCGCTGGCGACCTGGGCAGGCAGCTCGGGCTCCGGCTCCGGCGCGTCGAAGAAGGAGGAAGAAGCGACGCGCCGAACGGAGGGGCGCTTGGGCGGCTCGGGCTCGAAGAGCGTGGGCACGAGCTCGTCTTCGTCGCCCTCGGCCTCGACCAGGGTGGGCCCGAACAGGTCGTCGAGAGAGAGCGCGCGCTTGGGCGGCGGCGGCGCGATCGCTGGCTCGTCGGCGAAGGGCACGGCCGTCGGCGTGTGCTGGGGAGCGGCAGGCCTTGGCGCTGGGACCGGCTCTTGTGGGGGGATCGGGGTCGTCTCGACCGCTGGACCGCCGCCCCATACGAAGGTGGTGCCGCCCTCTTGCAGCTCGTCGTCGTCGAGGGTGTCCAAGGCGCTCGTCAGCACCGACGGCGCGTGGTGAACCGCGCCGCTGAACAGGTCATCCAGCCGCTCGATGACGCGCTCAGCGGGCCAGCGGTCCTCGGCGTCGCGCACCATGGTGTGGTTGAGGATGTCCTGCAAGATCAAGCAGCGATGGGCGTCTTCGGGGTGGATGGGGATCTTGGGCGGCAGCACGAGCAGCAGCTCGGCGTAGCAGGCGGCGGTGTCGTTGCGGTGGGCGAAGCGTACGGGCGGCTGGCCGGTGAGCAGCGTGTAGAGCAGGCCGCCCGTCGCGAAGATGTCGGCGGCGGGGCCTGGGGTGGTGCCCTCGAACTGCTCCGGCGCCGCGTACTCGGGGGTGCCCACGAAGGAGCCGACGCGGGTGAGGCCGTCGCCGAGGCCGCCGCTTAGCTTGGCGATGCCGAAGTCCGCGACGCGCACGGTCGGGATCGTCGCCGCGTCCACCAGGTCCGTGAGGAGCACGTTCTCCGGCTTGAGATCGCGGTGCACGACGCCGAGGCGGTGCGCCGCCTTGAGCGCGAGCAGGATCTGCCGCACGATGGCGCCAGCGACGACGGCGCTCAAGGGCCCCACGCGCTTGACGTGGCCGCGCAAGGTGCCGCCGCGCTCGTAGCGGGTCACCAGGTACGGCGCGTGCCCGGTGCGGTGGACGAAGCCGCGGCACTCCACGATGTGGGCGTCGTCGAGCTCTTGGAGGATCTGCGCCTCATTTGCGAGGCGCCGCAGGAAGGGGCCGCTGTCCCGCTGCGTGTACAGCACCTTGATGGCGAGCTCGACCGGCAACAGCTTCCCGCCGGCGTCCTCTTCTTGCGCGAGGTAGGTGGCCCCAGCGCCCCCGACCGCCAGCGGGCGCAGGATGCGGTAGTGGCGGTCGAGCAGGTCGCCCGCGCCCAGCAGCTCACCCCAGCCTTCAGCGGGCTTCTTCCTGCCACATCCCAAGTTTGGACAGTGATCTGGGTCCGAGGGGAAGGTGGTCAGGCAGCGGTGGCAGTAACGAGTAGTCGACACGATAGTAGTTTGACCCTCGCGGGGGGGGGAGCGCAAGCGCTCGAGCGGCTACAGGAGCGCGGGAGGCCGTCGTTGTTTGTCGTTGAAGACCACCATCAGGTGCTCACGGCGTGGGCAAGGCATCGCGGGACGGTGCGGCGCGCGCCGCGCCTGATCACCCTCGACCACCACACGGACACGAGCGCGCCCTTTCGCACCTACCTCAAGCAGCACCCGGACGAGCGCGAGGGCGAGCTGCTCGGGGCGATACGCTTTCGCGACCCGGCGTCGGTCGAGGCCGCCCTCGACAAGCTCGCGCACGACGAGCACATCGTCACCGCCTTGCGCGCGGACGTGCTGTCGGCCGCTTGCGTGCTCGCCCAGAACGCGATGGACACGGACGCCGCTTGCTTCGCGCAGCACGCCATCATCTGCCGCGAGGTGCGGCGCGACGAGTGGGATCGCGTCCTTGAGTCCGAGCTGCTCGATCGGGCCATCGCGGGCTTCGACGCGCTGCTCGCGGAGCCGCTGCTCGACGGGGACTACATCCTCGACGTCGATCTGGACGTCTTCAAGACCTTCGCCTCCATCGCCCCCAAGGACGCGAGCACCTTTCGGCGCCTCGCTGGGGGCGCGCGCCTCATCACCGTCGCCACCGAGCCCGACTTCGTGCGGCGGTGCGCGGTGGACGCTGGCTTGGACAGCGACTACTTGCTCGCGGGCCTGCGGCGGCTGCTCGCGTAGCGACTCAGCCCTTGGCGAGCAGCTCGTAGGAGCGCACGCGATCCGCGTGATCGGCGGTGAGCGTCACCAGCCCGAGCTCGTCCAGCGCGAGCTGGCGCTGCATCTTGGCGAGGCCGTCCAGCACTTGGTCGGCGGTGCCGGCGAGGGCGTGCTGCCGGCGAAACAGCGCGAGCGCCTCTTCTTGCGGGCTCAAGCGCTCGTCAAAGGCCTCGGCGACGGTGGGGAAGCGGGAGGTCTGGCCACGAGCGAAGGTGCGCACGAACCACACCTCGGCGCTGCGACCGAGCTCCTTGGCTTGGGCTTCGGTGTCCGCCGCGAGCACGACCCAGGTCACCTGCGCCTGCGGGCGCTCCAGCCAGCGCGAGGGCTGAAAGCGCTGGTGGTAGGTGCTCAAGCAGGCCATGAGCTGGCGTGGATCGATGAAGCCGCCGAAGGCGTAGGGCAGGCCGTGCTCGCCGGCGAACTGCGCTGAGGCGGGGCTGGTGCCGAGCACCCACAGCGGCGGGGCGTTGGCGGGGAGGGGCATGGCGTCGACGCCCGCGAAGGGCTTGGCGCTCTCCCGACCCATGCCGAGGTAGGCGAGCAGGTGCTGCACCTTGTCCCAGTGCGAAGCGCTGTCGGCGCCCCAGGGGCGAAGCGCGTTATCCGAGAGGCCTTCGCCTCCGCCCGCGCGCCCGACGCCGAGGTCGACGCGGCCCGGGTAGAGCGCCTCCAGCAGGTTGAACTGCTCGGCGACCTTGAACGGGCTGTAGTGCGTGAGCAGCACGCCGCCCGCGCCGACGCGAATGCGCTTGGTGCGGCTCGCGAGCGCGCCCACGAGGATCTCGGGGCTCGCGTGCGCGAAGGCCGGGTCGTTGTGGTGCTCGCTCACCCAGTAGCGGTGGTAGCCCCACGCGTCCGCGCGCTCGGCCAGGTCGAGCGTGTTGGCGAGGGCCACCGCGGGGGTGGAGCCCGCGGTGACCGGCGACTGGTCGAGGATCGAGAGGCGCAGACTAGAAGCCGAGCAGCGTCTGGGGCGCGCCGTGCTTGTCGAACCAGCCAGGGACGAGCATCGGATCGTCCGTGTTGATCGCCAGCTCGATCACGGTCCACGCGACGCCGCTCTTCTTGGCGAGGGCGTAGCAGGTGCCGTAGCCCTTGGCGGCGTAGGGTGTGCCCTCGAAGCTGATGCGCAGGCCCTTGTCGTCGGCGGGGTCGGCGATGAGCAGCGCGAAGTCACCGGCGGTGGTGAGGCTGTTCACGTTGAGGCCGAGCTGCGTGGGGAAGTCAGGCTGGAGTTTGGTGATGACGGCGGTCACCACGGCCTTGTAGACGTCGGAGTCGGGCGCGGGGCGTTCGGACGGGATCACAGTTGGGGCCACAGCGACCTCCGGTGGCGGCGTAGGCTCCGCGGTGGGGGTGGAAGAGCAAGCGAACAGGGCCGCGAGCAACAGGGTGTTCATGGGGACCTCCAGCGGGGAGGGTAGCGAGTCACTGCTCGCGTGTCCACCCCGCTGAGTCGACCCAGCGCTACAAACTAGCGCTTGCCCTTGCCCTTTCGCATGGCCTTGGTCTTCGCGTTCGCTGGGTTGCGGAAGCCGGGGCGCACGGCAGCGTCGGACTCGCGGGTGAGGATGTTCGGCTTCGCGACGCCGCCGCTCTTGCGGGTCTCGGTCTCGGTCTCGGTCTCGGTCTCGGTCTCGGTCGCTTCGATGGTCTCTTCGGACATGGGGTCTCCTTGGTGCGGGCGGGCCTCTATTACGCGCCGGCGCCGTCGCCCATCGGGTAGCCCATGGCCTCCCAAGTGGCCATGCCGGCTGGGAGGTCGAAGACGTTGCAGTAGCCGCGATCCACGAGCGCCGAGGACGCGATGGCGCTCATCGGTCCGGTCAGGCAATAGACGACGACCGTCGCCCCTTTGTCCCCGCCAAGGTGGGCCTCGATGGCGTCGATGTCGGTGTAGGGGATATGGGCGTCGCGTTGATCAGCTGGAAGTCCTGATCCCACTCGGTGAGGCCTCAGGCGCTCAGGATCGTCCAGTCGCCGAGGCCGTGCTTCGGCCAGCGCTCGGGCGGGAGCTCTGAAGCGCTGAGGTACACCGCTGAGGCGAAGGCCGGGAGCGGAGCTCCGGCTACTCCGATGGCGTCGGCGTCGAAGCGCACGCGCAGCCCGTCGAGGTCGGGGCCTTGTGTGTCTGGCACCTCGTCGGGCGGCGTGCAGGCGAAGGCGGTGAGCAGCGCGAGCAGCATACGACCCCCCCTATCGGCAATCTGACTGAGGTGGAAATCGACGCGTTCTGATGCCCCCAGGTCCGAACACCAAGGTTATGCGGTCGCCATGTACAGCATCCTCCGAACGCTCGCCGCTCCGCTCTCCCTGCTTGTCGCCGTCGCTGCGCCAGCCCGCGCCGAGGTGCCCTCGTATGAAGCGGATATTCAGCCGATCTTTGACGCCAAGTGCGTGTCCTGCCACGCGTGCTACGACTCGCCGTGCCAGCTCAACCTCAGCGACTCCGAGGGGCTGCTGCGTGGAGCGAGCCCCACGCCCGTCTACGGCGTGAGCCGCATGCACCGCGAGGCCCCAACGCGCCTCTACGAGGACGGCCAGACGGCCAGCCAGTGGCAGGACCTCGGCTTTACGCCCGTTGTGGGCGCGGATGCGGCGAGCTCGCTGCTCTGGGCCGCCATCGAGCAGGGCACGGCGCTGCCCTTCGACGCCACGCAGCCGCCGCCGGATGACCTCGACTTCAGCCTCGCGCGCGCCAACACATGCCCTTCGCTGAACGATTATCAGGCATTTTCGGCTGAGAATCCAAAGCTCGGCATGCCGTACGTCATGGCGCGCCTCACGCCCGAGGAGCGCGTCACCATCAAGTCTTGGCTGGACGCTGGCGCGCCCATCGACACGCGCCCGCCGCAGCCCAGCCCCGTCGAGGCCAAGCTCGTGGACGCGTGGGAGGCCTTCCTCAACCAAGACGGCGATCGCGAGCGCCTCGTCGCCCGCTACCTCTACGAGCACTGGTACCTCGCGGACGTTCACTTCGTGGAAGCGGGCGACGCCGCCATGGACTTCCGGCTCGTGCGCTCCACCACGCCGCCTGGCCACGACGTCGAGCGCGTTCACACGCGCTTCCCGAACGATGAGCCCGGAGGGGTGCGCGCCTACTACCGCTTGGTCCCAGAGCGCGGCACCAAGATGCGCAAGAACCGCCTTCCGATGGCGTTTAGCGCCGCCTACCTGGAGCAGCTGGAGACCGACTTCCTCGGCGGCGTCTGGACCACCAGCCCGGGGAGCGCGGACGACTACTGGCAGGCCACGAACCCCTTCATCGCCTTCGCCGACATCCCGCAGGAGGTGCGCTACCGCTTCTTGCTCGATCACGCGCACTACTTCATCGGCAACTTCATCCGCGGCCCCGTCTGTCGCGGGCCCATCGCGCTCAACGTCATTGAGGACCGCTTCTTTGTGGCCTTCCTCGATCCGGCCTACGACCTGAACGAGCGCTTCGTCACCGGCCACGCGAACCTGCAAGAGCTCCCCGGGCCCATCGACACAGCGAGCGACTTCACGCGGCACGTCGCGCGCCTCGGCAAGCAGCAGCGCCACTACCTTCGCGCCAAGGATCGCGAGCTCGGCCGCGAGATCCCCGGCGGGCGCACGCTCGACATGCTGTGGGATGGCAACGACAACGCGCGCCTCACCGTGTACCGCCACCGCGACAGCGCCACCGTGGTGCGCGGCTGGGAGGGCACCCCCACCGACACCCTGTGGGTCATGGACTACTCGCAGCTCGAGCGCACCTACTACAACTTGGTGGCGAACTTCGATGTCTTTGGCACGGTCTTCCACCAGGCAGCCACGCGCTTGTACTTCGACTGGATTCGCGCGGAGTCCGAGGACAACTTCTTGCTCTTCCTCCCGCCCGAGGACCGCAGCGAGCTGCGCACCAACTGGTACCGAGGCCTCGGCGCTCGCGAGAAGCAGTGGCGCCAGTACGTCTTCGCTGGCGAGCACCTCCCCGCCGCCACCGGCCTGACCACCGACGACCCCAAGGGCGAGCTCATGGCTCGTCTCGCCACGCTGGAAGCGGTTCCCACGACCATCACCGCCGAGCCGCTGCGCGCCGACCTGCTCGACCTCGTGGCCAACCCGCAGCCCGTCGTGCGCCACTTCCCAGAGATGACGGTGGTGCACGTCGTCGTGGACGGCAGCGTGCAGAACGACCAGGTCATCACCCTGCTGCGGGATCGCGCGCACACCAACACCGCCTTCGTCATGGGCGAGAACCGGCGTATGGAGCCCGAACGCGATGAGTTCTCGGTCGCGGACGGCGTGCTCGGCGACTACCCGAACCGCATCTTCCGCGTGCCCCAGGACCGCGTGGACGCCTTCTTCGAGCAGCTCAGCGCGATGGCCTCCCCCGACGACTACCGCAAGCTCGTGATGGACTACGCGGTGCTGCGCACCTCGCCCGACTTGGCCGATGAGGCGGAGTTCCTCTTCCAGTGGGAGAGGCTGCGTCGCCCGCTAGAGACGGGTCGCTTCGACCTCTTCCGCTATGGCGGTGAGCTCCAGGGCCCCTCCACCTGGCAGCACCTCGCCGAGATCCCGCGCGACCTGCTGCCCCGAGCGCTGCGCCGCGAGCGTTGACAGGAGGCGCGGCCTCCCCCACACTCTGGGCTGTGCGCTCTCTCTCTCCCTCGCTGTTGCTCGCCCTCGTGCTCCTCGCCCCCACCGCGCGGGCCGACGAGCTGCGCATGGGCCAAGGCGCGCTCCCCAAGGGCGCGCGCGTCGACTACCGCTCCGCTTTTGGCTTTGACGCGACGCTAGCCACCAGCGACGGCTCGATCGGCATGACGCTCGGGGAGCACCTCAGCCTGCGCTTTCGGGTCGAAGACGACGCTGGCGAGCGGGTTCGCGTCGACGTGCGCGAGAAATGGTCCTCGCAGATGGGCCTCGATGACCCCTCCGAGGAGCACGACCCCACCGAGGGCGCTCGGCTGTTGCTCGACCACACCGGCGCCGGGCTGCGCGTCTACCGCGACGGGCACATCGCGCTCGATCCCGCCGAGCAAGCCGTCGGTGAGGAGGCGTGGCACGTCTTCAACGGCCTGCAGAGCTTCGCGCGCGAGGTGGGGCCTGCGCCGCTTCAGGTGGGCGCGACGCGCGACCTCACCGACGACGGCGACCTGCTGCCGCTCAGCGATGGCGCCTTTCAGGTGGCCAAGGGCGAGCTCCACCTCGACAGCGTCGAGCGGGTTCGTCGGCGTCAAACCGGCGTCTTCAGCGTGGTGATGGTCGGAGGCTCGGTCATGGGCGGCCCCACCATGAGCGTCGACCTGCGCGGCCAAGCCACGGTGGACGCGCCGGCGGGGCTCATGACCGCGCTGGTGCTCGGCGGCACGGTCGCGGTGGACGCGGGCGACGGAGGGCTCGTCCAGGGCACGCTCGACTACCACTTCGAGGCCAAGCTCCGCTGAGATGCGCTGTGTAGCAGCGTCTCAGCGACGCTGTCACGCGCGGCGGCGGAGCAGGCTGAGGGCCAGGGCGAGGCCGAGCAGGCCGCGCTCGGTGGGCACCTGCGCGGCGGAGCAGCCGCCGCCGTCTGGGGCGCTGCCGTCGGGGGCGCGCTGGCCGCAGCCGCGGGGCTCCTCGCCGGTGTCGACGACGATCGGTGGCACGTTGGAGGCGCCTGGGGTGGGGGTGCGGTCGGGCACCCAGTCCGAGGCCTGGTTGGTGTCGACGCCGTCGGCGGGGCGCGCGAGCGACATATCGGAGCCGGGCTGCGGGGAGGGCGAGGCGACGGCGCCGGTCTCGTCGGTGTTGAGGTCGTCGTTGTTGGCGCCGAAGACCAGCACGTCGACGAGGGCGCCGGTGCAGTCGCTCAAGCGCACCGAGTCGCCACCGCTGCCGTTGGGGATCGCGAGGGCCGCGACGACGTTGGCCTCGGGGACCTCGACGTCGCCGAGCACCAGGAAGCCGTGGGCGGGCACGATGACGTCGCTCGGCATGTTGATGGTCTGGCCGCTGCCGGGGCGGCTCGCGAACTGGAAGCTCCAGCCGTCGATGGCGACGTCGGAGTCACCGCGGTTGTAGACCTCGACCCACTCGGCGTGCGCTTCGCCGTCGGCGCCGCCCGGATCGGGCAGCACCTCGTTGAGCACGACGCTGCCGTTCGAGGGCACGCACAGGATGAGCGGGTTGAGCGCGCCGGGGGTGGGGGAGTCGGAGGTGGTGAAGTCCACGCCGGACAGGTCGCTGTCGACGCCGTTCTCCAAGCGCGCGATGGACTGGTCGTCGGTGGGCGCGGCGGCGAGGCTGGTGGCGGCGCTGCCGAGGTCGTCGACGACGCCGTCCTCGTTGTCCTGACCGTACGCGACGGTGTCCACGGCGTCGCCGCGGCAGTCGAGCAGGCGCACCGCGTCGCCGTGGGAGCCGCTGCCGAGGAAGAGTTTCTCGGCGCGTACGTCCGCGACAGCGGCGTTCGGCTCGCCGATGACGAGCAGGCCGCCCGCGCGCAGGGTGGTCTCGGGGGGGAACGTGGCGCGGACGGTGTAGCCGTCGCTGCTGGAGGCCGTGGCGATCTGCCAGCCATCGAGGCGCAGATCGGAGGTCGCACCGGAGAAGAGCTCGACCCACTCAGCCATGGCGGCGCTGTCGGAGCCCGCTGGGTTGGCGAGGAGCTCGTTGATGACGATCGCGCCGGGGTTCGGCTCACAGACCGGGGGCGGCGGGTTGGCGACGCCGGGCGTGGGGCTACACAGCGCGTAGAGGTCGGCGCCGCTGTCGTCGGTGTCCACGCCGTCGAGCTGGCGCGCGACCGAGCAGTCCGTGGCCGGCTTCGGCGCCCAGGTGGTGGCGAGCGCGCCGGTGTCGTCCAGCAGGCCGTCGTCGTTGGTGTCGCCGTACACGACGGTGTCGATGACGGCGCCGGAGCAGTCGACCAAGCGCAGCGCGTCGCCGCCGAGGCCGCTCGGGAGCGAGAGCGGGCCGACGACGAGATCGGCGCCTGGAACCAGCGCTTCGCCGAGCAACAGCCAGCTCTTCGCCGGGATGAGCGCGCCGTCGGGCAGGGAGGCGCGGATGCTAAAGGAGGCGCCGGACGTGGCCGTCTCCAGCGTCCACCCCGCCAGGTCGATGGCTGCGTCGGTGTTGTTGTAGAGCTCGACCCACTCGGCTTGCGCGGTGGCGTCCGAGCCGTAGGGGTCGGGCAAGAGCTCGTTGATCACGACGCCCGGCCCGGTGTTCGGCACGCAGACGGGGGCGAGCGGGTTCGGCGCGCCGCCGCTCTGGGTGGGGGCGAGCCAGAAGTCGTCGCCCGAGAGGTTGGTGTCGACGCCGTCGGCGCGGCGGGCGAGGGCCTGGTCGTCGCCGGGCTTGGGGGCGACGCTGAGGGCCGTGGCGCCGGAGTCGTCGATGACGCCGTCGTCGTTCAGGCCGCCGTAGACCACCGTGTCGACGACCGCGCCCGCGCAGTCGACGAGGCGCACGCCGTCGCCGCCCGCGCCGCTCGGCAGGTCGAGGCGGTCGGTGGTGAGCGTGGCGTTGAGCACGTTCGGCTCGCCGAGGAGCGCGAACTCGCCCGGGTTGAGGGTGAGCGTGGGCAGCGTGAGGCGGGTGCTCCAGCTCGCGGCGCTGGTGGCGACTTGCACGGACCAACCTGCGAGATCGAGGGCGTTCGCGCCGCCGTTGTAGAGCTCGACGTACTCGGTGAGCGCGGTGGTGTCGGAGCCCGCGGGGTTGACCACCAGCTCGTTGATGACGAGGCCGGTCTGGGCTGCGTCGCACTGGGGCGGGAGCGGGTTGGCGGCGCCGGGGGTCGAGCCGCTCGCGACCCACCAGTCGTCGCCGGAGAGGTCGGTGTCGGCGCCGTCGGCGAGGCGCGCGAGCACCTGGTCGTCGCCGGGCTTGGCCGCCCAGGAGGTGGCGGGGGCGCCGGAGTCGTCGAGCACGCCGTCGTCGTTGGAGTCGCCGTAGACGACGGTGTCGACCACCGCGCCGGTGCAGTCGACGAGGCGCACGCCGTCGCCGCCCGAGCCGCTCGGCAGGTCGAGCAGCGGCACGACAAGGTCAGCGCCGACGACGTTTGCTTCGCTGACCACCCACCAGTCCGAGCCAGGAACGAGCTGGCCCTCAGCGAAGCGCACCCGCGTGGTCCAGGTGAGCGCCGTGGTGGTCTGCAGCTCCCAGCCGGAGAGCTCGACGGGGTCGACGCCGCTGTTGAAGAGCTCGACGTACTCGGCCTGCGCGGTGGCGTCGACGCCAGCGGGGTTCGCGACCAGCTCGTTGAGGCGCAGGGTGCCGGCGGAGGGCACGCAGAGCTGCGGAACGGGGTTCGCGGCGCCGGGGGTGGCGCTCGCGGGGATGTGCCAATCGACGGCGCAGACGTTGGTGTCGACGCCGTCTTGCACGCGGGCGACGGCCTCGCCCTCGGCGGGCTTGGGCGCGCCGTCAGCGGGGACGGAGGCGTCGTCCTCGGCGAAGAGGTCGGTGTTCGCGCCGCCGTAGACCAGGGTGTCGACGACGGTGCCAGCGCAGTCCACGAGGCGCACGCTGTCGCCGCCGGTGCCCGCGTAGAGGCTCATGGGCACGGTGAGCACGAGGTCGGCGGCGGTGTTCGTCTCGCCGATCACGAAGTAGCCCGTCATCGCGGTGCCGGGATCAAAGCGAACAACCGTCTCCCAGGTGCTCGGCTTGGACGCGCGCTCAAGGGCCCAGCCCTCGAGGTCGACCGGCGTGGTGGCCGAGGTGCTGAGCTCGACCCATTCCTCGAGCACCGTGCCGTCGGCGCCCACCGGGTTCACGAAGACCTCGTTCAGGCGGACGTCGTCGATGGAGGGCACGCACTGCGGCGGGCGGGGGTTCGGCGCGCCGGGCGTCGGCACCGAGTCGGTGAAGTCAGCGCCGCACAGGTTGGTGTCCGCGCCGTCGGGGGAGCGCGCGAGGCTGCGGTCGGCGGGGGGCGTCGCCGCGAGCGAGGTGGCGGGCGCGCCGCCGTCGTCGAAGAGCTGGTCGGGCGTGTTGTCCGGCCCGTAGATCACGGTGTCGATGACGTTGGTGCCGTCGGTGAGGCGCACGCCGTCGGCGTTGGTGGTGGCGTTGCCGAGGTCCAGGCCGCCGATCGCTGTGGACTTGTTGGGCACGAGGTACACGCCGGGCCCAGGTGGAGTCAGCTCCTCAGCGACGAGGAGGTAGCCGCCTGCGGGCAGGAGCGTGCCCGTCGGGAAGGTGACCTGCGTGCCCCAGGTGGTCTTCGCGCGCTCCAGCGTCCAGCCGCCGAGGTCGATGTCGACGTCGGTGGTGTTGTGGAGCTCCGCCCACTCGTTGCCAGCGTCAGCGCCCGAGGGATCCGGGACGAGCTCGTTGATGAGCACGTCGCCGGGGTTGGCCGCGCTGGCGAACGTGGACAGGGCGAGCAGGGCGATGAGCGAGGGCATGGCGACTCCGCGGCAGTTCCGGGGCGCACGATACGCTGTCCGCGGCCGTTCTCCAAGGGCGATCCGTGGAAGGCGGGTTGGCCCGCTGGAGCGGGCGCGGTCGCTCGCTAGGCCAGCGGTGCGCCTTGGTCGCTACTTGGCGCCGATCTGCTCGCAGATCGCGTGGCCTACGAGCTTTGCGGTGAGCGGGTTGTCGAGGAGCAGCGGGTTGGGGCCGTCATCCGCGATCACGTTGCTGGTGACAGTGCAGGGCACGAGCTTCTTGACGAGCAGACGCACCGTCATGGTGTGGGCCTCGCCTTTGCGTGTGTAGGGCACCGTCACCTCGATCCACCGCTCCTTGGTCTTGTCGAGGGTGATGGGGCCGTGGCTTCGCGCGGACAGGACGCCTTGCCCGCACTCGGCGTTGGGGTGGCCCACGCTGCACAGCTTGTGGCCGAGGTCGGCGACGACTGAGGCGGGCAACAGCGGCGGCGTGCACGCCGAAGCGAGCAGGAACAGCGCGGCGAGACGAGCGCTTGAACCCACCTTAGCGGCGCCTACGCAGCGCGACTAGGGCGAGCAGGGCGAGCCAGGGGGCGCGCACGGGGGCGGTGCGGCAGCCGGAGCCGTCCGGGGCGTCGGAGCCGGGGGCCTGTCCGCCGCCGCAGCCGGTGGCGATCGGATCGCTGGTGTCGCCCGTGTAGTGCTCTTGGTAGTTGGTGGCGCCGGGGGTGGGCGAGAGGTCCAAGAACCAGTCGTCGCGGCTGTTGGTGTCGACGCCGTCTTCTACGCGCGCGATGACCTGGTCGGAGCCCGGCTTGACGGTGGGCTCGCCGATGGCGCCGCGCTCGTCGGTCAAACCATCGTCGTTGGTGTCGCCGTAGATGACGACGTCGACGAGGGTGCCCTCGCAGTCGAGGAAGCGGATGGCGTCACCACCAGAGCCGTTGGGGATGGCGAGGTCGGCGACGACGTCAGCCTCGGGCAGGTTGGCGCCGCCGACGACGAACCAGTCGCCGGGGGCGATGACGCTGCCGCCGGGGAGCGCGATGTCGGGGGTCCAGTCGTCGGGCTGGCCCGCCGTGACGATCATCCAGCCCGAGACGTCGATCGCAGCCGCGCCCCGGTTGTACAGCTCGACGAACTCGGTGGCGGCGTCGGAGTCGGTGCCGCCGGGGTCGGGGAGGACCTCGTTGAGCACCACGTCGCCCGCGCTCGGGGTGCAGGGCGGCGGCTCGGGGTTCGGGAAGCCGGGGCTCGGCTCGTTGGTGATGGTGAAGTCGTCGCCCGAGCGGTTGGTGTCAGCGCCGTCTACTTTGCGCGCGAGCGCTTGCCCGCTGCCGGCCTTGGGGGCGAGGGAGGTGGCGACCGCGCCGGAGTCGTCGATGAGCAGGTCCGAGCTGTTGTCGGTGCCGTAGATGACGGTGTCGAGCACGCGGCCCGCGCAGTCCACGAGGGTGACGGCGTCGGCGCCCGTGCCGTTGGGCAGGGCGAGAGAGTCGCCCGGAGCGGGGCCAGCGTTCACGAAGGAGACGTTGCTGTCACCGACGACGTAGTAGCTGCCGGGGCTGATCGCCGCTGTGCTGCTGAAGGTCCAGCGAACGGAGGCGCTAGAGCCGCTGCTGGTGGCCGTTCGCAGCGTCCAGTCTGCGAGCGAGGCGGGGGCGCTCCCCGAGTTGTAGAGCTCGACGAACTCCAAGCCCGCGGTGCCGTCGGTGCCGTCTGGATCGGGCAGCAGCTCGTTGATGACGACGCGAAGGCCGGTGGTGTCGCACACGACCGGGGTGGGGTTCGCGGCGCGCGGCGTGGGCGCGCCGGTCTGGAAGTCGTCGGCCGAGCGGTCGGTGTCGACGCCGTTCGGGATGCGCGCGAGGCTCATGCCGCTGGAGGGCTTGGGGGCCAAGGAGGTGGCGACGGCGCCGCTCTCATCGGTGAGGGCGTCGGTGTTGTTGGGGCCGTACACGACCACGTCGACGAGCACGCCGCCCGCGTCGGCCAGGCGCACCGCGTCGCCGTTGGAGGTGGCGTTGCCAAAGTCGAGCGCGCCGTCGGCGAGGGTGAGGTCAGCGCCGAGCACGAGGCTCTCGCCAACGAGCAAGTAGCCGCCCGCAGGCAGGATCGTGCCGCTGGCGAAGGTGTGGCGCGTGCCCCACGTGGTCTTGGCGCGCTGCAGCGTCCACCCGGACAGATCGACCGCGCCCCCCGTGGGGTTGTAGAGCTCGATCCACTCGTTCCCGCCGTCGCCTCCGGCGGGGTCGGGGAGGAGCTCGTTGATGACGACGCCGGCTTGCGCGGGCGCCGCGGAGGCGAGGGCGAGGAGGAGTGTGAGTCGCAGCATGGCCCCCAACCTAGCCGATCGCAGCCTCGCCCGCGACTCGCCACACTGTGACGAGCTAGTGACTCTGGCGAGCGTAGGAGGACCTATGGAATCGAGCGTTACCTGGAGAGATGGGATGGCCTTTGACGCCGCGCTGGAGGGCTTCACCTTCGGGATCGACGCCGATCCCGCCGTCGGTGGCCGCGGCCTCGGCCCCAAGCCCAAGGGCCTCGTGCTCACCGCGCTCTGTGGCTGCACCGCGATGGACGTCATCTCCATCCTCACCAAGATGCGCGTGCCGCTGACGGGCTTCTCGGTCGACGCGAGCACCGAGCTCACCGACACGCACCCAAAGGTGTTCACGGCCGTCACCGTGAACTACCGCTTCACCGGCGAGGACCTGCCCCTCGCCAAGCTGCAGCGCGCGGTCAGCCTGTCCGAGGAGTCCTACTGCGGCGTCACCGCCATGCTCAAGAAGCACACGCAGGTGGAGAGCGCGATCTGGGTGAACGGCGAGCGGGTCTAGCGGCGCGGCGTCGCGCGACGCCGTCGTGTCGCCCTATGACGATACTGTCGGTTGACGCGAAGGACGCGCGTGACTGTTCGCGGCGAGGTCGCCACGCGTACTGTACGGCGCGTGGTCAGACGGTCATCGCCGAACGGCGCGTGGGGGCTGGTTTTCGATGGACAAACAGGTGGCGCTTGCGTTAAACGAGGCAGCCACAAATTGTTGGTCGTGTATCATGCTGGGGCGCGCTGTCGATGGACATCTCTACAACGGACGGTCTTGAGGCGCTGCTCGCCGTGGCGCAGGGGCAAGCGATCAGCTCCTCCCGTGAACGCGACTTCAGTCGTGCGCTGCTGGAGAGCATGTCCGACGGCGTCGTGGCCTGCGACGCGCAGGGCATGCTCACGCTCTTCAATCGCACCGCGAGGGCGTGGCACGGCGCTGACCCGATGCAGCTCCCCGCAGCGGCGTGGCCGACCCAGTACGACCTCTTTCATGCGGACGGCGTGACCGCGCTCGCCCCGGAGGATGTGCCGCTCGCCCGCGCTTTTCGCGGCGAACGCGTGGTCGACGCCGAGATGGCCATCGCGGCAAAGGGCCAGCCGGTGCGCTACATCGTCGCGAATGGCAGCGTGATCGCCAACGATCAAGGCGCTCGACTTGGCGCGGTCGTCGTCATGAGGGACGTCACCCAGCTCCGGCGCGTTGAAGCCGAGCTTCGTCGAGCGAACCAGGCGCTTGAGGACCGCGTTCGCGAGCGCGCCGAGCAGCTCGATCAGCAGCACGCCACGCTCGAGGGCATCATCGAGAGCGCCCCGAGCCCCATCTTCTCGGTCGATCAACAGTATCGATACACCAGCTTTAACGCCGGCCATGCGGAGGCTATGCGCGCCTTGTACGGGGTCGAGGTGGCGCTCGGCCAGAGCATGATCGAGCGCATGACGGTCGCTCGCGACCGTGTCATCGCGCAGCGCAACCTCGACCGCGCGCTCGCGGGCGAGGCGCTCACCGATGAGGCGGTCTCCGGCGAAGACGACGCGACGCGGCGGTACTTCCGGGTGACGCACCACCCCATCACCGACGCCGAAGGTGCTGTGACAGGCGTGGCGGTGTTCGCGCACGACCTCACCGATCGCGCGCGCGCGGAAGAGGCGCTCAGGCGGAGCGAGCAGCACTATCGCGCCATCTTCGACAATGTGCTGGACGGGCTGTACCTCATCGACGTGCTCGACGACGGCCGGTTTCGCACGGCGGAGGTGAACCCTGGGCTGGAGCGCCTCACGGGCATCTCGCGCGCGCTCACCGTGGGCAAGACGCAAGAGGAGGCGGTCCCGCCGGACGTCGCCCGCGTCGTAAACGCCAAGTACCAGCGCTGCGTGGACGAGCGCCAGCCCATCGAAGAGGAGGTCCTGCTCGATCTTCCCGTGGGACAGCGGAGCTTTCGCTCCACGCTCATCCCCGACTTCGGGCACGATGGCGCGGTCAGGCGCATCATCGGCATCACCAGGGACGTCACGGAGAGCAGGCGCGCCGAAGCCGAGCGGCAAGCCAAGCTCAAGCTGTTCGAGGGCTTGGACCGTGTTAACCGCGCGCTGCAGGTGACGGACGACGTCGAAGCGATGATGCGCGCTGTCCTCGACATCGTGCTCGAGCTCTTGGACTGCGATCGCGCCTATTTGCTCTACCCCTGCGACCCCGACGCGGCGACGTGGACCTGCCCGATGGAGCGCGCGCGGCCGGAGTACCCAGGGGTTGGAACGCTCGGGCTCGAGGTTCCTACCGACGCCCTCGTCGCCGAGACCTTTCGCGCGCTCTTGGACGACGAAGGCCCGATTCGGGACGGGGAGCTCGTCGAGGCCCTGCTCTCCAGCGAGTTCGCGGCGGAGCTTCAAGCGAAGGCGCTCATGGCCATCGCTGTTCGCCCGCGCGTGGGCAAGCCCTGGCAGTTCGGGGTGCACCAGTGCTCGCGCGAGCGCGCGTGGACGGACGACGACGCGCGGCTCCTTCAAGAGATCGGGCGCCGCCTCGCCGATGGCTTGACCAGCCTGCTCACGAACCGCGATCTTCGCTTGAGTGAAGCGAAGTACCGGCAGATCATCGACACCGCGAACGAGGGCGTGTGGGTCACGGGGGCCAGCGGGCGCATCGAGTTTGTGAACGCGCGAACCGCGGAGCTGCTCGGCTATGCGCCCGAGGAGCTCGTGGGCCGCCCCACGACGGAGTTCATCGCTCCTGACGAGCTCGCTGATCACGAGCGCAGGATCCTGAACCGCCAGCGAGGCCTCTCCGAGAGCTACGAGCGGCGCTATCGACGCTCCGATGGGCGTGTGTTCTGGGCGCTGGTCTCCGCGACGCCCGTCTTTGACGCCGAGCACGCGTTCGCTGGGTCGCTGGCGATGCTGACCGACATCACGGAGCGCAAGCAGGCCGAAGCAGAGCTGATGGCGCTCAACCGCGAGCTGAGCGCCATCAGCGAGTGCAATCAGACCCTCGTCTACGCGGACGACGAGCACAAGCTCATCGGCGATATCTGTAGGATCATCTGTGAAAAAGCGGGCTATGCCATGGCCTGGGTGGGCTACGCGGAGCACGATGAGGCCAAGACCGTTCGCCCGGTGGCGTGGGGGGGGACGGGCAGCGACTACATCGCCGGTATTCGGCTGAGCTGGTCGGCAGATGACGCGAACGGCCGCGGGCCCGCGGGCACGGTCATTCGCAGCGGGCAGACGCTCTACGTCAAGGACTTCGCTACCGACCCGTATATGGTGCCGTGGCGCGAGCCCCTGTTGCAACGCGGCTATCGCTCAGGCGTCGCGCTTCCGTTGCTCGACGATGAAGCTCATGCGCTCGGCGCCCTGCTGATCTATGCCTCCGAGGTGGACGCGATCAGCGCGCGAGAGCTCCGCCTCCTGGAGGAGCTGGCCAGGGACCTCGGGTTTGGCCTCAGCGTACTTCGCAGCCGCGCCCAGCGCGCGGAGACGCAGACCAAGCTCGCGCTCATGCGCTTCGCCCTGAACAATATGCGCGAGTCGTCCTACTTGATCGACGAAGGCGGGCGCTTCTTGGACGTCAACGACGAGTCCTGTAGCGCCCTCGGATACAGCCGCGACGAGCTGCTCGGCATGGCCGTGGCCGACATCGATCCCGACTTCCCCCAATCGCGGTGGCCAGGCCACTGGCGAATGATGAAAGACGTGGGTTCGCTCGTCTTCGACACGAACCATCGCACGAAGGATGGCCGCGTGGTCCCGGTCGAGATCAACGCCACCTACTTCGAGTACGGCGGTCGAGACTACAACCTGGCGCTGGTGCGCGACATCTCCGAGCGCACGGCCGCCGAGGCGGTGCTCCGCGACACGTCGCGCTTGCTCTCCGAAGCGCAGCGCCTGGCGCACGTCGGGAGCTGGGATCTTGATCTCACGACCGATACGCTCAAGTGGTCAGACGAGATCTACCGAATCTTTGGTCTTCAACCAGGTCAGTTCTCCGCGAGCTACGATGCCTTCCTGAACGCGGTTCACCCCGAGGATCGCGAGCGCGTGAACGCCGCCTACCTCGCCTCGCTCAAGGAGCGCGTCCCGTACGCGATCGACCACCGGCTCCTCATGGCCGATGGCACGGTCAAGTACGTTCACGAGCAGTGCGAGACCCACTACGACGGCGATCGGCCAGTGCGCTCCATCGGCACGGTGCAAGACGTCACGGCCCGCACGCTCGCCGAGGCGGCGCGGCACGAGCGCGAGTCGTTCATTCACGACATCCTCGACTCGGTGGGCGAGGGCATCGTCGTCGTCGATCGCCAGATGAGGATCCTGGCGGCGAACCGCGTCTATTGCGAGCTCGCTGGGGCAGACGAGCGCAGGATTGTCGGGCGCAAGTGCTATGACGTGAGCCACGACCTCGACCGCCCGTGCTCGGGCTGCGGCGAGTCCTGCGCCGTGCAGCGCGCGCTGGGTGATGGTCTCGCCCACGAGACGTCGCATGTGCACGCGGCGCGCAACGGCGACAAGCGGCACGTCGAGATTCGCGCGTACCCCGTGCTGGACGCCTCCGGCGCGGTGGTCTCCGTCATCGAGACGGTGAACGACGTGACCGAGCGCGTCAAGCTGGAGGCGCAGCTCCGGCAGGCGCAGAAGATGGAGGCCATCGGCACGCTCGCGGGCGGCATCGCCCACGACTTCAACAACGTGCTCACGGCGATCCTCGGGTATGGCGAGCTGGTGCGCGAGGACATGGCGCCCACCGACCCCAACGTCTTCGCGATGGAGGAGATCCTGCGCGCCTCGGGCCGCGCGGCGCAGCTCACCCGCGGGCTGCTCGCGTTCAGCCGCAAGCAGATCATGAACCCAAAGACGCTCGAGCTGAACGACGTCGTGCGCAACGTGGAGCGGCTGCTTCGCAGGGTGATCGGCGAGGACGTCGTGCTGTCCACCACGCTGTCGACGCACGACCTGGTCGTGATGGCCGACGCGGGCCAGCTCGAGCAGGTGTTGATGAACCTCGCCACCAACGCGCGCGACGCGATGCCCGACGGCGGCGCCCTGTCGATCACGACCTCGGGGGTGTGGCTCGACGAACAAGCGGCGATGGACGTCGGCTTTGACAGCGCTGGCGGCTTCGCCAAGATCACCGTGGTGGACACGGGCGAAGGCATGGACGCGGAGACGCGCGAGAAGGTGTTCGAGCCCTTCTTCACCACCAAGGAGCTCGGCAAGGGCACGGGCCTCGGCCTCGCCATCGTCTACGGCATCGTGAAGCAGCACGGCGGCAGCGTCACGCTCGCGAGCGAGCTCGGCGTCGGGACCACCTTCGAGGTGCTGTTGCCGCTCATCGACGGGGCGGTCGAGGAGCTCGAAGCCAACGAGAGAGCGCGGCCCGCGCGGGGCACGGAGACCATCCTCTACGCTGAAGATGACGGGGCGGTGCGGCGCCTCATCACGGGGGTGCTGACGGGCTACGGGTACCATGTCCTGGAGGCGGTGGATGGGCAGGCTGCGCTGCGGACCTTCGCGGACTTCGGGCACAGCGTGGACATGCTCCTGCTGGACGTCATCATGCCGCACAAGAGCGGCCGCGAGGTCTACGACGCCGTGCGGGAGCGGCGCCCCGACATGCCCACGCTCTTCGTGAGCGGCTACACCGACGACATCATCCACAAGCGCGGCGTCTTCGACGAGGGCATCGAGTTCATCGCCAAGCCGCTGAACCCCTTCGACCTGCTCGCCCGCGTGCGCGCGATCCTGGACGCGTCGCGCGCGGGGGGCGCCGAGCCGAAGGGCTGAGGCCGGTTAGCCCCACCCGCAATGACCGCGCTCCTCGCCAAGGCCGACACGCTGCCGCGCACGCCGGGCTGCTACCTGTTCAAGGGGCCGTCGGGCGAGGTGCTGTATGTCGGCAAGGCCATCGACCTGCGCGCGCGGGTGCGGCAGTACCTGCTCGGGCACGACGACCGGCAGATGGTGCCCTACCTGGTTCAGGCGGCGGTGGACCTCGACGTCATCGTCACCACCTCCGAGAAAGAGGCGCTCCTCCTTGAAGACACGCTCATCAAGCAGTACGCGCCGCGCTTCAACACCAAGCTGCGCGACGACACGGGCTTTCTGCACCTGCGCCTCGACGTTCGCAAGCCCTGGCCTCGGTTTACGGTGGTGCGCGCGCTTCGCGCTGACGGCGCCGAGTACTTCGGGCCCTACGCCTCCGCGAGCCGGGCCCGCTCCACGCTGGAGCAGCTCGCGCGCGCCTTCCCGCTGCGCACCTGCACCGACGCGGAGCTCAAGAGCCGGCGTCGCCCCTGCCTGCTGCACCAGATGCACCGCTGCGTCGCGCCCTGCGTGGACCTCGCCAGCGCCGAGGACTACGCCCGCGTGGTCGAAGAGAGCCGCCTCTTCCTGAAGGGGCGCGATCAGGCGCTCACCGAGAGGCTCACGGCGCGGATGCGCGCGGCGGCCGAGGACGAGCGCTTCGAGGAGGCCGCCCGCCTGCGCGACACCCTGCGGGCGCTCCAGACCACGCTGGAGCAGCAGCACGTCGTGGACGCGCGCTTGGGCGATCGCGACGTCTGGGGGCTGTTTCGCGAGGGCGAGCGCGGGGCGGCGGCGGTCTTCCCGGTGCGCGAGGGCAAGCTCGGGCGACCGCGTACGGCGCTCTTCGCCCACGAGCCGGGGACCGACGCTGAGCTGCTGTCGTCCTTGCTCAACGCGAGCTACCGCCCCGGAGACTACGTGCCCGCCGAGATCCTGGTGCCGGCCCTGCCCCACGACGCAGACGCGCTCGGGGAGCTGCTCTCGGAGCGGCGCGGGCGCAAGGTGGAGCTGCGGGTGCCCCAGCGCGGCGAGAAGGCGCGCGTGCTCACCATCGCCCAAGAGAACGCCCGCGTCGCCTTCACCCAAGGCATGGACGCCCAGGTCCGTCGCGAGGAGGCGCTGCGCGAGCTCGCCGAGCTGCTCGACCTGCCGGGGCCACCGCACCGCATCGAGTGCTTCGACAACAGCAACCTCGCGGGCAAGGCCCCCGTCGCCGCCATGAGCGTCTTCCTCGACGGCCAGCCCGCCCGCGCCGAGTACCGCCGCTACCAGGTGAAGACGGTCGTAGGCGCCGACGACTACGCCTCCATGCGCGAGATCGTCTGGCGTCGCCTCAAGCGCGGGGCGCGCGAGGGCAACCTGCCGGACCTGCTCGTGGTCGACGGCGGCAAGGGGCAGCTCAAGTCCGCCCTGCTCGCGCGCGCCGAGCTCGGCATGGACTACCCGCCCATCATCGGCATCTCCAAGCCCCGCACCGAGCACGGTCGCGGCGAGCGCGACGCCACCGACAAGCTGGTGCTCCCTGGCCGCGCTGAGCCGCTTCGGCTGCCCGAGCGCCACGCCGGGCTGCGGATGCTCCAGCACCTGCGCGACGAGGTCCACGACCACGCCATCCGCTACCACCGCCAGGTGCGCGGCCGCGACGCCATGACCAGCGTGCTCGACGGCATCGCCGGCGTCGGCGCCACCCGCCGCCGCACCCTGCTGCGCGAGCTCGGCAGCGCGCGCGCCGTCGCTGAGGCCGATGTGGCCACGCTCTCAGCGGTGCCAGGCATCGGCCCGAGCCTCGCGGCCACCATCTACGGGGCGTTTCGGGAGGCGGGGTAGGCGCGACGGCGGCCGCTAGGGAGCGGCGCTGAGCGTGCCTTCGGCGAGGAAGTCGTAAGGCTCAGGCCTAGCGCCATTGCCGGGATCGGGCTCTGTGTTGACGACGCCAAACCTCATGCCGGAGGCTGCGTCCAGGTGCGCTTCGCCGGTGTCGTCGAGCTGGTAGTAGGTGTTGGCGCCCCAGCCGAGGGTGTCGGCGCGTGCGGTGGGGGCCATGAGCGCCTCCAGGTCTTGCTTCACGCCAGCAGGCACCTCCATGGGCACCCAGCTGGCTGGCGGCTCCCAGCCCGGCGGTACGTAGCGCTCTTGGTTGACGAAGGAGATCCCGTACCCGGACGACACCAGCAGGGTCCGCGACCTCTGGGTGGGGTCCGTGAGCGCAGGGTCGTAGCTCAGCGTGGCGTAGCACGTGTTGGGGAGGGGCCAGCCCAGCTCGGGCGCCTGCCAAGCACATTGCACGGGCAGGTAGTAGCCGTAGTACGTGGGATCGCCCGGCTCAATGCAGTCGATGTAGTCGCAGTCGGTCCCCCACGTCTCCTCGAAGCGCGTGACGGGCTGCGTCGTGTCGAAGGTGATGTGCTGCTCCCACGCGGTCGGCAATGACGCGGGCGCGCCTGGCGACCACGCAACTTGCAGCTGGTCGCCCAGGTTCATGGCGGCGATGGCCTCGCGCAGGGTGGGCCCGAACTCGGTTGGGGTGTCCCAATCGACGGTCGACGTGGTCACCAGCACGGCGGGCGGCGGCGCGATGCCCATTTGGGGGGCGCAGGCCGTGGCCAAGGCCAGCGCGACGACGGTTGGGGTGAGGTTGGGCATCACCCCCAGGATGCGGTGGGTCGAGCTCGCCGTCCTCGAGCCACTCTGGGTTCTCGCCAGTAGGCAGCTGTCCGGAATACAGAGCATCGTCGCCGAGGTTGATAACGCTGGCGGCCATCGCGTCATAGCGCTCCACCGCCGCGAAAGCCTTGTCGGCGTCGACCGCGATCGCGGTCCACTCCATGCCGTCGGAGTCGATGCGTGTGGCGCCGAGGAGGTGTTCGGGGAAGGGCGCGATCTCGTCAACGCCGGGCAGGATCTCGTAGGGCTCTTCAAAGTGTAGGTCGTTCGGATCGGGGAGGTGCGCCGGTCCTACAAGCTCCCATGTGATCGGACCTATCGTCTCGACTCGGCCGGGAACGAAGGCGAGCTCTGGTGGGAGCTCCGGTGCGCTCGTCGCCAGCGCGGGAGGGGTCGGGGCGATGGAGGGGCCGAGCTGTGGCTGAACTGCCGTCGGCTCTGGCACGTCACACGCGAGCGCTAGTGCGAGGCAAGAGGGGGCGCATACTGAACTCCACCTTGGAATGGTCGCCACATGCCATTTAAGTCAATGAATACTCGTAACACAAATATGTGCATACGAACATATTCAGGCTTGGCTCGTGCTGCCTTCTCCACATCTTGTAAAGCGGCGGGGCCGCCCATACCTGTCGGCCGAGGCGCGCGGCCGCGACGATGCTCAGCGTGCTCGACGGCCTCCCCGGTGTCCGCGCCGCTCGTCGCCGAGGGGGCGCTTGTCGCCGTGAAGCGCCGAGGCGTACACTCGGGCGCGTCCGCGTCGCGGCGCAAGATCGAATCCTCTTGGGGGAAAGCGCCATGATCCAGCTCCTGCTCCTGTTCGCCGCCTGCTCTTGGCCCGCCGCCGTGCCCTCGGCTCCGGCGCCCACCCCGGTCGCGGTCGACGCGCCGCTGGTCGAGAACGCGAAGCGCCCACCGGCGCCGCGTCTGATCACGCTCACCGAGTACAAGACGAGCCCCGAGAACCTCGAGGGAACGCTCATGCACGTGACCACCTTCAACGACAAGGGCCTGAAGGTCCGCTTCGAGACCTACGACTACTACGGCAGCGGCTCGCTCGAGGGGGCGAGCACCTGGGAGTACGACGAGGCGGGCAGAGCCATCCAGCGCAAGGACGCGGACGGCATGGTCACCACCTTCACCTACGCTGGCGACAAGGTCGCGACCGAGACCTGGGCCCGCGGGGCGGACGGCGCGACCGAGCAGAACACCTATGACGCGAAGGGCCGATGCATCGAGACGAGGTACCTCAAGTCGGACGGCGCCCTGGACTACCGGCGGACCTGGGAGTTCGTCGACGACGCCAACGGCAAGACGCTCGAAGAGAAGAAGTGGGAGAAGTACACCGACGGCACCGCCGACATGCTGGCCTACCACGCCCGCAACAAGCTCGACGTCCACGGGCGCATCCTCGCGACCGAGAGCCTGAGCGAGTCCGGCGAGGTCACCGACGAGAAGCGCTTCGTGTACGACGACCACTCCAACGCGATCGAGGAGCAGAGCTGGTCACACGGCGTGATGACCCAGAAGGACGTCAACGCCTACAACGAGTTCGGCGAGCTCGTCCGCAGCCAGGCCTTCTCCTGCGATGAGCAAGGCGAGAACTGCAGCGTGTGGGCGACCTACACCTGGGAGCGCGACGCCTGGGGCAACAAGACCGCGGGCATGACGGCGCAGGCTAATGACGCGGACTTCGGCGAGCGCTTCGTGTACGAGTACGCGAAATAGCGCCGCCGCCAGAAGAGGATGGGGTTGAATCGAGCGGCGCCCCCGAGAGGATGGGGTTGAATCGAGCGGTGGCGGCCGCGCGCGGCGCTTCGCGGCGAACGGTGGCGCGAAAGTCGACGTTTGTTCGTGGCGCGTTGAGCCCGTATCGCGCGGGGTGCTCGATTCACCCCGATCCTGATCGGGTGGGTGCTCGATTCACCCCCATCCTCATGTACGACGCCGTGTTGACTGACCATCCCTCGGACTCTTCCAGCAGCGCGACGTCCGCGCGGCCCGTGGCGCGCGTCGTGCTCGAGCAGGAGCGCCAGGATGTCGACGAAGTCCTCGTTCACTTGTGGACCCAGAACTCCCTGGCATCTCGGCGCGGGTGTACAGCGGCTCGCCCGTGTAGCTCCACGCGTCCAGCGCGAGCTGCCACATGGAGGCGAGGCGCTCGGTCGGGTCGGCGAGCTGCGGCGCTTCTTGCTGATGGACGACTCCCCCCGGCCACGATTGGCGCTGACGGGCTCGGAGCTCGCGCGGTGAAGGCATGTTCCGAGCCTATCACGCCTGAGGGGCGAAGCGCTCCACCCTCAGAAGTACCACTTCCCTGGACATAGCCCACAGGGCGATTGCACGATCGATTCTCATGTGACGCCGAGCACGCGAAGTAGATAGCCGTTGTCCCAACCGGCGCGCTGTCGGCGGATCTTGAGGCCGACCTTCGCGGTTGTCTCTTGGCGCAGCAGGTTCAACGCGATGGCGCGTAGCCGGTTCATGTTCTCGGCCGCATGACCAACGCGATGGCGAGCCTCGTCTTCGCGGAAGGTCACGTCCAGGCTCCAGTGCAACTTGTTCTCGATCTCCCAGTGACTTCGGGTCGCTCGAAGGAGCGTCGCAGCGTCGAGATCGGGGATGCTGCTGATGTAGAAGCGGTGGAAGACCGAGTGCTTGTCACCGACGACGCGCTCGGCTTCCACCATCCCGATGGCTTGGAGCCCCGCCCAACGGGATGTGTTGCGGATGCTCGAAAGGTCCTTGATCACCCAGGCGTTTCGAACCTCGGTGCGCCCGTGGCCTCGCTCTTCAGTCGAAACGAAGTCGTGTTCTATGCCCTCGAAGTTTGCCTCAAGCCCGGCGTCAAAGACCTGCTGAACATCCTGGGACAAGTGAGGTTGGTTGTCCTTCACAGCGAGCACGTAGGCCCCGCCGCGCTCCACAACCATCGAAGCGATCTTGGTTTGGCAGCCCATCGCGTCGATGGTGACGATGCAGCCCGTGAGCATCAACAACTTCAGGAGGCGAGGAATCGCCTCAATCTCGTTCGACTTTTCCTCTGTCGCTACTTGGCCGAGGGCCACTCCGTTGAGCCTCGACCACGCGCTCACCACGTGGATGGCGGCGCGTCCGGCGGCTCGGTCGAAAGATCGTCGAAGAGTCTTGCCGTCAATGGCGATGATGTCGCCCTCGGTTCGCTCTGCGAGACCTATTGTCCAGGCCGTGAACGCGTCCCTGAACTCATCCGGGTGAAGCAGCGCGAAGACGCGGCCGAAGGTGTCGTGCGACGGAATCCCGTTTGGAAGGTCTAGAAACGTGCGTAGCCAGTCCTCTTTGGCCTCAGCCCAATCGGCGATGGCCACCCACGAGTCCGCGCCACAAATGACCGCGCATACGGCGATCGCGATGAGCGATGGAAGCGGGTGTAGCTGGCTTTTAGATGAGCGTGGGTCCGAGATCTTTGCGAAGTGAGCGAGGAGGTTCAGGTCGATCTCTGATGGCTGGGACACGGCGGCCTCCGGGTAGCGGAGAACCCTGCTAGCACCTGATCGCTACGGAGCAACCTGGGCTCATCATGCGATCGCCCTGACATAGCCCATGAAGGGCATGAGCCCGAACTCGCTGCGGGCGAGGAGCTGCGGGCGCTTGCCGGTGCCGGCCATCACGCCGAAGGCGACCTCGGCGTTGGCGGCAGCGGACCAGCTCAGCGAGCCGGAGAGCAGGGCGCTTGGGTCGTGCAACGCAACACCGTGGCTTCACGACGAACGCGCGCCAGGACGTGCCGTGCCCATAGTGTGAATAGTTGTGTAGTGTTGTGGCGGACGTGATAGCGTTGTGTTACTAGTCTCGTGTAGAGCTTACGCTTCAAACACGGAAGGTCTGTGATGTTCTTTCTTTCTTTCTTTCTTTCTTTCCTGAGTGACGCTTCTGCAGGTGAGTTGGGACTCGGCGTGAATGTTGATGATCTCATCGAGACAACAGGTGCGTGCGCCGAACGGCCGTCGATCCACGCGCAACGTTTGTGTGTCCTCCGCGAGTTGGAGGCGGATGAACGGGGGCCGGACCCACTCGGTGTTTCGCTCGTAGGCGGCGCGATGCATCTGGAGAGGCGGCTGACCCCTGTTGAAAAGGCGCGACTTCGCGCGCAGTACGTGCAACGTGAGCGACTTGAGTTCGGCGCCCGACTGGTTGAGGCGCCGGATTCAGCTCCGAATGCAGACGACAATGACGATGCCAACCTCGACGATGCGACGTTGTTGTTGAGCGAGTTTGACTACAACCAATATGACGAGCAGATCTTTGGCGTTGACGGTCGAGTGCTCGTGCCGAAGCCGTATCAATATCCGGACGACAAGTTTGTGACGTTTGTCGTCGATCGGCCTGTCGGAGTAGGGCGGAACGAGCCGCTGCTATGTAGCGGTGTGTTTGTGTCACCGGATGAGGTGCTTACGGCCGCGCACTGTATCTTCCAACCGGCAGTCTATACGCCCTCGTACGATCTTAGCGTCTTTCATTGTGGGAGTGGCGATACACGGGCTTCTTGTGGACAAGCCTATTGGACAAGTCAGGGTCTTGACAGCGACTACGGATATGTGTGTGTCCAGGGAGGGGTGCCCGGTACCTCGAATAAGTCCGTGTGGCATTTCGGCGACAGCTGCGAGTTTGTCGAACGATCAGTCGTTAGTTTGGGCTATCTGCGGCAGGACTGGCCTGGAACGTTCGAGGCGTATCGTCAGGACTTTGCCATTCTTCATCTCCGTCGCGATAATCATCCCAATGGCCTAGGTGCTGGTCGGTGGATGGCTGTTTCGAACCTGGATAATGCTTCTTCCTACGAATCCAAGATCGCCGTAACGCACGGCTACCCCGCAATCACCCCCCGGGCCAGTACGAACAACTGGTACGAGAACTCTTTCTATGAGTTTTATTATGGTGAATGGTGGACACTGAACGGGGCGAATCAGTATCGCACGTCGGCGAGGCCATGGACTTCAACAACCAACACGCTGCTGCAAACGCCGCTCGATGCCGGACCCTCACAATCCGGTTCTCCGATTTTCTACTATGCGGACAACGCGACCACCTATTCTGGACAGGCGCACTTTATCATTGGGTTGATCGCCGGTGGCGCTTCGAACGGAGATGGCGTGACCGGTCTTGGCGATTGGACGGGCGGTCCGACCGCGCGTCAGTTCCGTGACTTCGTCTGTGAACAAGCCGGCCAGTGTCGTCTGTGAACAAGCCGGCCAGTGCCGGTAGGAGGCTCCCATGTTCCCACTGCTCGTCTCATCCCTGCTCGCGTGTTCGAGTGCGCCGACCGAGTTCGAGGTGCTGTCCAACAGCCCCGGGTTCGACTGCTACGAGGGCGAGAACGTCCCTGCGGTCTTCCAACAGTACACGGGGCACCCGCTGACGGATCTCCCCACTCGGTGGGCGGTCGAGACCACGGCGGCGGTCGCGGTAGAGCCCGGCGCAACGGGCACGTCCGGCGACGCCCCCGCCGAGGCCGCCCCGAGCGCGTCGGCGCTCTCGTGGACCACGGATCTGGAGCGCACCGACCAGCTCTGCGTGACATACCAGGATGGCGCGTTCGGCGAAAACGCCGGTTCCAGAACGTTTAACGAGATCTGGATGCCGTCGCGGACCTCGTGGTCCCTCGACGCGCTCGATCTGACCGGTCAGGACTGGCCGACCTCGGTGCTCGTGGAGCTGGCGGGCACGGGCGACCAGACGGTCGCGACCGGCGCGGTGACGCTCTTCTCGCGGCGCGCCCCCGAGGGCTCGGGCGTTGAGCGCTTCCTGCCGCGCGGCGACTACGAGCAGCTGCTCGGCGTGGAGACACGCTTCGATGACCTGACCTCGCCGCGCTTGGTAGGGGGGGCGGCCACGCTGTTGCTGGCGGGCGAGCTGTCCGTGGACCTGTCGGGTTGGTCGGTCGCGACCTGGTAGGCTGGGGTGCGTCCCCGCGGGCGGGCGCTCCACCCTCAGAAGTACCACGTCCCCTGCACATAGCCCATGAAGGGCATGAGCCCGAACTCGCTGCGGGCGATGAGCTGCGGGCGCTTGCCGGTGCCGGCCATCACGCCGAAGGCGACCTCGGCGTTGGCGGCGGCGGACCAGCTCAGCGAGCCGGAGAGCAGCGCGCTCGGGTCGTGCAGGTTCACGAGGCCGAAGGCGCCGGCGGTCCACAGCGGCGAGAGCTGCTGCGAGACGGCGAGGCCCGCGTAGGTGTGGCCGAGCAGCCAGAGCTCGCCGCGCGCAAAGCGAGGATCGGCGTACTGAAAGAGGTAGGCCGAGGGCTCGTTGGTGCCGAAGGTCTGCACGTAGAGCTCGCCCATGATCGAGGTCTTGTCGGTGGGTCGCGCGTCGACGCCCGCCACGCCGCGAAGCTCGGGCCCGTCGTTGGTGAAGGTGAGGGTGGCGTCGCCGTAGAAGCCGAGGGCGCCCACGGGCGCGTAGATCGAGGTGCCGAGCACCGCGTCGCCATAAAGATCCGCGACGAGCGCGCTAAGATCCGTGACCCCCACGGTGGTGCTGCCGCTGAGCACCAGCCCGACCCCCTGCAGGTCCCAGGAGCCCATATAGGCGCCGACCGCGGTGAAGCTGGTGGCGGTGCCGGTGTAGCCGTCGACCCGGAGGGCGTCGACGCCGGGCTTGTACTCCGTGTCGAGGGTGGTCGCGCTGAGCGGGGTCACGAGGTCGAGGGGGGTGAAGAGCTTGCCCTGGCCGAAGCCCACCGCCTGGCGCCCGAGGGTGAGGTCGAGGCCGGGCAGCGTGACCTTGACGTTCGCGCGGTCGATTCGGGCGCGCGCCGAGGCCCGCCCGTCGTCGCTGCTCCAGGCGTGCGAGAGCGTGACCGCCTCGGGGGCGCCGGTCGTCACGCCGGTGCCGACGCCCACCGAGCCGAGGTTCGCGCTACCATAGACGCCGGTGAGCGTGGCGCCGAGCTCGCCGCTCACGTGCTCGCCCACCGCCAGGTCCAGGTTGAGCCGCCCGTCGAGCGTGCCCTGCCCCGCCGCCGTGTCGGGCATGAGCGCGCTGTCGTAGGGCAGCACCGCGATGCCGAAGCTCTTCACGTGCCCGCTCGGCGTGAGCTCGATGTCGTCGCCCGCGAGGGCCACGCCGCTGAGACCCAGGCAAACAGCGGCGAACAGCGCCATCGAGCCCGCCGTCGGCCCGTCGCCACCGTGCGCGGCCTCCTGCTGAGGTTCGAGCAGCTTCGGCACAGTCATCGCCGCTCATCCGCTTCGATGTGGCCGTCTTTGAGCCGGATGACCCGCCTGGCCGCCGCGAGGATGGCGTCGTCGTGCGTGGAGAACAAGAAGGTGATTCCTTGCTCCTCGTTCAGCTTGCGCATGACGCTGATGAGCTCGGCCTTGGTCTCGGAGTCGAGGTTGGCGGTGGGCTCGTCGGCGAGCACGACGGCGGGCTCGGTGGCGATGGCGCGGGCGACGGCGACGCGCTGCTGCTGACCGCCGGAGAGCTCGTTGGGGCGCCGGCTCTCCATGCCCGCGAGGCCGACGGCGGCGAGGGTCTCGCGCGCCTTCTTGGCGCGGACGGCTGGGGCGACACCCTGGAGCATGAGCACGAACTCGGTGTTCTCTTGGGCGGTGAGCACAGGGATGAGGTTGTAGCTCTGAAAGATGAAGCCGATGCGGTCGCGGCGCAGGTCGGAGCGCGCCGTGGAGTCGAGTGACGAGAGCGCGACGCCGTCGACCAAGACCTCGCCCGAGGTGGGCGTGTCGAGGCCGCCGATCAGGTTCAGCAGCGTGGTCTTGCCGGAGCCGGACGGCCCCATGAGGGCGGCGAACTCGCCCGGTTGAATATCGAGGTTCACCCCCCGCAGCGCTTGCACGGTGAAGCTCGCTTGGTGGTAGGTGCGGACGGCGTCCTGAACGGAGACGATGCTCATCGGGAGCTCCAGAGGTGGACCTAGCTCTGCCGCATGGAGGCGACGGGGTCGGTGCTGGCGGCCTTCCACGCGGGGTAGGCCGAGACGAGGGTCGAGAGGAAGACAAAGAAGGCGGCCCAGCCGAGGTCCCACCACGGCTCGAAGTTCGCGTAGAAGACGCCGTCGAACGCGACGTTCGCGACGGGCGCGGCATCTTGCATGCTGGGGAAGACGAAGCCCGTGGTGGCGGCGGGCCAGGTGAGCAGCAGGCCGCCCGCGAGGCCGAGCGCCGAGCCGATGGTGCCGAGCAAGAAGCCCTCGAGCAGCAGCAGCTTGAACAGGTCACGCGGCTTCATGCCGACGGCGAGCATGACGCCGAGCTCGCGCGTGCGCTCGAACAAGCTCATGAGCAGGGTGTTGAGCACGCCGATGCTGACGACGAGCGCCATGACCGGCCAGATGATGACCGCGAAGGCGATGTCCATCTCGCGCGACCTCTTGAGGTCGGGCATGGACTCCTCCCACGACAGCACCTCCACGGGGTGGTCGGCGAGGGCGTCGCGCGCGGGCTGCAGGAGGGCGCGGTGGGCGGTGCGGCCGTCCAAGATCATGGCGACCTGGCTGGCGGGGTCGCTCAGCGCGGGCA